>Ga0206966_1192_pt1 | contig 14969 bp, 6 predicted proteins | sample Alteio_BWOrgHeat_23_FD_152970 | JGI IMG/M metagenome (GOLD analysis project Ga0206966, IMG submission 152970) | Enriched cells from forest soil in Barre Woods Harvard Forest LTER site, Petersham, Massachusetts, United States -... | ecosystem: Environmental > Terrestrial > Soil > Temperate forest > O...
CGATTGGTGATCACCTCAGCATCCGACATCACCACGGTACCATCACCAACACGCTGACCGCCGACATACATGCCAACCCGGAGAGAGCCCTTGAGGTTCGCGCCGCCGGCGACGACCTGGGCAAATCGCTTTGCCTGGTCAGTCGCTAGGGCGTTCATGGGATAGAGGATGATCGCCTTGATTCCCTTTACCCGTCGCTCCCGCCAGCAATGATCGATGAGAGGGTACAGGAAACACTCAGTCTTACCCGAACTAGTACCGGTCGTAACGAGAGTGTGAAGGGGCCCCCCCGTGTGGCCCGAGGCAAGTCGGTTCCAGGAATCAGCCTGATGCTGGTACGGAAGAAATGGTGGGGAGATGTCCAGTAGACAAGGGGTATCAGCCGGAGCTTTGCGATACGGCAGCTCGAGCGAAAGATAGGGCCCCTTGAACAATCCCTCACGAGGATCCTCGAGAAACTTTTGCAAGGCATCCCAAACAGTAGGATCTCGAAACGAGAAGCTCGATTCCAGGAATGAGATGAGCTGGTCGCGCGTGTCTTGAGCTAATAGAGCAGGGAGCATGCTGGGTGCCTACGACCTGCTGAGGGGGTCGAAACGGAGGGGCATTACGGAATAGAGCCATATCCCAATCGGAGCGATAAATACGCTAGCAGTAGAAAGAAAGGCTACGTGTGGGAGTATATCAATGCGCATCAGAAAATCCGTTAAAAGCAGCGATCATGTCATCCTCACGGTGGCAACCAGTGAATGGAGGATAGTAAGTGGTACCGTCATGGACAAAGCCACATTCATGCTTTTCGCCATTTTCACGAAGTGCTTCCCATGCTCGAAGTGCTGGGATTGGGAGTTTGCGTCCAAGCTGATCGTATCGATCGTTGTGCTCGTATTCTTGAAGGACAGGGAATTTAACACGGTAGATGGTTAGAAGTTCGTCGATGGTCAAACCGAGAGATAAGGCAGCTAAGGCATCGATTTCAACCAGGGCATGACGACGTGCAAAGTCGGACCTAAGCGGACTGTGGGTTGTCCAATTAGAGGAGCAATGTTTCCAGGTCATATCAAATTGCGGAATTTTAGAACTAGAAAATCGACCGTTTAAATAAGAAAGGGGAGTCAGGCCGCTGCGTGCGGCGTACTCGTTTTCGTGTGACAGACGATGATCAATCTTCTGAAATCCTAGTGCTTGTGGGTGGTCGACGACTTGGGGCCAGAGCTCTTCCCAGAGCTGGGCGTAATGAATTGATAAACAATTGAGGCGGAGATTCCTAGCTATAATCGCGGATTCGTAATTGGAATTACATGCAGTCGGTAACCCGCCAATTATATCACCACGTAAATTCGACTTACCTGTGACCCGAATGAAGAAATCGAGGACAATAGAAGAGCAGATGCCAGAGAATGAAACCATATCACGATCTGAATCGAAAACTACTGAAAACGCCCCATCAATATTACACACACGGGGAGGTATTATTGCGGGTATAAGGGTGCGTTCCCCGGTAGACGCCAGCATTTTTCTGAAAACAATTCGATATCGCTCATCAAAGTGCTCTTGGCGTTTAGTGCTTGGCCTGAACCAAGTAGGAGTACACTTGCGAAATTCTATTTCAGGGCAAGCTCGAATGTAGTTTGTACGGGGGAGGAACGAGTCCGGAGCCTCTACTAGACATATATCACTATAATCACGCATGTTCGAACACCCTTCATTGGGTGTTTTATTAAATGGCGTTGCTACAAAAAAATGTGGTCCCTGAAGTATCCAATCAGAAATAGTTGTCAGTTGCTGTGTTTCGCGCTTAATTGTTCCATCTTTTTGACTTCCGGTCTCGTTGAAAAACTCAGTAGCATACCACCGGTCGGACATCGAACCAAGCCGATGAGGCTGCTCTGTAAATTTATAAAAAACACGGGACACTTCTAAGCTGTGAATAATAGGTAATCTCGCCATAAGCGGCGGCGTTCCTACTTCGTCAAGCAATGCAGAAAACCGGTCAAGCGATGCTCTCGTAATTGGCACAAGACGATTGGAATGTCCGCGTAAATCCCAATTATAATCCGAATTTTTTATTCCTGGAACCATTCCATGGCCATCATGAACAAAAGATTGATCAACAATAATTGGATGAATAACATTTGCCACATTTATAAAAGAAACATCGGTCTTCGCTTGTGGGCTAAAAAGAGACAGCTCATAAAACTTATTGTTGTCAACCTCGCTGAACAAAAGGAGATTATTGGGAGAATGAAGATGAAGAATGAGGCGGAGATATAGAGACTCCCTAAATTTCCCCCCTTTGGGGTCGTCATATAATCCCGCCTGATGATATAGGCCAACGATACCATTTCTGCTGCCTAATCCCCAAGAGCGTACTATAAACGATTTATAAAGATTCGTTGGAACACCCTTCAATGGCGCATATCCTATTTGACTACGCAAGGCATCTTGAATACCGCTGAAACGAATGAGAGCGTTCAGGTACGACGCTCGACGAACTGGCGTATTAATAATAGTTGATCGGATTTTTGCTACATCGGGAGCAGATTTGTCTTCAAGCCCAATGTGCGGCTCAAAATCGCCTAACAATCCACGCTCCTCCCATTCAACCTTAAGCCAGGGCGGATTGCCAATTTGCAGATTAAAGCCACCCTTTGAAAATACTTCTGGGAAAGCCAATTCCCAATGATGATAGCGGTGCAATAGGGATAAATCCATAACATTGGCAAAAAAATGGCGCTTTTCAGCAAGAACAAATGTGTCAACGCCTCCAGAGCAGGCCAGGAGCAGAGCCTCTTCCCCATTAGCTGTCAGCGCCTCTGCGAGGGTTTGCTGTTTGGACTGATCCTCGAACAGCTTCTGCTGCACCGCCCTGCCGGCGATAACGGCATCCCAGTTTGTATTTATTTGGAAACCATCCTGCGGTCGAGATTGATCGACCAGACACATTTCCATCAACTCCAACCAAAATCCGCGACCTGGCAATTGCTTAGCTGCATCCAGAGGCCAGAACCACAGGCTGGTCCATGAATCCATAGCCAGTTTTAGTCTGCGATAAGCACTGTTGGTGGCATGCAATTGTTCTAGTTCTTTTCGCTGCTGTTCCAGGGAGACGCCGACCTTTCCAAAGGAGGTATAGATGGCCTCATAGGCTTCGTCAATTCGTCGTCTTCCTCCGGACCACACCTTTGTTTCCGGAGTTACATCCGCGAGAGCAGCACGGCGCGCGGCTAGGTAGAGCGAGAATAGGCGGTCTATTTCATGCGACAGGCGAAGGAGAGTGGCTACCTCACTGTGGGACCACGGCTGACCGACATCCTTGCGCCAGTCTCGGGCTTCTTGAGTGCCTTCGGGACATAGTTCCTTGGCCACTGCGTCGGAAGCTACGGACATCATGTTGGGAACTGGCACTAAGAAATGGTAGACACTCCGAGCCGGGCGCGTGGAATACCAGTCAAATTCGGTTGGTGCGGTCGTCGTCCAGGTACCGTCAAGTAAGGCATCAAGGTTGTACCAGGATCGGCGTGCGCCGATTAAGCTATTACCACTTGCCAGGCGAAGACCTAACCAGGGTACGCTGGCTCCATGGTGAATGCACGATAGCCAAAGGCTCACTTTCGCTAGCTCGACGGCTATGGGATTGAGATCGACACCATAGCATCCAGTAATAGCGAAATGATGGCGAACACGTGCTCGCTCGAGATCGAGATCTGCGAGAGGAATGCGGACCCCTGTTTCGGCCTGCTTACGATCAAGATACGCTTGTGCGAGCTGGTCTATGGCTTCCGTGAGGAAGGAGGCACAGCCCATTGAGGAGTCGAGGATTGTCAGCGAAAGGATCTCATCCGCAGTCGGCCTTTTTGGACGATCAGGTTGCGGCGCGGCAGACTTTGGGCGTATTCCGTCACCAATGAGCTCCATCAGGCTGTATCTGACCAATGCATTTGTGAGCACCTTAGGTGTGTAATAGCTCGCCGATTCAGTGCGATCACGCCCTGCGAGGCGAAAGACGAAAGTCCCCCTAGAGATGAGTCGAGGTCGCCAGCCACGACCGTCATCCTTGGTCTCTTGGATGATTTCATCAGCGTGGTAGCGATCCTTATCGGCGAAAGGGGCGAACCAAGTCTGAACCGCGGGGTCATCGAGAGCATCTTGCTTCCGCTTCAGCTCGATGAGGTCCTCGGTGGCGAAAAAACCGCTATAACTCAGCAAACTTTCATAGACTGATCCGAGTTGTTCGATGCCAAGCGTGCGATAGCTGATGCGAGCACGTCCCCGACCAAAGCGGGCGACGGCACTCAGAGAGAGCTGTTGCATGACGTTCTGGAGCAGATGATTCGGTATCGTCAGTCCCCGAGTTGTCATAGGCTGTTTGAGGACGGTGCGGTTAAGGGTCACGGAGTTCAGGAATTGAGTCGATAAGGGATCGAATAATTCTGACGCCAGAGCTGGCATGGTGAAGCCAGCAGTGAGGCTGCCTTCCGTGCTTCCAAGGTATCCTTGTTGTCCATCGTCTTTTAAACCATTGAAGACGAGCGCAAAAAGCCGCTCCAAATGTTCCTGGAAAAAGGTTCCATTGCGAGCGGCCGGTGTCGCAAGCGGCTGCAACTCGAGATCACGCAGGGCTTCGAGGCTGTATCCCCGCCGATAGGCCTCCGCATTCATGGGAACGATGCCAAGGTCGTCGTGGGATTCGACGTAAAAGAGGAAGAGCAGGCGGTAAAGATAGCGCATGCATTGAGTTTTGAGTTCCAATGCCGTTCTGCTGCCAAGTGGATCATCGTCATCGAAGAGCTTCTGCTTCTGCTGTTCGCGTCGAGCAAGTTCGTGCGCCGCCCAGCAATTGGCGAGAAGTTCTACGGCATGGATAATACCATGCTTGAGGTCCTTCGTAACCCCAAAGGCGTGCTTATGGGCATTTTCCTCCAGCTTGTCATGTAGAAGCTGGTCGCCGTCGGGACACAACGTCTCGCGACTCATCAACGCCGCTGCTATGAAGAAAGCCTGCGTATCCTTGCGACCGAAGGCCATGTCGAGATCGAGCCGGAGATATCGTCCTTGGGCCCATTTCTGAGCCTCGAGGAGGGTGACATGAGCGCCGGCCAGATAGATGATGAAGCGAGGGGGCTCCTCAGCTGAGAAAATTGCATCAATGATCCATTCCCACGTCGGGACTGCCACATCGCGGGCATCCGCTTCCTGTTCGACATCAGCAGGCAGCGAGAATAATTCGGACGGATTCATGGTAAATCCGGAGCCGAGAATGACGACCCAGGGCGTCTCCCGCCCCGTCAAGAAGACCTGAGCTTGGACATGAACTCCAGGATTTCCGGCGCGCTGATTCAATACATTATAGGTCTGCGCAATGCGATCATATCCTAACGCTTCTACTACTTTGGCATGAAAAGCGGCAACCTGCTCGGGAGCTGAGGTAATATCCTGAGACTCTACGAGCGCACGAAGGCCCGCGAAATACCGGCCGAGGCCTTCCAATCGCTTCGGTGGGCAATTGGCGCCGCTATCGGCCCACTGAGCCCGCACGCCGGCGAGATCACTGTCCAGAATTTCTGCCAGATAGTGATGGGGGTAGAACTCGGTGTCATTGTCAATGGCCGGCGTCATGGAGCCGCTCCAATCACTGTCGGGCGGTCATTGACAATGCCAGGACCGACGACCACCTGGGCAATTTGCAGAACGGGAGTATCACTGGTGCCCATCGTGCGATCGAGCCAGAGCAATTGTTCATTAAGGATGGTCTCGAAACGCGATCGCTCCTGATGCAGTCGACCCGCTTGGGCATGGAAGGCGGGGGATGTCGGGAGAATGGATTCTTGCTTGCTGAGAATCAAATCGCGCGATTTCTGGATCCAGGCATTTAATCGCGTGGTCCGTGCCATGACAGAACGACTCATGGAAATTCCACGTTTGGTCCGGAGATGAGAAAGATGCTTGTGGGCTGCCGCGACACAGGCAGGAAGCCACGGTTTGATGCTCTTGGAAACATCGATGTCGTCAGTCGTCGGGCCAAGGCGATCAAGCTGAAGAGCCCCGAGAGCATCACGTAAGGATATGACCTGTACATTGGCGAATTCAGGCGCAGGAACGACAGAGTCAGCGATGAACGTCACCGCAAACCAGTCAACTACGGTTTCTCGGCCGTTGTTATTCGGGATGCTCCCTCGCATTAGGACATAGGCCGTCTTAGGTGCAAGATGCGGGGCATGCAAAAGGGGGGCCTCGCATCGGCCAAAATGGATAAGAACCTGATCCAGGAGCCACTGAATGACGGGATGCTGTTCCCACAATAATGTGGTTTTCGCCCAGCTGGAGCGGAGTTCGGGGGAGAGGGCAACCACCTCGTCCACGACAGCGGGTTCCGGTTTCGTGGATACCGCCTTCCGCCCTCGACCACGCGTGACCGCTGACGTTGCACGTGCCAACACGCGGGCACGTGTAATGGCATCCATAACGGCCTGTCGGTCGGTGGTGAGAACAAAGCATCGATCAGCAGGAAGAGCCTCATCCGGGAGAGCGGTTGCCCCTGGAATGATGGAATCGCGGCCTCCGATACTCCCACCGCATCGATACCAGAGATCATCGGGCGCGTGGATGTCGACTTGTGGACGATTGGGATGTCCATCCAGCGCGACGTCTGGGAAAATCGTCTTCCAGGATTCTTTGAGGAAGGCAAGATCATCTGGGAATAAGGACGGCCAGGAATTGGCGAACTGGGATCCGGGCGTCGGCGCCAGGGCATCGAGGCGTTGTGCGGCTGCGAGCAATTGCTCCAGCACATTCGCTTCTGTAGATTCCGCAGACCGAGGCGTCGCCAACGCTTCGTCAGGGGAAAGTCCGCGAGCCGCTGCTTCGCCGATCGCAGCCTCTTCGCGTTCGATGCTATAGAAATTCATGACTCCAGCAGCATCTCCCGTATTCTCGTAGACGAACTTCTCCTTGGCGATAAGTGCTTCGATGATGCGCTGATCGCCTTGGAAAGTTGGACAAGTGGAAATGGTGAGCAGATAGTGGATGTGGGGATCGATTGTTTGGCCGTACCGATCGATGCGCCCATTGCGTTGCTCGAGACGAATGAGCGACCAGGGCAGATCGTAGTGGATCAGCAAATGGCATTGATAATGGAGATTGACACCTTCACTGGCGACATCGGTGGCGATAAGCATGCGCACCGGGATGTCCCCACCTTTCCCGAAGTCATCGACGATACGACTCTGGTCAATATCAGACATTCCCCCGTGAATGATCTGGACAACAGCGTCAGATGCCCGGAATTTCAAGCGCAACGCGGCGGCCAAGGCATCCTGCGTACGCCGGCTTTCCGTGAAAAGGATGATTCGCGGACTCTCGGTACTTGCATCCCAAGAAAGTTTGCGAAGAAGGGCAAGCAAGGCGAGATAACGAGCAGTATCGGTGATGGATTGCTTCTCAAGTTGGCCATGCAACACGGTGAGATCACCAATATGGTCGGTCAGGTGATCATGCCGACCATCAGCCGCGAGCCGCCTCAGGTCAGCAACGCGTTTAAGGACGGTCTCAGTGGCGGCTTCCGGGCTCGACAAATAGGATTTGAGGAGGACCCATCGCAGCAGGTGATCATGTCCAAATCGCTCATCGCGCTTACTGAGCAGTCGTAGGTCCGCCAATCGTGCGAAGATCGCCTCCTCGGCGGGGGTAGCTTGCGCTGTAAGTGAGAGTATTTGACGATTCCGGAAATGTTCGCCAACTTGGGCGACGATATCCTTTTTGAATCGCCGGATAAAATAGGGAGCTATATCGTCAGCCGAGAAATGATCGGGGTCTGCAATCGCTGTGGGATCGAGCAGTCGAATGAGCTCAGCGAAGCTACGTGGTCGTCCATTGTGTGGGGTAGCCGTCGTGAGAATGACCGCATCGGCATGCCGGCATACGCGTTGAGCCAGCAGGTTGTTGGCAGTTCCCGGATTGGCACAATTATGCGCCTCGTCGATGATGACGATATCCCACTTGAAGGTCTCAAGGTAGTGTCGATAGCTGGTCGATGCCCGAGTCTCCTTCAGTGTATCAATGGAGATGATGATGCGGTTATAGCAGCTGAATGGATTGCGGTTGGTTGGAATCCGCGACCGCAGGCGTGCAATGCCAACGCTGTCTAGGCGCACGAGTGGAATGTTGAAACGAGCCCAGAGTTCCTGCTGGAATTGGGCAAGCATGCTCTTCTTGGCCAAGCACAAAATGCGATCGCCACGACCGCGCTTGATCAGCTCAGTCACCAGAATGCCGACCTCAATGGTCTTGCCGAGGCCAACCGCATCGGCAATTAGGAGGCGGGGGCGAAGTTGTGGCCCCTGTTCTCGGAATCGACCGAGACCGAAGACTTTCTCAGTCGGCTCGATCTGATAGGGTGCCGGATCAATGGCGCCTCGATGACCAAGGGATAGGGTAGTGTCCGGTGGGGGGGTGCGTTTGAGTAACGCATCAACGTAGAGCTTGGCTCGGCGATATCCTGGTGAGCGATCAGGGACGAGGATCGTGTCCTCAGGTTTCAATTCCCGAATCTGGTCCAAGGTGGTGAGGAAAACGGCATCGTGTCCACGTACGAGTTCACTGGTCCCGGTGACATGGACCTCACTTCCGCTATGGGGCAACGTGACCGTTCTGCGGATGATCCATTCCTCGTTTCGTATCTCGACACGAGTGCCGGCAGGAAGACAGGTCGCGCTCATCGTATCACTATATCCCAACAGTGTTTACGAATAACAACTGAATCGTGTCGTACTGGGCGTCCTGGTCCGCAGACCCCAGGTCAGAGGCGCATGCCTCACCCTTCATCGTAGTGCCCAAGCTCTGCGCCTCCAGGACGGCGGGACATTACCGAGTCCAATGGCTCCTGGCAATCCCTCGTCTTGAGCCTCACCGTCCTGGTAGAGGGACACCTGCGGCTGTTTTGGTCAAGGATTTCCAAGGGCCTCGCATCCAGTCAGACTTATTGGGTAATCAACGTTCAATAGACCATTATGTGGATATTCGCGATCAAGTGCCTGCTGGCGTAGATCATAAATCACCGAAAGGAACCATAGATATTTTTCGAATGCCTGAGGAAATGGTGTGGCTCCAATCACCGCCAGAGAATAATTGGCGCTCACGATTGACAAACCCATTTGTAGTTGTTATTTAACAACCAATCCGAGTAAGATACTTAAAAAGGCACACAATGGCAATAGCTGAATTGCTTTGGAATCACCCCGATGTCATTACGGCAATTATTTCAATTGTTGTGTCGCTAACCGCAATAATTTATACAAAGTATTCAATTGGATTACAACGCGAGCATAACCGCAAATCCATGACGCCACTACCCTGGATCAAACTCGGTGATTATGATAGCGAGATATATGTGATATTGGAGAACCATGGCGTTGGTCCCATGATAATATTAAGAGTTTCTGTATTTAAGTCGAATGATCGCAGCATTGTAGAGAAAGACATCTTTACCTGGATGCCTCCACTGAAGGAACCATGGGAAGACTATGTATCCGAATTTAAAGATAGGTCAGTACGGCCAGGATACGAAATTCCCATGATTATATTGAAGGAGGAAAACTTCAAGAACGGTAATTTCAAAACAGTAAGAGAGACTATTCGAAAAACACTATCGGAATTGACTGTAGAGATCGAATATACCGATGTCTACGGATCTCCTTTCAATAGTTACAAACGTGATCTTAAATGGTTCGACAGAAAGATGCCAAAGGAAATTATTGCGGCGCTTTCCACATAATACGCGTCACGATAATAATTCTTCCGACCCTGGCCTCGCTGACACCAATCTGAGATCTCCGAATTTAATCGTGACGATATTCTCGATTTAGAGGAGAGCAAAATGGAAGCATTGAGGGATATGCGCAACAGCAGCCCAGTAAATCGCCATTCGTTGCCAACAGATTTTGTTATTGTTCGACACGGATTTTATAGTTCCCCAGGACCCCATGGAATGCGCCATGGAATTGGGTTGTTCCATATGTCTCAAACCCAAATAATTGTCTCTCCGAATTCGGCAATTTCTTAAAAGCTTCAATAAATATCGGGTCAATTTCCTTTTCGATGAGTGTCAATCTGGCTAACTCGTCGTCCAGTTCCCTATCACTCAGGGCTATCAGACGATTGAAATCCGTACGGTGTTGCATCAACTCGATCGGAAAAGATTCGAGCAAAGCGGTCGGTCTGTGGATATGACGGGTCATTTCATTACAAAATTTCATTTTTCCATCTATTTTAGTCCATAGATGAGGGTATAAGTATACAATATTGGCCTTCCTCCTCAAGCGGAGTCCTGCAACTTCAGCTCTATTCAGTATCCCCAGTGGTGTCATTGCTGTTTCAAAAAGCCATTTGGTGATAATCAATTTCATTTGGCCATGAATACCGGATTGCAATTCCGAAAGTACGATAAATATGTGCTCTTTCCTGAAAATAGACGCTCTAATAAATTCATCTGCTAAGTCAGAGAATATTTTCTCTGGTTGTACGGAAGACAATATTTTTTCTGTGTAATATACAGAGGCTGGTTTACCCCTTCCCACAGGGAACTCAAAGCAGTCATCATGAAGCTCTTGGGCGCTAAGTGATGATAGGTACATCTGCGACATCTCGTAAGTCTCATCCATATTTCTCACACAAAGCGAACGACAATGGGCTTCAATATTTTTAGATATATTCTTTCGACTTGAGCCAATGCGATTCCATAGCATATCTGGATACTTTTTGTCAAGGCTGCTACTGGCCAATTTTTCAAAGTGTTCGATGAGCAATTTCTCGACTTTTACTCGAACATTTTCAATGGAGAGAAAACCGAATATTTCCTTCCATTTGGCTGTAAGTTCTTTATTGGTGAAATGAAGGACTGGAACGTATAAATTACCATCAAGGAAAGCGGCTCGATAGGGTTCATAAACACAGGTGTCGAAGCCATTCGATAAGACCATATATTCCGCTCGTATTTCTGGATGAATGCAGTATTGCATACCCTGGACAATATATTTGTATTCAAAGGGATATTTGACATCTTTGGCTGATTTTGCCTCAATTATCCAAAACGATTTCTTTCTAATTGCGGGAATGTAGTCGGGATGATAATGTTTAACCGCCTTGGCTCCGACCTCGACGGGTGGATATTGCAATTTGAAACTACTGGCCTTGTCTCCATGTACAATTGCCTCATAATCCTTATGTTCATTGTAACCCAATAAACCGAGAAGCGGGACTATGTAATTAGACTCGACATAAGATTCACCTCGATCAATGAAATCTAGCATTTCAAGGCGTTTGAGGATTTCTTCAATATTGTTCATGGCACAATCCCCTTTGACTTCGGATGACGAATAACGAGTTGTTTCAGCACATCATTGGGAGCCCTAGACGTTAAGTCTCCAGAATGTGGCACGGGAAATTTCATTGTGTAAGAAAAGGTATTCGTGAATTTCTTTACGATTAAAGAGTGACCGAACGCAGTGTGTCGGGACGAAGATCAAATGCATCCAGAGCGAGTTGCCGAATATGATCGTCATTGAGTCGTTCGATGAGATCCTCCTGACCTGGTTGTCCGAGGAGGCTTCTATAGACGGCCGATAACGTGCATAGATCCTTTAACTGCCCGCAGCGACGGCTCAAGGGAAGCAAGGGAACGATGCGTTCAACCGCATGCTGCCCAGGGCAGACCCAATCCGGGACAAGGCCATCAGCACTTGGTGGATAACACTTGAAAATGACCGTCCATGGATCGCCTCCTGGTAGGCATGTGATGGAGTTTGGGCTCAAACCCGCTACGAGATTCCTACGAACCGCAAGTCCACGATATCGATTGACCCGACCTTCGCGTTGTTCGAGATCGACGGGGTTCCAAGGGAGGTTCCAGTGGACGACCGAACGGCACCAGCGGTGGAAATCTAATCCCTCCTGACCAATGGATGTCGAAATGAGCACGAAGGGCCACCAGGGCGAATTAAATGCTGCCTGTACCTTCTTAAGACGCTCAGATTGATTTCCCTCGGCTTCATCGACGGACTCCGAAGAACCAAACTGCACCGCAAAATGGGTGCGGAATTTGAAATGTGGCCCCTCTGCGACTTCACCCCGAGCAAGGAGTCGCCCCTTGTCCACCGGGGAGCGCTTCGCTGAAACCGATGCGCGTTGGAGAGACAGGGATTCAACGAGGAAATCGGTCATTTTCATCACGTCAACCGACGATCCGTCAACACAGTCATCGCGCAGGAGGTGACAGTGCTCGTCGAGAATGGACTGTAAACAACCTTCCTGCCCTCGAGCGAGGATGCCTTTCCAAAAAGGACGTCGAGTGTTGTCGGCCGATTCGAAGCGGATAGCGACGCTATGGGGACGATGATCGAGGTACCTGATGAATGCCCACGCCGCCAGAGCTGCAGGACCATCCAACGAAGCATCGCTCCATGCAATTCCCGTGGATCGGGTGAGGGCACGGCGCATGCAGACGCCGGGACTGCATAATGCTATATCAGCAAGAACGGATACCAGATCATCAGGTTGTCGCCCCAAGTTATTCGGGATATCGCGAATGATATTCGCCAAATCGAGAAGGTCTGCATTACCTGCATGAAGTGGATCGAGAACACTCAATACGGGAGATCCGCCAGGAAGACGGTCGAGCAAAATGGGTGCAACTCCGTACCAGCGGTGGTCGCTCGGGCCGCTCGATGTCGTGGCAAGTCCAATAACGGCAGAGCGAATGGTCTCTACCATCCGATTTACAAAGACCGTATACGAACAGGGCCCTGGTTGCGGCAAGGCACATTCTGCCCCATGTTCAGCCAACCACCTGGATGGATAGGCTAGGGCAATGGTCGACCATACTGGCTGCCCTGCTCGCCGACGGTACATGATCACTACATCATCACTTTTTGCCCGCTGCCAGCCTTGATCGACTTCCTCCACAGCATCCACGTGTTCAATTGGATTGGGGGACATACCCTTGTCCACCTTGGCCTGCTCGACCGCACGGAACTCGGCCGCATAGCTGAGTAAACCGGCAAGCGATCGAGGTGATGATCTCCAAGCGCTGAAAACCAGGCGCTTGGACATCGATCGGTTCGCTGCAAAGGGGCCTGACAGGTCCCAATACGGACAGCTGGGAGGGACCCAAGGAAGGTTCCACTGCTTATCCACCGAATCTCGAATGAGCCAATTGAGTCCTGGATGCCCATTCGGCAGGATGCGGTACTGATCCAACTGCTTGGGCGAGGGCAGGGCAGTTACTTCGATCCTATTCAGGACCTCATTGAGCTTATCACATCCCGTTTGTGTCCTCACCGATTGGTCAAGGAGCTTGGAGAATTCGTAACGATCAAGGAAGTGCATGCCGTAGGGGACAGACGACCAGAGACTGATGGGGTCGCGATAGCCAACGGCCCTAGCAAGCCGGACCCATTCCATGGCATCACGAGCATGGTCTAAGGTGAATTCGAGGGGGACCTGGTTAGTGTTCAGCAACGTCGATTCTTGTGCACCCGGAGTGCCCATGCGCTCGATCCGACTGATTCCGGAAATAAGTATGGTTTCCAGACGACGGCGAATAGCTGGATTTACCGCTCCTGACTGAAGTCCGGTCCGACGTTCCTTCAGCAGCGCGATAATCTCACCAGCGGCACTAGGCATGATGAACTGCACGAGGTCACGGAAGGACTCGAAATGATCCTCCTCTTCGCCAATTCGAGTAAAGGCTTTGAAGGGAGTCGCGGACAGCATCAAGACTTTTGCCTCGCTGTGAAGCAATTGAGATGCCAAATCAAGGGCTGCTCGTTGCTCCTGCCTTAGGCGCTCGTCCGCATTGAGGGGAATGATCTCGTCAGCGGATGAGGTATCGCCATCCAGATCCCCTGCAGCCTCGGCCGACAATACATGTCGGAAGCGCTGGAATTCGTCCAGAATAACGATGTCGGGTTTGATCTCGCTCAAGACCGAGCGCGCCACACGCCGGCGGAAATCAGCAATGAAGGATTTTCTCCTCTGGTTCTGTTCGTCTGAGATGATTGCATCGGAACGGTGGTAAATCTCGCACAAGCGTCTGAAGCGTTCACGAAGACCCGAGTCGCGGCGAATGGCGGCAATGATGTTGGAATGAGGTTTGTAGTCGGCAATATAATGGTCAACTTGATACCGGAACGATTCAGCAGTTTTGGTTGTCCCTTGGAACACATTGCAAATCGCCTTGCTAATACAATCATCCCACCCGGCAGCCAGCGCCAAGGAGAGTAGACCGATGCGCTCTGACGCGGTACCAAGGGTACGCCTCAGGTTCAACGATGTGCCAGGCGTCAACGCCATGAGAGCATTGGGAGTTGTGGGCAGATTAAATGCGAGAGACGTCAGTCGGTCGCCCTCAGCAAACAGCAAGTCGCCCATCCCTTCGCGTAGTTTGCTATGATTCTGCTTCGCCAGGAGGGTGTTTGCGCAGAGATAGATGACTCGAAAAGGCACTCCTCGAAGACTGGCGCGTTTCAGACCATGTGCAATGACACCTCTGGCTACCAATGTTTTACCCAGTCCAACTTCATCCGCCACCAGGAAGCGATTCAAACTGTGCGAACCCCAGAATCGATCAACCACATGGTCAATGGTGCACTGTTGGAAATGGCGGAGATTACGCACGTATCAAGCCTTTGGCACAAGCGATTGCCATCCAGGCAACGGTAAATTCAGGAGATAGTTGGGTACCTGTGCTTGCTGATATATTGGCAATCAGGTCATGGATGCCCTGGAGGGAATCCGACTTCTCGTCCGCCGCAATCCGTAAGAGATCTTCAAGCGATGTGGTAAGGGTGGTAGTCGTGGACCCGGAATGGAGATCGGGACGGCGGGTGCGTCGAGAATCTCCTTCCGACTCGGCCGACAACATGGTGCTGAACAGGGACATGAGGTCATGCTCATTGGTTACCAAACTGAATAAG
>Ga0206966_1193_pt1 | contig 14924 bp, 7 predicted proteins | sample Alteio_BWOrgHeat_23_FD_152970 | JGI IMG/M metagenome (GOLD analysis project Ga0206966, IMG submission 152970) | Enriched cells from forest soil in Barre Woods Harvard Forest LTER site, Petersham, Massachusetts, United States -... | ecosystem: Environmental > Terrestrial > Soil > Temperate forest > O...
AGCTCGCGCGATGGCCAGCTCCGCGTACATCGGGAACACCACCTTCACGACCGCAATGTTTGAGACTGTCGCCGAGCCAAACGTAAGCACAGCGAGTCGATGTGTCAAATAGATAAAATCGCAGCCCCGCATAAGCTGGTTCTTATGCGCGATCCCACGCGTCTCCAGCGCGGCCGCCGCCGAAGCCCTTTTGGTATGCTCGTGTGCGTCATTGAGTTGCTGAGCAGTGTGCCGCGCGAGATGAGCTACGCCCGAGTCCATTGAGGACATCGTCGGCTCCTTCCTTATACGTCTCCTGCCGCCGTCGTTTCAGAGCGATCCCGATATACCCGATATAGACAGTCATGTCGCAGGCGATCACTCGGACACCCTCCTAAGCTGCGGCCTGCACTCTCTCTAGCGGGTCGATTCTCAGCGCGAAGAGCGCGCCAACCAGCAGCAGCGCCGCGGAAAGGAAGAACGGCAACTGATAATTGCCGGTCCGGTCAATCAGGAAGCCGAACAGCAGCGGCGACACCATCCCCGCAAGCCCGAACCCGGTATTCATCATGCCGCCCGCCGTGCCCGAGTAGTGCGGCGCGATGTCGAGCGGAAGCGTCCAGAGCACTGGGTTAGTGATCTCGAGAAAGAAGAAAGCCAGCGCCAGGTACCAGACTGCGGCGACGGCGCTCTGAGTGATGACGGCGGGCAGGATGAACAGGAACGCTCCCGCTAGGCCCGTCACGATCACCGACCGGCGGGCGAGGCGCAGGTCGCCTGTTCTGGTGTAGATGGCGTCCGACACGAATCCACCCGCGAGATCTCCGAAGACGCCACCCATCAGCGGCAGCATCGTCATCAAGGCCATCTGGCTCAGCGGGAAATGCCGTGCGTCCGAGAGGTACGAGGGAAGCCACGTGAGGAACACCCAAAGCGACCATCCATAGCAGAAGTCGACAAAGGTGACGAGCCACATTTTGGCGATCAGCTCGCGCCACGGCGTTTGCACTGGCGTCCCGAGGATCCTCCTCGGCACGGACGATCCGATGTCAGCGATCTCCTCGGCCGATACGGCCGGGTGTTCCTGTGGCGTGTTCCGGAACAACGCAATCCAAACGATCGTCCACGCCGCGCTTACGACGCCGAGCACGATGAACGCTGCCCGCCATCCGTAACGCGCGACGATGAAGAGGACAATCGGCGGTGTCAGCGCGCCGCCAAGACGGGACGAACCTTGCGAGAGGCCGCGAGCCATGCCCCGCTCGCGCACGGGCGTCCAAGACGAGAATGCGCGCGTGGCGGCTGGAAACGCCCCACCCTCGCCGACGCCGACCATCATCCGGCTGAGGACGAGCGTTGCCACGCTCCCCGAGAGGCCGGTCAGGATCGTGGCGCCGGCCCAGACGATACTCAGGAGGGTGAGGACCACTCGCGGGCCGTACCGGTCGGCGAGCCAGCCGCCATAGATCTGCGTGGCGGCATACGGATACGCGAAGGCCGAGAAGATCAGCCCGAGCTGCGTCGCGGACAGCCCCAGCTCCTTGCGTATCAGCGGCGCGGCGACTGAGATGTTCACGCGGTCGATGTACGAAATGAAGTACATGAGGCAGATGACGAACAGAATGACGTATCTGACCCTTGGTTTTGTCATTCGACTCCTTCAGACGCGTCCGCTCGGGATATCGTGCTGCAATCCGTGCAGCAATTTTCGCGTCGCCGCCGCTCGCTCGTGCCAGAAACCGGCGAGCGCACCCAAGTCGGCGCTTTGCTCGGCGTGAAATTGCTCCCATTGAGAGGCTTCAACCGAGAGCCAGCCGATGGTCGCCTCGGGCTCCTGATCGATCAGCGTCCTCAGTACCGACTGCCGGCCCGCGATGCCGACACCGGCATGCAGCGCGCGCGCGGCGCTCAGCAGGTCGGCCCGAGTGAGGATCATGCCGCTGCGGACCGGCGTGAGCACGGCCGCTATGAAATCGTCCGCTCCCTGGTGGCGCGGGTCCGCGACGCACGGCACGTCGCGCAGATGCATCGGCAGGCCGGTGGCCGCTGGCAAATCGCGCGCCTCCTCGAGCATTGCTTCCATCAACAGGTCAGCCCATTGGTCGAACGGCCGCGGAGCGATTGCTCGCGCCTTGTGAAGATATGCCGGGAGCCAGCTCAAAAGGTGCTCCCAGAGAAATGCGTGCCGCGCCTTGAGCCACTGTTCGCCGCCGCCCACCTGTCTCTCCGCACTGTGCCGCTCGCACAGGTCTGCATACGCCCCCAGCATCGTCGAGAGGTGATCGACTTCGTGCGGAGGCTCGCAGCTAAGGGCGCGCCAGAAGCCGGCGATGCGATCACGAGCTTCTCCGCCGACCATGCCTTCGGCGCCTAGGTACACAGAGGCGTATGGGATCTGCTGGAAGAGGAAGAATTCCGTGTACTCGACGGGGGTCGGCTCGTGATCGAGATCGAGGAGGTCGCCCAGCCGTGCGGAAGTGTCCGTCGGCGCTTCGGCGAGCGTAGCGAGCGCGCGAAGCAGCTCGGTCATCGGGCGACCGCGTCAACGCCGGCCAGGCGATACGCGTCCTTCGCCGGCTTGAGCGGACGGAGTAGCCAATACGGCCGCCTGGTGCCGTCCGGGCTGTGCGTCGATGCGGCGCGCGTCAGCCGCATCCACTCCTCGAAGGCCTCCCGTGCCTTGCTGGTATCGACCTCGACTTCGCCGGTCCGATCGCCGGGCCCCGCCTTCACGACGCGCACGGCCTGATGCCAGCAGTGCATACCCGACACGGGGTCCGGCTGCACGGGGAAGGTCAGGTTCTGATGAACGCCGACGTCGGTCCACCAGATCCGGCTCGTGTCTGGATCCGCGGAGATGAACGGCGCAACGCCGCCGTCGTTCGTCATGTTCCACCCGCTGCCTTTCCGCGCGAGGGCAACCGTTCGCATCATTTGCCGCTGGCCGTCATCTGACAGTTTCCATCGTCCCATGTGATGGCTGCACGCAACTACACCAGGACGGATCCCCTCTGTCACCCATGCCTTGACGACGAAGTGACCGATGCGCGTTTCGACACGAAGCAGGTCGCCCGTCGTAATGCCGAGCCGTGCGGCATCGCGCGGGTGAATCCACAGCGGGTTCGTGTGCGCGATCTCGTCGAGCCACTTCGCGTTCGCGCTGCGTGTGTGGACGTGCATCGGCAGCCGGAACGTCGATATGAGCGGCATCTCTCCCGGTTTGAGGCGCTCGGGATGAACGTGGCTTCTGATGTAGGTCGGGAGCGCGTATTCAGGCCAGCCCCAAGCCGCGAGCGTGCCGGAGTAGAACTCGAGCCGTCCGCTCGGAGTCGGGAACCCGCGCACGATCCGGCCGTCGACGTTGACGCCGACCGGCCGCCGGCCGGATTGATCGTATTCTGGCGTCGGCATCGGGACGATATTCGGATCCGGCGGCGTCGGCGCGGGCGTGTAGACGCGTCCGAAGGCGTGCTCCACGCTGCCGACAAGCTCCTCCGCCGTGACAGCTTCTTCGTAGCGAGCACCTATTCGGCCCTGCAGCTCGTACGCGCCATAACGGCGCATGTATTCGAGGGGGGAGGCGCCCGCCTTCGCCGCCGCTTCCGGCAGACCCGGTACCGACACGTCGAAGATGTGTCGGTAGTACTCGTCGATACCAAGCTTCGTGCCCGGCCGCGCCACCGACTCGACGTAGCGGCGGATCCCGAGCTCGCCGGTCGGATCGATGCGCCACGTCAGCTCGATCCAGAATTCGTTCTCTTCCCACACGGCGCCGGGATTGGTGTCGCGCGTGTCGGCGATCGTTTCGCCGCGCCGCTCGCGCATCGTACGTAGAACGGGCTGCCGCAGCGCGATCCACTGCGCGTCATGCGTCTCGTACGAATGGAGATCGTGCCGTTCCGACGCGTGCCCCATCGGCAGGACGTAATCGGCAAAATAGGCCGTTTCGTTCCACGTCGGCGTCATCGCAACGTGAAGGCCGACAAGCGATTCGTCGCTGAGCGCCTCGATCCAGGAAAAGCCGTCGGGGTTGGTCCATACCGGGTTGTACACGCGCGTGAAGTACACCGCAAGTTTCCCGCGTCCCTCCATCAGGAAGTGCGGGAGCAGGTAGGACATCTCGTGCATTGCGAGCGGGTATTCATCTGGCCAGGTCAACTCGTTCCAGTGATGGGGATGCGGCGGCGTATGGATAGGCCGCGGGACGAATTTCGTCCACGCATTTGGATACGTCCCGCCCTCGGTCGCGACGGCGCCCAGCAGCGTGTTAAGCATGAAGAGACAGCGCGCCACCTGCCATCCGCCGAGGTTTCCGGAACCTGCGCTTCGCCACGTGTGGGTCGACAGCTTCGTGCCCGCCGATGCGACGACCTTGGCCACCGCCTCGATGTCAGCGGCGTCGACACCCGACTCGCGTGCTGCGTATTCGAACGTGTAGGCCTGATAGCATTCTTTGAGGGCGCCCTCGAACTCCGCGAAGGTGGCGCTGGGCGCGTGGTGTATGCCTTCCATGTACTCGGACCAGTTCCACCATCGGCGGACGAAGTCGCGATCGTACAGATCATGCTGAATGAGGTAGTGCGCGATCGCCAGCAGGATGGCGGCTTCCGAGCCCGGTATCGGCGAGATCCAGTGATCCGCGTGTGTCGCGGTATTCGACAGTCGCGTGTCGAATACGATCACCTTCGCGCCGTTCTGCCTGGCTTCAATGATCCGCTGCGCGTGCGGGTTGAAGTAGTGGCCGGCCTCCAGGTGCGCAGAGATCAGGAGAATCACGTTCGCGTTCGCATGATCCGGACCGGGACGATCCATCCCCATCCAGTACGCGTAACCCGCGCGCGCGCTCGAGGAGCAGATGTTGGTGTGCGAGTTGTGGCCGTCAACGCCCCATGCGGCGAGGATACGCTCGGCGAAGCCGTCCTCGCCCGGTCGTCCGACGTGATACATCACGTCGTTGGGGCGCTTATCCTGGATCGCCTGCCGTATCCGCCCAGCGATGTCGTCGAGCGCCTCATCCCACGTCACCTGTACCCAGCGGCCGCCGCCGCGCGCGCCGGCCAGCGGCAGGACACGCGCGATGAGTGCGGGGAAATCGTCTCGGTGCCTCTGCGCGAACAGCACCGCGACCGTGGCCAGCGGGATCAGATGAAGCTCGTATAGCAGCGCCGATTCCAACGGACGGGCGTCGCCGAAGACCGTCGGCCAGACGTGCCCTTCGCGGCTGGCTTCATGTTGGCTGATCTGCATGCCGCTCTCGAAGTACCGCCAGGCTCCGCCGTGCATCTGCACGTAGACGAGATACGGCAGCAGAAGAAGCAACACGAATGCGCCAAACGTCGTCGCGGAACGGAACATCGTTCGCCACGAGCGCCTTTCATGCGCAAGCGCGGCCGTTAAGGCGCCTCCAACCAGCAGAAACAGGCCGTGATCGTGGCGGAAGAGAAATGCGATGGCCACGCCGGCAGCCATCGTCAGCAGACGTCCTGTGCCAGGCCGCGTGACATACCAGCCGTACAGCCAGAATTCAAAGGCGTAGGCGACGACCTTCGGATAGCTGTACGTGCGGGGGAATATCGCAACCTCGAACAGCGCGGCGACGATTCCCAGCGTCAGAGATCCAGTGAGCCGGCGGACGGCGGCGACCGTCAGTGCGGCACCAAGCCCGAAGGCCACGCTCACGAGGATTCCTTCTCCCAAGAGCGTGTCGCCAAAGATTTTTTGCGAAAGCGCCGACGCCGCAAACATCAGCGGGAGGCCGGGATCAACGAAGTCGCGCGTCGGCCAGTCGCCAAAGAGCATCTGCCGACCGCCGCTGATATAGATGAAGTGCTCGTTGACGAAACCATTCGTGAGCGCCAGGAACCGGAACGCTGCGGTCAGCGCGAACAACGCTACGCACACTGCGCCCGAGCGGACGTCCGCCGACGGCAATTGTGCGGCTCCGCCGATGCGATCGTGGGTACGAACAGAGCGCTTCGTAGCTGGAGACTAGCACGACGTTTTCATTGGTACCGTTATCTTCGGGGCAGGCTGTTGATATGAAAGATATGAACGGCCTTGCCCAAAAGATAACGGCACAAATGGAGACACCCTGCTAGTCTCCCGCTGACATTAGGGCTCTTCGCGTTTCGGTGTGACCTCTAACGACGAGCTCGGTGCCAGTGTCGGCGTCTCAATGCGCGCGAACGACAACGGGGAGCGTCGCTGCATGAAGATCCTCTTTCTCGTCCGCCACTTCATGTACGTCCGGTACTTCGACTCGGCGGTCGCTGAACTGGCCCGACGCGGACATCAGATCCACATTTCGGCGGATAGGTGGGAACTCATTGGAGGTCAGCGGCTCGTCGTGGAGCTGTGTGAACGGTACCCCAACGTCACCTACGGCAGAACGCCGGGCCGTGAGCACGGCGCCTGGCTGGAGCTGGCGAAGACGCTCCGGCTTGGGCTGGACTACCTGCGGTTTCTCGAACCGCAGTTCGTTGATGCGACGTCCCTCCGCGATCGCGCCGCCAAGCGGGCACCCCGCGCGCTGCGCCGACTCTTGCGTCTCCCTTGGTTCGACCGCGAGGCGGGACTGCGGGTTGTGAGCCGCGTGCTGCGGACACTCGAGCGCGGGATTCCGCGCAGCCGCGCGCTCGACGCGTTCATGCGCGAGGCGGGCGCCGATGTCGTGCTGATCACGCCGCTCGTCGAGCTCGGCACGCCGCAACTCGATCACCTGATCAGCGCCAAGGCAGCGGGCGCGCGCACAGCGTTGTGCGTCGGCAGTTGGGATCACTTGTCGAGCAAAGCGATCCTGCGCGTGATTCCCGATCTCGTAACTGTCTGGAATCCCATGCAGCGCAAGGAAGCCATTGAAATGCACGGCGTGTCGCCCGAGCGCGTCGTCGTTACAGGCGCGCAGTGCTTCGATCAATGGTTTGACCGTGGCCCCTCCCGAAGCCGCGAAGCGTTTCTCGGGCGCGTGGGGCTTCCACCGGACCGGCCGTTTCTGCTCTACGTTTGTTCTTCGCTGCTCCGAGTATCGACCGGCGGGGAGCCCCGCAAAATCGAGCAGTGGATTCGGCAGATCCGCGGGTCGCCGGATCCGAGCCTGCGCGACATCCCGATCCTCGTGCGACCGCACCCTCAGCGGCTGGACGAGTGGCAGCACGTCGATTTCAGCAGCTACAAGGACGTCGCTGTGTATGGCGCGCATCCGATCGACGCCGCGTCGCGCAACGACTACTTCGACTCGCTCTTCTACAGCCACCTCGTCGTCGGCCTGAATACCAGCGCCTTCATCGAGGCGGCGATTGCCGGCCGCCCCGTCCATACCGTCTTGCTGCCGGAACTCAGGGAGACCGACCAGGAAGGGACCCTGCACTTCCGGCATCTGCTCAACGTCAACGGCGGCCTCCTGCACACGGCGCGGAGCTTTGAAGAACACGCGGAACTGCTGTCCGCCGCAGTGCGCCGTCCTCACGGGCCCGACGAACGGAGCGTTCGTTTCGTCCATGGCTTTGTTCGCCCTTTTGGATTGGAGGTTGCGGCCACGCCGAGGTTTGCGGATGCGATCGAGACGCTTGGGGCGAGTGGGGCTGATAGGAATGGTGAGGCCGGTGGGAGCCAGGGGAAGTATGCCGCTCGCGTCGTGCTCGCGCCGTGGCTTGCCGCGGTCGGGCTCCGGATGGGAGTCGTCGATCTCATCCGTGCGCTGCGCGGTACCTTGCTGAAGGACCGCGGGCTTCAGGTGCGCGCGCTGCTCTCGCGGATGAAGGGGTGGGCGCTCGTCAGGCGCGGGGTCGTCGAGCCGTGGCCGGGTTCAGGCGGAGCGCTGATGTCGAAGATCGGCCGCGAGGGCAGCCCGGCGAAGGGCGCGCCGATCGGGCGCATCCCGGAAGCGCTGGCGCTGCGCGAAGAAATCACGTTGCTCGGGCGACGGGACGAGGCGATCGTCGTCGGACCCTGGCTTATGGAGACCGGCCTCGAGCTCTTGTATTGGATTCCGTTCCTGTACTGGGCTCGTGCGTATGGCAATCTCGATCCGAATCGGCTCTTCATCGTGTCGCGTGGGGGTGTCGGCGCTTGGTACCGGCACCTCTCGACCAACTACGACGACATTTTCCGCCTCTTCTCACCCGAGGAGTTTCTCCGGCGGCGCAACGAGGCGCGTGTCTCCACGCAGGGTGGTCGTCTCACGCACAGTGACGTGACGGCCTTCGACAAGAAGATCGCAGAACGGGTCGCGCGCGACCGTGGTTTCGGCAAGTACCATTTCCTGCATCCCTCGGCGATGAATCGCCTGTTCGACGTGTGCTGGCAGCACCTGGCACCGATCGCGCTGGTCGAGCGCTACGCGGCGTACGCGCGTCTGCCGCGTGTCGACCTCGGGGACCTGGCCGCATACCTGCCGGTCGAGTACGTGGCCGTCAAGTTCTATGCGAACGCCGCGCTGCCCGATACGCCGGAGAATCGCGCGTTCGTCTCGAGCACGCTGGCGCAGCTGACTCGGACTACCGACGTCGTGCTGCTCAACACGGGGTTCCGATTCGACGATCACGCCGATTTCGCACATGAGATCCGGGATCGGATCCACACCATCGGCCACCTGATGACGCCGGAGACCAACCTCGACGTGCAGACACGCGTGATCGCTGGAGCACGCGCCCTGATCAGTACTTATGGTGGCTTTTCCTACCTCGGGCCGCTCGTCGGGACGAGCACCGTGGCGTTTTACTCCCATCCGACCGGCTTTCGCTTCGATCACCTCGACGTGGCGCGGCGTGTCTTTGCCGGTCTCGGTGGCGCGTCGTTCGTGCCGCTCGATGTGAAGGCTCTCGACGTACTGGCTCTGATGCAGCATTCAACGCAGGAAACCTAGGGCGGTGAAATCGTGACGGCGAACGATCCCGCATTGTCCCCGAAAATGAAATCGTTGATGCCGAGGAACAACTTGCCGCTCTTTGGCATGACGATGGGCGTGCGGGTGTTGCCGATGGGGAACGGCTTGCCGTTATAGCCCACTCGGCCTATCAGCCCGCCTGCGCCGAGTTTGGCAGCCTTTGCGCCGTGGCCCTCAGGCCCAGCCACCTGATCGGGTTCGCGACCGGCATTGGTACGCCCCTCGATCCGCGGAACGTCACGCGCGCGTTTGTGGGAAAGGGAATCGAGAGCGGATTGTGCCGATGTCGCCGGACTGGCGCAAGCCGCTGTTTAAGCTTCTGTCGAAGCAAACCGGCCGGTTTGTATTTGCAACACTTCGAGGTGAGCGGTTGCTCTACTGGAATGCGTATCGCGAGATCAAGACTTTGTGCAGTCGTGCGGGCGTGGAAGGCGGCCATGTGCATCCGCACAACGTGAGGCACTACTTCGCCGTGAGCTACCTCAGAGCAGGCGGGGACATCTATCGGCTCTCACGGATTCTCGGTCACACGTCGATTTCAACGACGCAGATCTACTTGCGATCGATGGGGCTAGAGCATCTGCGAGAGGGACATTCCCAGTATTCTCCGCTCGCGCGAGCACTCGCATATCCCCGCCAACCCATTGAGCGAGATTCCTGATGGCTCAAGACTTCGACTGGCTCGGACCCTCACACCAACCGCCCAAACCCCGCAGCGAGCATCGTGCGACTCTCTGGATCCTACGTGGACCGAGCGAGCGCGATCTCATCTGCGCCGCCTACCAGGTCGAGACATGGGTGGAGCTGCCCGCTCCCTCGCAACCCGTATTAGTCTCGTAATTACGCCTCCAGAAGCCACTGTGCTCAGCGGGTCAGTCCCGGCACTATCGGGCCATAACGCTACCCAAGTATCTCCCGACAACATGGATAATCTCCGATCTCCGTCGCTTGGGCCGTCTCCGACTTCACACGGGGGCGGCCCTTTTTTCATCCTTCGAGCTAAGGGCAATGCGGCTGTATCACTGGCTTCTCGACAAATGCTTCGATCTCATCGCATGGGGGATCGATCAAGTGAGCCCATCGAAATACCCCCGCCGTCCTCACGACTAGCGTTGTCTTCGCTGCGTCGCGCTTGATCGGCATCGGGCCACGGCTGAGATTTACGCGTGCCGATGTCATGCGATACTCCGATTCGTGGCGCGCAAAACGCGGACCCCACCCGACGTCGCGAAGAGTCTTGACCAGCAGGCCCGCGATCTCGAAAAGCTGATCGAAGACGCCAAGCGCATTCACCGCGAGGTCACGAGCCACCTATCGAAGATCCGCCGCGCCGGGGAGCCGTGTGCCCCAAACAAAAACGCGCGCAAATAGGTAACCCGTTGAACGATCGCGCGGGCCGCGCTACGATCCCGCCGACTCATCCGTGGATCTCCCAGTCGCAAAACTGCAGTGCCCGAAGTGCAACTCGCGCCTCGACGTCATCGAAACCCCAAGCGGAGCGCGAACCGTCTCCGTCACGTTCCTCGGACCTTCCGTGGAAGAATCGGCGAAGGCGCTAGAGACCTTTCAGGGCGCCGACGCCGGACCCAATGTCACCTGTCCGGCATGCGGGCAGACGTTCGATCCTTCAGAGCCACACCGCACGATTCCTCCTCTCAAGCGATCGCCGCCGGTCAGCTAGCGTTTCCCACCTCCGAAGCATCCCTAGTGAATTGAACAGGAGGCATTGACCATGAAACGCCGTTTCCTAAACGCAGATCACAACCCGGCTGACTTCGCAAGGTGCCCTCACGGCCACCCGCTGCGACAGTTCGACATGCCCGCCGATCGCGTTACCGGGCAGCACGGTGATTGGGTGCTTGCCTACGTATGTGATACCTGCGAGGACTTGGCGACGGGGCGAGATCCCTCCGTTACGCCGACGATCAGGGTTCCACACCTGGGGAGGCTGAGCGAACGCCGCGCGCCAACGACCCCGGCTTCAACTCCCATCAAGCATTGATTTACGATCTGAACCACGGACTGAAATGGGCAGACAGGTGGTGTCGTCAACTGATTGAGCATTCCGTCGCAGGGCCTACCGCTTCCCCGTCGTCGCCGCCGATCGCTTCACCAACAGCGCCCGCAGTCGATTCTTCTTCACCAACTCATTCGGCGTCCCGGCCGAGTCTAGCCACCGCTGAAGCTGGTGATGAACGCGCCGTCACGGTTGAAGGTCGATCATCGGAATCACGACGGACTCGACAATCGACGCGCGAACCTGCGTTTGACCACGCACGCACAGAACCTGCAAAACCGGAAAGGCGCTCGACGCGAATCCTCCTCTGGTGTACGTGGGGTGTCGTGGGATACCGCTCAGGGAAAATGGAAGGCCGGAGTCAAGGTGGGCGGGAATCAAATCTACCTCGGTCGTTACGCAGTACTAGCTGACGCGGAAGCTGCGGCGAGTGCAGGACGCCAGATGTACATGACACACAGCGCGGAATGTGGGCCTTCGAGAAACCATTTGTCCTGATTCAGTCGAGCATCAGATCGATTGTCGCGTCGGATCGGTCGTGATAATCTGCCGCGCCTGAGCAGCAGATTCCACAACCGCTCCGCGCAGCGATCCGTGTAAGTGCCTGATTTCAGTAGTGGTGAGCCGCCTCGGAATCGAACCGAGAACCCGCAGATTAAGAGCCGACGAACGACTTCAAAAAATGCAAATAAATTGAAGGATTCTGACCACTGAGTGTGCAGCCGAATGCGTCTCGCTGCAGATCGATGCAACCCAGACGCAACCGATTTCGGGCGGGGGCGCGATCGCTGTCCGCACTAGGTTCGCGCCGTTGCTAAGCGCCGTTTGCGACGATTCAACGGTTCGCCGATTGCTCGACCGTCCGACAGACGAGCGCGCCGACCTGGCTTGCTTGGGGACATGCGGGACACGTATCCACCCTTCGGAAGATGTCCATGGAAGCGGATCAATGCCAGGTACGCACGTTATGCGTCAAGGCTGCTGGGCGTTCCCGTTGCGGCCATCGCGCCCTTGGACACCGGCCCCCCCACGCCGCTCTGCGCCGCCGCGCGGTACGCCGCCGAGCGGCGGCGGGGGATAGAGTCCCATGCCATGGAACGTGTTGTTGTAGATGAACTGATACGCGAGTGGTTTTCCGGTCGCGTCTACGAATTCCATTGACGTTTGAAACAGCGTTGCGGGCGGATAGTTCCTCGGGACGGTGGCTTCCGCCATGTAGAGCCTCATGTCATGCATTGTGATGAACGCGTACGTCTGGGACTGATCAGCGTTGGTGAGCTGAAGCTCCACGCCTTCGACGCGATCGTGCTGAGCCCACACAAAATCCTTCAGCTTGGCACCATCGCGCTGCATGAACGTGTGCGCGGCGTAAATCGTTCCGCCTCGCACGTCGTGTTTCCAGAACCCTGGGCCAGTATTGTCGTTGCCAGCGCAGATGTTGGCGCGAGATGCACATTGGTCAGCGCGTTGGTTGCCCAACTGCTCGATGGGCCGGTAGTCGACGACGGTGACCAGATAATGCTCGGCTCCGCGGTCGAGTCGGTAGACGTGCCCGGGCAGCGGATAGCCGTGCTCGGAGGTCCAGGTGATATTCGACACCGTTGGTTGGGCGGGCATCGTGACCTTGAATCCATCCTGATTGTTTTGGTAGTCGATCCACTCCTGCGCCGCGGCGACTCCAGAAATCGAGAGGATGAACGTGACGACGAACGTGATCATGCGCATCGCATATACCTCCTGATTCCCGCCGGCACCTCTCAAGCGATCGAACGAGACGCGTCGGTGGGGTCTCCTCCATTTGCAGATCGAGGCCGACCAGAATAATTCAGTCGCCGTCGGGCCGGCCTCACCTCGCGATTACGGCGTCGATCATTTCCCTAGCTCTGGCCGATCGCGGCTCCAGGCCGGGCACACGCCCACCATTGGTCGAATCGGTGGGTGAACGACTGGGGGCCGTCCGCCCTTCCCCCTTATCTCTTATTTCGCGAGCGGATCAGGGCGAACCTGGAACTTCACGAGCTTGCTCGTCGTCCCCTTGCCGCCTTCCATGTGGAACGGCGCGCGCGTCGAGACCGCGGTGTAGATGCCCTTCCCCTTCCAGCCGCCGTTCGGATTGTCGATGCGTCCGTCCAGGCCCTTCGCGAAATAGCCCATCGGATACGGCACGCGGAACGTCACGAACTTGCCGTCCACCAGCGCCACCAATCCCTCGGACAGGTTGCCGGTCGCAATCGGCACGTCCTTGCCGACGCCGAGCAGATCGAACCGATCGACGAAGTCGTAGTACGCCGAGTCGGCGCTCGCGCTGTCGACGGCGCCCTTGTAGTTCGGGCCCGGCAGTGCATGCAGCGTCCAGCCTTCCGGGCAGTGCTGTCCCGTCGCCGTCGGGCCGTTGAGCGGTCCCTTGCACTTGCTGCGGTCGAAGCTCGCGAGCTGTCCGCTCGAGAGCACCGTCCAGACGACGCCCTTGCTATCCACGTCCATGCCGCGCGGCGCGAAGCCCTGCACCGGCGCCTTCGGGTTGTTCCACGGCACTTCGTAGTACTCGGCGAGCGCGGTCTCGGGCGGATGCGCGCCGGGAACGAAGCGCACGAGCGCGCCCGGCATGCCCTGCACCGTGCCCCAGACCGAACCGTCCGGCGCCGGCGAGTCGCCGTAATAGGCCACGTTCAGACGCTTGTCCTTCGTGGGATCGGCAGGCTGGTTCGGCTCCGTGTACGCGTCGCGCTTCCCGTTGCCGTTGTAGTCGAGCACGAACGCGCTCCAGCCCTGCGCCTGCTTCTCGTCGTGCGTCTTGTCCCAGATCCTCGTATCGAACCAGCCCTCCACGCCGGCGGGCCCGAACGACGACCACAGCACGTCGTTGTCGTCGAAGTTCGCGTGGCCCCACGTGAAGCACGTATCGATCGTGGTCAGCTGCTTGGTCTTGGGATCGTACATCTCCAGTCCGCGCTGGCCCTGGTTGATCGGGAACAGCTTCGCCGACGGATGATCCGAGCCCGCTCGGCAGAACGCCGGCGTCTCCGGCTTGCGAATGCGCGCGGCGGCCCACACGCGACCCTGCTTGTCCATGCCGAAGCTGTGGACGGTCGCCTTGCTGTTCCAGATCACCTCGTCGCCCCAGTACGGTGACGGCGCGGCCGGCGGCGTATCCGCCGAGCTCGGCGTGTCCGGGTCACGCACGATCAGCTTGATCTGGCTCGCCGTGTTCTTGTTCGGGTCGATCACCGGCCAATAGTCGCCGCTCTCTTCGAGCGCGCCGTAGATCGGACCGTTGGCGTTGACCGTGGGGTTGCGCTTGTCCGTGGAGATCTCGTCGTGCAGGTAGACCTTCGGATCGGCCCAGTCCCACATCGTGATCACGACGTTCCGTTCGACGCCCTGTGGACGCGGCGGCACGGCGCTCGGCAGCTCGCCCTTGGCGATGCGATCGGTCCAATCGGCATACATGGCGAGCGCGCGCTGGCGACCCACCTGCGTGAACCGCGCGCTCATGCCGCCGCCGGCCTGGCCCGACTGGATGCGACGATCCCAGGCGGCCTTGGAATCTTCCGACTGGCCGAGGATGCTCGAGGGAATCGTGCGCGTGGCCGGTCCGCCGAGCTGGTGGCACCCGGTGCAGCCGTCGGTGTTCACGATCTGCCGGATCCACTCGCCCTGGCTCCGCATGTTGGGCTGGATGCCATTGCCCTTTTCACCGGTGCCGGGGAAATCGCTCGTCGGTGGAACCTGGAGCAGCGCGAACCAGTACTGCGCCGGATAGTACTGCGCCGCGGCTTTCTTGTCGGGCGCCGCGACGGCTTTCAGGTTGACGATCTTTCCTGGCGTGGCTTTCACCTTCGTGGAGTCCACCAGACCGTATCCGCGGACCCACACGTCGTACTCCGCCGCCGGCAGATCGGGCACGAGATAGCGGCCGCGATCGTCGGTGACCACGCTCTTGACGAGGCGGGTCGGCAGGTTTCGTGTTTCCGCGATGACCCAGACGCCGGCTTCGGGACCGTTGGCGCCCGTCACGACGCCGCCGATGTCGTCCTTGTCGAC
>Ga0206966_1159_pt1 | contig 14803 bp, 11 predicted proteins | sample Alteio_BWOrgHeat_23_FD_152970 | JGI IMG/M metagenome (GOLD analysis project Ga0206966, IMG submission 152970) | Enriched cells from forest soil in Barre Woods Harvard Forest LTER site, Petersham, Massachusetts, United States -... | ecosystem: Environmental > Terrestrial > Soil > Temperate forest >...
GGCGATCTTTTGCCGACGACAGGAAAGGCCCCCGAAGAGATCCGAAATCAGGAGATTGCGACAGGTTTCAACCGAAATCATATGCTGAACGGCGAGGGCGGCGCGATTGCCGAGGAGCAGCGAAACGTAGCCCTTTTTGATCGCGTGGACACGACGTCCACGACATGGCTCGGGCTAACCATGGCATGCGCGCGCTGCCATGATCACAAGTACGATCCGCTCACGCAGAAGGACTACTACAGCCTGATGGCGTTCTTCAACAACGTCCCGGAGACGGGCGCCCCGACCGACGTAAACGGGCAATACTATATTGCCAAGCCCTGGGTCTACGCCGTACCGGACGCCGATGTAGCGAAGCTCAAGGCGCTCCAAGCGGATACTGCCGCCACCGAAGAAGCCCTCAAAAGGGATCCCAAAAACAAGGACCTTGAAAGCAAAGTCAACGCCCTCCGAAAGCAACGCGACGATCTCAACATCAACACGGCCAAAGTGATGGTGATGTCGGATGCCCAGCCTCGAAAGACGCACGTCTACTCGCGCGGCAACTACGAGGCGCCCCTTGCGGAAGTGTCGGCATGCACCCCTGCCGCGCTTCCTCCGATGCAGGTTGCGGAGCCCAAGAATCGATTGGGTCTGGCGGAGTGGATTGTAAGCCCCGAAAATCCGCTGACGGCACGAGTACAGATCAATCGCTACTGGCAAACTTTCTTCGGCCGCGGCCTGATCAAAACGCCGGAAAACTTCGGCGTCCAAGCCGAACCGCCTACTTACCCCGACCTGTTAGATTGGTTGGCGGTGGAATTCCGGGAGAGCGGCTGGAACGTGAAGCACCTCCAGCGGCTCATCGTGACAAGCGCGACCTACCGGCAGTCTTCCAAGGTCAGCGCCCAACTGGAAAGGGCGGATCCGGACAATCGATTTCTGTCCCGCGGCGCTCGGTTCCGATTGCCGTCGATGATTTTGCGCGACGAAGCTCTTGCCGCCAGCGGGTTGATCGACTTGGCAATCGGCGGAAAGCCGGTTTATCCATACCAACCGAAGGCAATTTGGGATGGGCTAAACATCACGGACGAACGCGACTTCAGCTATCCACAATCGAAAGGCGCCGACCTGTATCGGCGAAGCATTTACACGTTTTGGCGGCGAACCGTCGCACCGGGCGACATGTTCGATTCGGCTTCTCGTCAGGTATGCACGGTTCGCCAATCGCACACTTCGACGCCTCTGCACGCCTTAACGACCTTAAACGACGTCACATGGGTGGAGGCAGGACGCGCGCTTGCCGAACGAGTAATTCAAGACGCCCAGCCCAATTCCAATGCCCGACTTGCGGAAGCGTTCCGCCGCGTATGCGCGCGTCGGCCAACTTCGAAGGAGAGCCTGATACTGAAAAGAATTCTTACCAGATCGAAGTCCGCCTTCCAAGCCGATCCAGCCTTGACTCAGGCATTCTTAAAGCAAGGCGATTCCCGACGAAATTTGAAACTGGATCCGGTGGAAGAAGCCGCTTACGCCAGCACCTGTTTGGCCATCCTGAATCTCGATGAGGCTCTGACCCGCGAATAACCATCATGAATCCATTCTTTGAACGCGATCTCAGGATCTCCAGACGCCAATTCTTCGGGAAAGCCGCAAACGGCATCGGCGTGCTCGCTTTAGGCAGCTTGCTCGCGCAGGAAGGTTTCGGCGCCACGCTGCAGGGGCTTGCCGCAAAGCATCGCGGGAGCCCGCCTCGGCTTCCCCACTTTCCTCCCAAGGCTAAGCGGGTGATCGTGCTGTGGCAAGGCGGGGCTCCGTCTCAAGTGGACCTGTTCGACTACAAGCCGGGATTGGACGCTCATCGACTCGAGGAATTACCGGCGTCCCTACGAGCGGGCACAAGGCTGTCGACGATGACATCGAGCCAGGGAAAATTCCCGATACTTCCGGCGATCAAGCCGTTCAAGCAATACGGCGGTTCGGGGATGTGGCTTTCCGAACTGCTCCCCCACACCGGCTCAATCGCCGATGAAATCTGCCTCGTCCGGTCGATGAACACGGACGCCGTCAATCACGCTCCGGGCGTTACCTTCTTCCTAACGGGGAGTCAGATTCCGGGCAGGCCCAGTTTTGGGGCTTGGGCAACCTACGGCTTGGGCAGCATGACCGACGAACTTCCTTCCTTCGTGGTGATGACTTCCTCCGACGAGAAGAAGACTTGCGGCCAACTGTTCTTCGACTATTATTGGGGCAGCGGGTTCATTCCTTCGAAATACCAAGGCGTCCAATTCCGCAGCGACGGCGATCCCGTACTGTATCTAACGAATCCTCCGGGAATGTCGGCAGAACTTCGGCGCGGCGTGCTCAACGATATCGCCGAGCTTGACCACCAGCGGCTGGCCGAATACGGCGACCCTGAAATCGAGACGCGAATCACGCAGTATGAGTTGGCGTTCAAAATGCAGACGAGCGTTCCCGAACTAACGGACATCTCGAAAGAGCCCGAAAACGTCCTTACAATGTACGGTCCCGACGTGAAAAAGAAGGGGACCTACGCGCACAACTGCCTCTTAGCCAGACGTCTGATCGAGCGCGGAGTCCGGTTCGTGCAACTCATGCATAGCGGCTGGGACCAACACACCAATTTGGACACCCAGCTAGCGCTGCAGTGCCGCGACACGGACCAGCCTTCGGCCGCTCTCGTCAAGGACCTCAAGCAGCGCGGTTTACTGGACGACACGATCGTCCTCTGGTGCAGCGAGTTCGGACGAACCGTATTTGTCCAAGGCGATATTACGAAACCCAACGGCCACGGGCGCGACCACTTCGGTGCCTGCTATAGCATCTGGGCCGCCGGAGGCGGGTTCAAAGGCGGCGCCGTCCATGGAGAAACCGACGATTTCTGCTACAAAGTAGTCAAAGATCCCGTCGGCGTCCACGATATGCAGGCGACGCTTCTCCATCAGCTAGGCATCGACCACGAGCGATTGACCTACCGGTATCAAGGCCGCGATTTCCGATTAACGGACGTAAGCGGGAACGTGGTTAAACAGTTATTAGTGTGATGAACTATCTAGCCCCGTGGAAATCCGCGGGACCACGAATACGTTAGTGATGTCCGAATGCGCCGGCTAGATCCAGGATGTGGAAGCCTAGGAGCATGAACATTAGGATTAGGTAGCCGCGGAGTAGGAGCAAGGAGACTCGGACTGGCTTACTCATTGGCATTCTTCCGAGTTCGACACCCGACATCTTTTGTTCAGGCTCGTCGTAAAGCGGATGGATAACGACGAATTCTTCGATGTGGCGGTCATTCTTGAGAGCGATCATGTTTGTTTCTCCAATGGGTAAGGTCGGGGCGCTTGTTACGCCGGAAAGAGGTTGGGTAGGACGACTTGGAGTCCCAGCACGAGAGACAGGGAGAAGAGAAGGACGATAATGATCCAATTCACCCAGTTGTTCCAAGGTCGGTTGACGTATCGGTCGCCGAGCAGTTCGCGATCGTTCAACATGAGTTGAAGGAAGATGATGGCGGACGGCAACATGAGGCCGGCGAGAACTTGAACGCTCAATATGACGAGCGGTAGCGGCATTTGCGGAATCAGGACGACGCCGGCGGCGCCAAATACGCAAAGCGCGTAGACGATATAGAAACCGGGGGCATCTTTGACCTTCTTGTGCAAGCTGTGCGGCCAGCCCTTAACTTCGCCATATGCCCAGGCGCTGGAAAGGGAAATAGCAGTCGTGCCAAGAACGGCTGCGTTCACCATCATCAAGAGCAGAGCGTTCTTGACGAAGGATCCGGCGATAGGGGCCAGATCCAAAGCCAACTGAGACGGATCGACATACTTCAGGTGATGGCGGAAGGCGGCATCGCCCACCAAGATCATTGCGCCGCCGACGAGGATGGTAAAGATCGCGCCGATCATGGTGTCCAGCCGCGCCCACTTTAGGTCGGCGAACCGCAGCTTCTTGTCGGCAACACAGCTCTGCTGGAAAAAGAGCTGCCACGGCGCGATGGTCGTCCCGACAAGGGCAATGACCAGGAAGATCAGGCTCGTCGTGATCCTTCCGGACGGCAGGTTGGGAACGACGGAGTTATGGGCGGCACTGCCCCACTTCGGGGCACATGCGGCTGCCATCGCGAACCAAGCCACATCAAGGAGGCAAAGCCCGATGACGATGCGTTCCCATCGCAAATAGCTACCGGTGAATACGAGGCTGATCAGGGCGACGGCGGACAACGGCACTGCGATGAACGGACTGACTCCAAGCTTGGACATCGCCAGTGAGATCGCGGCGAACTCGGTGATCAGCGTCAGAAAGTTCGCTAGCTGCAAGTCGAAAAGCGAAAACGCCCCCCACCACTTGCCGAACCGCTGGTAGATCATGGCGGCGTGACCCTGCCCCGTCACGATTCCAAGGCGCGCCACCATCTCCTGCACGAAGTACGCAATGGGCAGCAACAGCAGCATGATCCAGAGCAGATGTGTGCCGTAAAGCGCTCCGGCTTGCGTGTACGTCGATACGGCGCCCGCGTCGTTGTCAGCCTCCATCACGATGAGGCCCGGCCCAACGACCATCAAGAATGTCAGCAGATTTCGCTTCCGAGCGGAATTCACCACTCGGCCTGCGGCAGTGGGCTGTAGATTGCTCCCTACCATTTCTTGTGCCTCCTTGTTTCGGTCCGGGCGAACAACGTTGTCCGCAACATGACGAAGGGCGTTCAGAGCTTCTTGCTCCGAACGCCCTTCCAAAGAGGGGCTACCTGATCGCTAGATCAGGTTCGGCAGCGACACGCTCCGAACACCTGTCCCATCGCGTGTAACTCACACGAGGGAGGTTTTGGTTTTTCGGTCGAACTACTACTGTCGTAACTCATAAAGTTGGTTGTGTCCGCTTTCGGTCACATCGCGCAGTGCTGACGGCAATCGTCAGGACTCGCTACCGAATAAGACTGTACCGTCGTTTTTGGCGTTTTTGCCCGGAAACGCTAAGCTTTTCTTCATACGCGCAATAAATGCGCTCTGTTTCGACGGTTTTCGGCGCGTGTCACCTAAATCCGTTACAGGCAATAAGTGACTGGTACGTCTCTCTGGGTGCGACGACAATGGACCCGTGGCGCATGTGTTCCAGATGATGGCAGGCGTGACGAAGAACAGTCCGATTCCGTTACGTGGGCTGGATTCGCCGCTCTTGCCGGAGTCTATATTTGATCTCCATATCGAGAGGCCTCGCCTCGATCGGTTAGAGATCTTTGAGGTCGTCGACCCGAGCGGTCGCATGTGCTCGTGTCCAATTTGTCGGAGCAGCTCCGTTGTGCCCTTATCCGAATTGGCTCAAATCCCTGAATCCGAAGATGAAGACGGCTACGTTATTCCTGATGTACAAATCGGGGCCACCGGTATCGTCATGCCGGGTCGGGAGCAACTCGCTCGATGGTTTAGAGTACCGGTCGTGCCGAAGCAGTACAAATCAAGGCTCCACGCGAAGGCAAGAATCGAGGCCAAGCATCACAGCATATTCACCTTCCTTTCCACCTTCTCGTTTCAGACCGTCTTCTTCTCTCCTTGCCTCCTTACGCTCGCCTCGGCATTCGGCGTCGGAATCATTGCCGGCTATCGAAGCTACATCACATTAGAAAAGGCGGCAAATAATGAAGATCAGGGGATCAAATTGGAGATGACCGTCCGGCAGCATGCCTTTCAGTCTCGCACTTCGGCTTGGGAAAGACTGTACTATTGCGCAGGATGCGGCATGGTTCACGACCGTGAAGGCAAACGCTCGTTGCCCTGGTACTCCATGCTCCAGCTCGTCCACTATCCCGAACAAGAATTTCAGACGATCGCGACTCCGGTTGAGCCGCAAATCGTCGTACCCGTCGAAGCTCCACGGAAGATTGCACGGGTCGCCTAAGCGGAAATCGTGTACCGCTTATTCGCGACTTTGCGGCGACAAAGGTCCTACTGCACACTGTTAATGTTGCATCACGCGAAGGCACAGGTGAAATACGCTGAGATTCGGCGAACCTGCTTGAGCACGATGCGCGCAGAATCTAGTAAGAATTCGAAGTGTCCGCAATCAAGCAAAAATAAATTGAAGAGTGAAACGATGGCCAACTGTTTAAATCGCACCACCCGGCTTCAACCGCCAACAATCGGCGGCATTAGCCGGCATCTGAGCATGAGATTCGCCTCACGAATGATGGCGATCGCCTGCATAGGAGCCATCGTAGCAGGAGGTTCGTTGGCCGCCGATTCCAAGCAAATGGGAATTAAGGCGCCTGATGCCAACTTGCCGACCGGGCTTCCCGAAACTCCCGCTAACAAACTGATCGGCGGAAAGATCGGCAAGCACGCTTATAACCTTCACCCTCTCAGCCAAGACGCCGTCTTCACCAACCCAGCAAACGTCTGGTACTACTACTTCGAAATCCGATCCGGCCTCGACCTTTATCCGAAGGAGTCTTATTTCGCGCTCGACTATTCGACGTCGCAAACCCTTCTTCCCGGTCAAGGCAGCATTACGGTATTCCTGAACGGATATCCATTGTCGAGCCGAGTCCTTCCGGCAAGCCCGAATGAGTCCCAGCCCTGGATCGTGGCGCTGCCCGACAAGTACTTCAAGCTTGGTTTTAACGAGATCAAAGTTTCAAACCGGCAAAAGTCGAGCGAACAGCCCTGCCGCGACGTCGACAACGCCGCGAACTGGCTCAAACTCGGCAAGAACACTTTCCTGCACCTCGTTCGCCAGGACCTCACCACTTTCCCGCTCATGTCGTACCCGTTTCCGTATCTCGACCCGCTCGAGGACAACGTTGTGCGATGCGCTTGGATGGTGCCAACTACTCCATCAACGGCTACGATTTCCAACATGATGGATCTGGCCAGCGACTGGGGCAAGCGGCTACCGGATCGCGGTATGAAGATTCAAGTTGCATCGCGAGCAGAGGGTGCGCCCAAGGGACAGGACCTACTGATTAGCGACAATCCGAAGTGGGTGAAGTCAAACACGCCTAGCCTTGAACCCGGCTTTGGCTACCTTGGGAATTTTGCGGGAACTGGATTGCCCGGCGGATCTTGCCTTGCCGTGCTCGGCGCCGATGCGAAAGGTCTCCACTCTGCCGAAGGCGCGACCACGCAGCAGGAAATGATGGCGCAGATCAACGGCACAACTTCGGTGCTAAGCCGCCCTCCCGTGATGGTTGATTTGCCTCCCACGACTCGACTGGGATCGTTCACTTTCACCGATTTGGGTTTGCCCGCCGTCCATCTTGCCGGCGCTTTCCACCAAAAGACGCAGATTACGATCCGACGTCCGCTGCGCTGCGACCTGGGACGCGAATCGTACATCAAGCTTAAATTCCGGCATTCGGCCTCTATGAATCCGCTTCGATCGCTGATCTCGATCTATCTGAACAATATCCCGATCGGCAGCGCCAAACTCGAACCCGAAAATGCAAACGACGGCGTGATTCGAGCCCGAATCCCGGCAGAAGAGTTGGCTAAGAACTTCTGGGTCATCGACATCGCGTGCTTCCACGACCTCGGCGCCATCGACTGCGCGAAGTCTTACGACGACGTAGCATGGACCGTTATCGAAGGCGAATCTACATTCGACCTCGTTACCGGCAACTTGATCGGCCGGCCCTACTTAGAGAGCTTCCCTTACCTGATCCCAAGTGACGGTCGAATCCCCAAGAGTACGGACGTGGCGTTCTCGAAGAATCCATCGGACGAGGAGCTGTCGATGGCGGCGGTTATCGCGGCCCGCGCGGCACAGACAAACCGCATTAATCTAAATTGGACATCCCGCACCGGCGACGTCGCCACCACGTCGCAATCCGGTATCGTAATCGGCTATTACAGCGAAATCGACCGATTCGAAAAGATCCATAAGGAACTGTTGGTATGCCCGGTGGGCCCAGGCAAATTCGACATCTCTAACAAGCTTCAGCTAATCCCCGACACGCTTGTTGGCGGCGCGATCATCCAGGCGGTAGCTGCTCCCCACACGAACAGCGGCGTCATCTACGTAATCCTCGCTCAAGACAACGATGCGATGAACATCGTGGCAAAGATTCTAGGCGACCCGACAAAGGCAGACCAGATCGGCGGCCAAGCGTGCGTCATTACCAAGGACGGTCGAATCATCCCTCTCAAGCTTCAGGGCCAAGACACGGCCTCTGAAGTCACTAAAATAAACCAGACCTATACGCCGCAGATGAAAGCAACGATGGCGATCATCATTCTCGTCATCATCGGCGGCGCCTGGTGGATTGGCAAGCAATTCGTCAAAAAGAAGCCGCTTGTTCCGGAAGCTTTTAGCGACACCCATTCAACGGACGCAAACAAGCCGAACTAAGAACCGATCCCATAGGCACCCGAGGAGGAAGCAGTGTTTACCTACAGCGACGGACTAGTCATCTTAAGAGACGCGATGTACGGTCTCACCTGGTTCGTCGCCATGGTCTTCCTCCTTAGCGGATGCCAGGATCTTATCTACGACATTGGGGCCTATGCGCTCCGAATCTATCGACGAATCGCATTTCGAAACAGAGAGCGCCTTTCGCTCCAAAAGCTTCGTGTAAGAGAGCAGCAGCGAATCGCGGTTATGGTTCCTGCGTGGAATGAGGGCGAAGTTGTCGCGGCGATGGTGAACAACATCATCCAGCGCGTCGAATACAAGAACTATCTGGTTTTCGTCGGCACCTATCCTAACGACCCCACAACTCAAAATGCGGTGGATCGACTCGCAAAGGACTACCCTCAGATTATCAAGGTCGTTACTTCAAAGCCTGGTCCAACCACAAAGGCAGACTGTCTCAACACGGTTTACAAAACGATCAAGCTATACGAAGAGCGAAACGACACCAACTTCGACATCATCATCATGCATGACGCCGAGGACGTGGTTCACCCTCATTCGTTCTTGGTCTTCAACTACCTTATTCCCCGCGTGGACGTCATCCAGCTTCCGATCCTCCCTTTGCCGACGAGCTGGAGAAAATGGGTCCACTGGTCTTACGCCGACGAGTTTTCGGAAACGCACATGAAGGACGTACCGGTGCGCGAGAAGCTTTCCGGGTTCGTGCCGTATGCCGGCACCGGCACCGGATTCTCTCGCCGTGTCTTCCGGACCCTTGAGCAGATCGGCGGATACAAGATCTTCAACGAAGATTCTATGACCGAAGACTACTCGATGTCGAAACGCATCCGAGAGACAGGATTTACGTCGATCTTCGTGAATCTCGTACTCAAGGGTGGCGACGAAAAGTGGTACACGCCCCTTTGCAAAAGACCGACGTTCATCGCGAACTGGGCGTACTTCCCAATGGATTTCACGCGCGCCGTCCGCCAAAAAACGCGCTGGATCATCGGAATCTCTCTTCAGGAGTGGGAGCTAGGCGGTTGGTCGGGAAGTCTTCGTATCAAAGAAAACTTGATTAAGGACAGGAAGGTCTTTGTTGCGGCGGGTACTTCCCTTCTCGGCTACGTCCTGCTGATGTACTTCATCTTGTTCGCGCTAGGCGACAACCATTACATTCCCCTAAAGCTCCTGCCGATCATCGAGCCCGGACAAAAGCTTCAGCGCCTCGTTTTGGTAGACACGTTCTTCATGTTCTTACGGATGTTCCAACGAATCGTCTTCGTCGGAATGGTTTACGGACTGACGGAAGGGCTGCTCTCGATTCCTAGGCTAGTCGTCGGCAATTTGATTAACGGTTTGGCTGCTTTTCGAGCCCTTCAGACATTCTCTCGCGCTCGCCAAGGCAAAGCCGCCGTGAAGTGGGATACCACCCAGCACGTCGAAGGCGTCGGAGAACTGCCCAGCGATGAAGAGTCAGACCGTCGTCCGGTCGAACGGCGAGAGAATCTCGACGTTGACAGTCTCATAACGGCATTTAGATCGAGGGACGTTTGGGAAGTCATCCACGCAATGGAGGCAATTCCAAAGCAGGTAACTGCCAAGCAGCGAACCGAAATAGTTAGGGCTTTTTACGAGTTCGTTGAGAGCCGCGAAGGAAAGGTCCGATCGATGGTCGCCAGGATTTCAGGTTTCTTAGCCTGGGAGGAGCTTTCACCTCCGCTCCTCACCCTTTTGCACGACAAAGACTGGGCCGTTCGAGCCAATGCGGCTAAGGCGCTCCTCAAGCAACCGCATTTCGAGCGCCTCGTTGAGACTGCGTTCGTAGATGCTGATATCTACGTCCGCGATTTGCTGGTCAAGGTTATCGAGCAGGACTCTCAGAAGCAAGATGTGCTTATTCGAGAGCTCGACAACGATTACATGATTACTACCCGAACGGTCCTCCTTCGCGAGTCGCTGATTCTCCGCACGCGGTACGAGAAGTTCAAACAGACGCATTCGAGCTAATCGGGTGTAGAGCCTGCACTGCCACTACGCGGGAAAGGCATCGTGCAGCCGCTTCCCCACCGAATCTTTTGGCGACAAGAGAGGCTCGGTAAACGGCCATTCTATTCCGATATCGGGATCGTTCCAGAGGATTGTGGCGTCGCCCTTCGGGTCGTAAGGAGTCGAGCACTTATATGAGACGAGGGCGTGCTCGCCTATGACGGCAAAGCCATGGGCAAAACCGATCGGGATAAAGAGCTGGCGGTGATTCTCGCCTGAGAGAACTTCGGCGACCCATTTGCCAAAAGTCGGGGATTCCTTACGGATATCGACGGCCACGTCCAAAACGGCGCCAGATAGCACTTGCACGAGTTTTGCTTGCATGTTCGGCTGTTGATAGTGCAGGCCGCGTATCACACCCGATTTCGAGAACGAAACGTTGTCCTGAACAAAACCGCAATCGATACCCGCCGCCCCGTAGGGAGCCGCATTGAACGATTCGAAGAACAGCCCCCGATCGTCCTGAAATACGCGTGGGGTGATCAAGAAAACTCCCGGCAATGCGGTTTCGCGGACGGTCAACGATCGACTCCGTGCCTGACAAGACCTTCCAGGTATTCGCCGTACTGATTCTTCTTGAGCACCTCGGCGAGCTTGAGGAGTTGCGAAGCGTCGATCCATCCGTTTCGGTAAGCGATCTCTTCCGGACAGCAGATCATTAGGCCCTGGCGCTGCTCGATCGCTTCAACGAAGTTCGTTGCTTGTATCAATGCTTCGTAAGTTCCCGTATCCAGCCACGCGGCGCCTCGTCCGAGGCGTTCCACGCGTAAGTCGCCCTTCTGCAGGTAGGCGTCATTGACCGAAGTTATCTCAAGCTCGCCGCGCCAAGAAGGCTTGACCGCCTTGGCGATTTCGACGACCTCATTGTCATAAAAATAAAGGCCGGTCAATGCCAGGTTTGATTTCGGGTGCTTCGGTTTCTCCTCCACTGAGATTGCTTCGCCGGCATCGTTGCATTCGACAACGCCGTAATGCTCGGGATTCTTCACCCAGTACGCGAACACGGTTGCGCCTAGCTCGTTACTTGCCGCCGATCGCAATTGCTGTTGGAGGCTCTGGCCATAGAAAATGTTGTCGCCCAACACGAGAGCGCACGGATCGTCGCCGATGAAGCCCTCGGCGAGAATGAATGCCTGAGCCAAGCCGTCGGGGCTGGGCTGGGCGACGTACTCGATGGAGATTCCCCACTCGGAGCCATCGCCTAGCAGACGCTTAAATGCCTCTTGCTCATGGGGAGTGTTGATCACGACGATTTCCCTCACTCCGGACATCATTAAGATGCCCAGCGGGTAGTAAATCATCGGCTTGTTGTAAATCGGCAGAAGCTGCTTGCTCACCGCCCGAGTGACCGGCCAAAGCCTGCTTCCCGTTCCCCCGGCCAAAATGATTCCCTTCGTCGTCAACGTGTTATTCCCTGGCTGGATGAACTTTCAATTTATCGCTGCGTATAATTCTGCTCGATCCAGCGTCGGTATTCGCCCGAACGGACCTGTTCGATCCATTGGGTGTTTTCCAAATACCAACGGACCGTCTTCCTAAGCCCCGACTCAAAGCTTTCGGATGGCGACCAGCCGAGCTCCGTTTTTATCTTCGAAGCGTCGATCGCATACCTGAAATCATGGCCGGGACGATCTTTCACAAACGTAATCATTCCGGCCAATTCATCGAACGACCGACCGAGTTCCTCGGCCACCACGCGGCAAATCGCATGGACGACTTCGAGGTTGTTTCGCTCTGAGTTTCCGCCGACGTTATAGGTTGCACCGGATTCACCTTTTGTCAGCACGGTCCAAATAGCCTCACAGTGCTCCTCGACATACAGCCAGTCGCGCACATTGGTCCCTTCACCGTACACGGGCAGCGGCTTTCCTTCGATCGCGTTTAAGATCATCAAGGGAAACAGCTTCTCGGGAAATTGCCGCGGACCATAGTTGTTGGAGCAATTGGTAATTGTTACCGACAAACCGTAAGTTCGGTGATAAGCGCGAACCAAATGGTCGCTGGCCGCCTTTGACGCGGAGTAGGGGCTGCTTGGGTCATAGCGCGTATCTTCCGTGAACAATCCATCTTTCCCAAGAGATCCATAGACCTCGTCGGTGCTGATGTGGTGGAATCTTTGGCTGGCGACCCCATCCGTACCTCGCCGAAATGCCTCCAAGAGGTTAAGGGTGCCAACCACATTCGTTTCGATAAATTCGGTAGGTCCCGAAATACTCCGGTCTACATGGCTTTCCGCCGCAAAATGCACAACCGTATCCGGCCGAAATGTCTCCCAGACTCTCTTTACCGACTCGCTGCACCGAATGTCAGCCTTTTCAAACCGGTAATTCGCAGCACCCTGTATCGCATGAAGGCTGGCCAAATTGCCGGCATACGTGAGACTGTCGATGTTAACGAATTGACAATTAGGAAATCTCGGCACCATGATCGTTAGCCAATTGCTGCCGATAAACCCAGCGCCGCCAGTGACGAGAATCGTTTCAGGGTTAACCATTGTTGGTTTGCAACGCTTGTTGTCCTTTAGTCGTGCCCAGGTCGCTAAAAAACTCCGCTAGTTTCCGATCGCAAAGTATTTGAACCCTGCTTGTTGAGCGACGGATCTTCCGTACAGCCTTCTACCATCGAACATCAAAGCAGTGGACATCGACTCCTTGATCCGCGCCAGATCGATCTGCCGAAATTCATTCCATTCAGTGACGACAACCAACACATCCGCGCCCTTCGCCAGCGAGTAAACGTCCTTCGCGTATTCGATTTGAGGATAAATCTTGCGAACGTGTTCGGCTGCCATTGGGTCGTAGGCGGTGATCGTCGCCCCCTTGCCCAGCATTTCCTCGATCAAAACCAATGACTTAGCGTCTCGAATATCGTCGGTATCCGGCTTAAATGCGAGCCCCATCAGTGCGACGCGCTTTCCTTCGAAACCGCCTAATTCGGCTTCTATTCGTGATAGGAAATGTTTTGTTTGATCGTCGTTGACCTTGACTACCTCTTTGAGGAGCCCAAAATCGTATCCGAGACCTTCCGTGATTTTAATCAATCCCGTCACATCTTTCGGAAAACAGCTTCCCCCCCAGCCGAGGCCCGCATTTAAGAATTGCCTCCCGATGCGCTTGTCGAACCCCATGCCTTTCGCGACCTCGTCGACATTGGCACCACATTCTTCGCAAACCCGGCTCAGCGCGTTGATGAAGGAAATCTTCATCGCCAAGAAGGAGTTCGAGCCGTATTTGATCAGTTCCGCCGAATTAAGATCGGTCACTATAACCGGGGCTTCCAACGTTTCATAGAGCGATATGAGTTTTTCCGCCGCCTCTGGCCGCTTGGCTCCAATCACAATTCGGTCCGGATGAAGCGTATCGTGAATCGCAGACCCTTCTCTTAGGAATTCGGGATTGCTAACGATATCGAAAAGGTCAGGTGACACGCCTTGCATGGCAATCGTCTTTTCAACCAAGTCGCCCGAACCGACGGGAACAGTGGACTTATTGACGACCACAATGTGATGCTTGATCGACCGTCCAATCTCTTCGGCCACAGCGACCACCGCGGTTAAATCGGGCGAACCGTCGGCAGACGGCGGAGTTCCCACGGCGATAAAGATAACCTCGCTGGCTTCCGTTGCCGCTTTTATCGAGTCCGATATCTGTAAATGGTTGCTCTTTAACACCCGTCGAAGCATCTCTTCAATGCCCGGCTCATAGATTGGGGAAATTCCCTCCGACAGAAGCTTCACTTTGGCGGGATTGTTATCGACGCATATCACGTCATTTCCAAGCTCCGCTAGCACAACCCCGGTTACGAGCCCCACATAACCGGTTCCGATCACAGCAACCTTCATTCGATGCAAGAGGTTACCAGCGAGGCGGGATGTCCTGGATCGGCCTGGGCCGTTTTACGCGCCTTCCAGGGCAACTTTTATGGCCTCGATGACTTTCGTTTGCGACCGGGACACCGCATAGCTATATGGCGAATACCCGACGGCATCAACCACATCCAAGTTTGCCCCCGCCTCGATCAAGCGTTTTACAGCTTCCGGCGAACCAGAATAAATCGCGTGATAAATGGGCGTTCTACCCTCGATGACCTGAATGTTCACGTCAGCGCCGCCCTTGATCAACAGTTTTATGATTTCACTGTGACCGTACTTTCCGGCGAGACATAAGGCAGTTCGGCCAGTTTTATCAACCGCATCGACAGGCACGGCATTATCGAGCAGCCTCTTTACGACACGGACATTTCCATTGCGTACCGCTCGGAATAGGTCGGATTCGGAAGCTTGCCGCCGAAAAAGTTTGAACATGGAGTCTGAACCTAAACAGGCTAAGGGGGTCCCTCGGCTTTGAGACGACTTCCGACATAAGTGTACGGGTTTGGCCTCGGCGTTTCAACTGAGTTTTGCCCCTCC
>Ga0206966_1194_pt1 | contig 14725 bp, 13 predicted proteins | sample Alteio_BWOrgHeat_23_FD_152970 | JGI IMG/M metagenome (GOLD analysis project Ga0206966, IMG submission 152970) | Enriched cells from forest soil in Barre Woods Harvard Forest LTER site, Petersham, Massachusetts, United States -... | ecosystem: Environmental > Terrestrial > Soil > Temperate forest >...
CCTTGGTGATACACCAGAGGAAGCGTCAAAAAAGATTAAGGGCGCAACAACCGATAGCCTTAACAAGCTGGATGAGAATGTGAGCCCAACAGAACAGCCTGGAGTCTACAACCTCGTTCAAATATTGAGCCTCTTGCAGCACTACCAAGACACACCAACAGAGGGAATTTACGAAAATTATGGTGCACTTAAGGCAGCAGTAGCATCAGTCACCGCGAATTTTTTGCAAGATTTCCAAGCCAAGCTTGCTGCGGTAGACAATGTTCAGCTTATGGCCAAGCTCGAAGCGGACGAGAAACAAATGAACGAAGTAGCCAACGCAACACTCCTAAAGGTTCAAAAAGCCGTTGGCCTGAGGTCCTAAAGCGTGCCGAACTTAGATATTAGTAGAGCAGAACGGCTCGACCAACGAGTCGTCTCGCTTATGCCAGTACTCAGCCGTGCCTTTGCGGTGCAGTTAATTAATGAAGGCAAGGTAACGGTGGACGGCAAGGTAGTAACCAAGGCCGGCACTAAAATACAGCCATTTGACGATGTCGTACTCCACTACGAACTCAAGGAATTCACAGTACCAGACATAGAACTGCCTATTCTGTACGAAGATGATGACTGCGTAGTCATAGTCAAACCCGTCGGTTTGCTGACACATAGCAAGGGCGTGTTTAATCCCGAGCCAAGCGTGGCTACCTGGCTACACAACCGCATAGTCGATGAGACACTGCTCGACGCCGACAAAGATTCGCTGAATAGTCGTGCGGGCATCGTCCACCGACTGGATCGCGCCACTAGTGGTGTAATGATATGCGCTAAGACTCCTGCGGCACTACAGTGGCTACAAAAACAGTTTGCCGAGCGTAACGTGAAAAAGACCTACATGGCAGTCATACAAGGCACGCTAGATCCGAGCGAGGCTATTATAGATATGCCTATTGAGCGTAATCCAAAAGCACCGGCTACGTTCCGTGTAGGTGTACGCGGCAAGCATGCAGAGACTACCTACAAGGTACTTCAATCTAACAGTACCCACAGCCTGGTAGAGCTACGCCCTAAAACTGGCCGTACACACCAACTACGCGTACACCTTGCGTACCAAAAACACCCCATCGTCGGCGACACGTTATACAAGGGCGAGCCAGCGGAAAGACTATATTTGCACGCCGCAGAATTAGAGATAACTATCCCGGCCGGACATGAGCGCAAAGTATTTCAGGCGCCCATTCCCGAGGAGTTCCGAACGAAGGTACAATGAAGATAGCGGGCATACTACTGCACCCAGAAGCAGGGAAGCTACTTGGTCGGCTTACACAAACTCCACCGCATGCCATATTACTTGGGGGAAGCTTGGGTATAGGCAAAACACATATAGCACGTAGCCTGGCAGCAGAACTACTACAGACGACTGACCTAACTCCAGACAACAACGCGTATTATAGAGAAGTTGTGCCCATAAAAAATGCTATAACCATCGAGCAGGTGCGAGCACTCATACGCTTTTTCCGGCTACAAGTACCTGGTACTGCGAAGGTGAGACGCGTAGCAGTAGTGCAGGACGCAGACACTATGGGTACAGAAGCACAAAACGCACTCCTCAAGCTACTTGAAGAGCCGCCAGAAGGCTCGGTACTTATCCTGACTTCATCACATGCAGATGGTTTGTTACCGACAATTCGCTCGCGTGTACAGCTTAGTAACCTGCCAAGTCCAGTAGATGACACTATACTTGCATACTTTACTGACCTCGGACAGCCAGCGGCAACCATGCGGCAACTCATCCTTCGACACGGTAGCAATATAGCAGCAATCGCAAGCGAGGTGAGCAGCACACAAAATACCGATAGCTCGGTTGGCCTCGTAAAGCAAGCACTCAGTGCGGATACATATGGCCGCCTGCTGTTGGTTGACCAGCTGGTAAAACAAAAAGAGACAGCAAGAGCATTTGTAGAGACGCTGTCGCAAGTGGCAAGTGCCAGTATCGCTGCGGCGGCGGCCAAGCAGTCTGCATCACTCGAAAAATGGCAGTCAATTCTTAAGGTTTCGTATGATGCCGCAAATGCGCTAGAGCGTAATGGCAGTACCAAGTTAGCACTGACAGAACTGATGCTATCACTGTAGTGATCATGGTATACTAGTATCCAGCATATGTACGAGCTTCTAATAGTTTGCGTGTTTGGAGCCCTTGGAGTTGCCAGTACGAAGATTACTGACGACGAGTTTGCTGATGTTTCTCGTAAGGTCGGTGACCGCATGGGCAAGTTGTGGGATATTGCCCACCAAGGCATGCGAGAGAATCGTTTCTTGCGCGCTGAGAAGGCCCTGCTGACCATCTTGAAAATAGACGAAAAGAACGCCGCCGCCTACAACCGCCTCGGTATACTCTATGCCAAGCAAAAAGAGTATCGCGATGCTATCGACTGTTTTGAGATTGCCAGCAGTATAGAAGCAACCCCTTCGAGCCTCCACAATTTGGGACTTATTTATTTTGAGACTGAAAACTACGAAAAAGCCGGTATTGCCTTTGAGGCAGCCCTGAACCTAGAGGAAAGTTTGGCGGCACGTCATGTGGCTTACGCCAAAGTGAATGAAAAACTTGGCAATGAAAAACTGATGTTCCAAGCACTCGAACGAGCAGTAGAGCTTGAACCAAACAAAGAAACATACAGCTTACTGCTAAAGGCCTATGATGAGCGCGGTATGCAGGCACAAGCCGACATGATCACTCAGAAACTCCAAAAACTCATTGTGCCAGCTGGCAGACCAAAGCGTATTCTTCGCCCTCGCCGTGTGGTGATCTAGAACTTCTCACCGCCTTCTGAGATCTTTGCGGTTTTTTGTCAAACATGTGGCAAGTTGGGTTGTTATTTAACCTCTGTTTTGGTACACTTACGCGGTAGTTATTTCATGCCGACATAGCTCAGTTGGTCAGAGCGGCTGTTTTGTAAACAGCGGGTCGTGGGTTCGAATCCCTCTGTCGGCTCCACTTTCTAAATAGGTTAGACGTACCTTTATATACACGCAGGGTTAGTGAAGCGGTCAAACACAGCAGACTGTAAATCTGCCCTCTCCGAGTTCGTAGGTTCGAATCCTACACCCTGCACCATAAATAGCTCAGACTTCCGTACCCGGGAAGGGAAAAGAGCAGCCCAAGATGCGAATTCACTTCGCATCCGGCGCGACGAGAAAAACCGTAGGTTTGTCTCAGTTTTTAAGCCGCGATAGCTCAGTGGTAGAGCACTTCCATGGTAAGGAAGGGGTCCTGAGTTCAAATCTCAGTCGTGGCTCCAAAAGTACAGTAGCTCCAATACATTTGGGGCTTTTTTGTTTTTTGCGTAACTACCGAGAGACCACTCCTATGACACCGAACCAGGCATCTGTGATTTTAATCCGTGTCAAAAATCACTGTATCCGTGTAAGTATGAGGCGTATAACGAGATCATAAACATAACACAGAAAGTTGTATATGAACGCCCTAGAAACATATCATGTTACGGATAGTCGTTACACCGTTGAAAACGAAACCCACTACAACACCTTTGAAGTGCTTATGTGTCGTGTTGATGCAGGTGAACTCACGTTTGATGAGGCAGTCGTAGAATACCGAACACGTGAACTCGCTGACACGGCCATGCAAGCAACCTGAACATATCTGTTTACAAACAGAGCTGTATCTGTTAAACTTCTACGGATATGGCAAAGAAGAACGAAAAGCGCAAACTAGTTGGACTCGTCAGTGAAGAGTCTGGTGAACGTATATACTACACCAGCAAAAACACTATGAACACCACCGAAAAGCTCTCATTAAAGAAATATAGCCCAAAGCTTCGCAAGCATGTTTTGTTTGTTGAAACCAAGAAAAACCTTGGCCGCAACGAAGTAAAACCTCGCAAGCACTAGGCAATGAACGCACGTAAAAACCTTCAGTGCAAACTGGAGGTTTTTCTTATGGTTCGAGATCTAAAATAGTATTAATAAGCTCAGCATGGCTCCACACTAGTGGTGCTACAGATAGAGGTGCGCCAGTAGTGGTCTCGACCTGCTCACTTAAGATGCCGCTTGGTAAAGCATGGTCAAGTGCCCACTGAACCAAGTTCTCTGCCTCTGGCGTACGCGACAGTTGTAAATAGTATTGTGCGAGCCACAGGGTCGTTACAAACCAAGTGTTGCCGAGACGTGGCCGTTCACTTGCAAAATACACATCATGCTCATAGCGCGGCACTCCACCTGATGGCGCAGAGTTAAGCAGCTCCTTTTCGATCGTACTGAAGGTACTCCGTATAGCCTTACTACCGAACGCCGGCGCGGCGAACATAAGTGCACCGTATGCACTCGAAGCATCGAGCGTACCGTCATATTGCAGTGTGCCATCAGCTTGGCGCAAATAGCCTTTTACTAATGTGCCTCTTGTCTCATCAAACAGTAATTTGCAGTGTTCAGCAATCTCTTTGGCGGCATCTTGCCACTTTACGGCATCATCTGGGTATTCAAACACCTCAGCAAGACGAGCAGCAGTGAGGAGTGCTTTGTAGGTAATCGCCACAGTGTAGGTGTTGGTTAGGAATTTCTCTTCCCAAAGGTCGTAGCTGGCATGGGGTAGCTTAGTGTCAGTGTCACGGAAGTCAGTCATGAAGTTTGCTGCCGGTTGAATAAAGGTATGGTACATACTTTCTACAAACTCACTGTCTTTACTTGCGTCGTAATACTCACCGAGCATATATAGTACGATGGCGGTTTCGTCTTCTTGAATTGCAAGCTCACTACGCTTGTCATGTACCAGCGGGTGCCAGGTACTACCTATGGCACGATCTGGTTGATACTTGTGCATCATGTAGCCATCTGGGTGCATGATGTCACGGCAAAAGCTAAAGAAACGTTGCGGTTCATGAGTGTAACCTAGACGTATCAGTGGCCAAATAGCATAGGCACCATCTCGTGGCCAAACATAGCTGTAATAGTCACGGCCGTAGTTATAAATGCTTGAATCACAGCTGGCTATAATACCGCCGCGTTTGTCCGTGTGCGCTTTAATAACCAGCAATGACTTCTTAATAGCTATCCGCTGCTGTGTTGTGAAAGCTTGAATATGGGGCTCGGCAACCTTGAGCCAGTTCTGCCAGTATGTAGTAACGTGCTGCAGGCGTGCAGTGAGGCCAGATTTGAGCAGTTCTGCATGAATCTTGTCGGCGTCGTATTGATTATCTGCAGCCACAACCCAGTAGTCTACGACTGTCTTTGATGCTGCTGCTAGTCGCATATTGGTTCGCAGAACCGAGTCTACGCCCCCGTGTTCCACAGGGTTATTGCTCAGCAATCCATCCTCTGCGTCACGCCAAGTACCTTCTTTGCCTTCTACCCCAAAGCTACCGACCGAATATTGGTCAAATGGCGTGCCGTCAGCGTTCTGTGCATAGATCAGCAAGCTACAACGACCCTTGTAGTCGAAGAGGTAGGGTCCATCTGGCACGAAGAGTGCTGTGTCACCTCGTCCGGCACGTGATATCTGGAATACTTGGTGAAAGAACAAGCAGACTTCCCGATCTTCAGTACCAAGATTGTGTACGGTCACTTGGCGGCAGAAGGCGTTAAATGCATCATCGACGAAGTCACGAAAAAGCAACTCTACCTGGTGGTGCTCATTGCGCATAACCACCGTTGCAATCAGTGCATCATCGTCAAAGGTAATCATCGTCTGCCAAGTGCCATCATCAACCCAGGAGAAGACGCCATCTACCCAGATGCCAATTTTATGTGGGATACTACGAGCCGTCGTGAGGTTATCAAGTCCAACATATGGATAGTAGAAGTCGTGGACAAGCCCGTTTTCGTCGAGACCGACCGTTAGGCTTCCGTTGCCGAGTATGACTGGACGACCCATCTTAGCAACCGACTCTCGGCTTGACCGCTTGTGCCCACCGCTGACACATCACTATACCAGCGCGCCTTTTTCACTCAAACGAAACTGCATGTCGTGGTAGGCATTCATGTACGCTATGAAGGCATCATAGGGGTTGTCGTAGGGGCTAAAGTAGGCGTGGATATCACCGTCATTAAAATACTTGGTACACATGTAGTAGAAGTGGTCACTCGTCTGTAAGCGGCGCCAATCTTCTATGAGCTTCCAATCGTTGGTTGCCAGGACCGCATCACCCAGATCGTATAGAGCCGCTATAGCTGAGCCTTGCATGGCGTTACCAAGCCAAGCGGATAGATCTCGCTCAGTGTCAGCCCAGGTCACTGTATGCGGCATATCAACGCGATCAACAGGTTCAAATGCGTCAATTACTTCAGATACCGTCATGAAGCTGGTGCCATCACGCTTGAGCCACTCAGTAGGCAAGTGTTCGAGGAAGTCAAAAATACCTGTCTCGTGCCATTGGTGCTCGCCAAAGGTTTCGTAGTCCATGAACAAGTTAAAGTTCGTAGCATCACCAGAGTCGTTCAGCCAGTGTGAGAACTTATCGGCCGTCAGCGGCCATTCCGTCCACGACTGGTTACCAAAACGAAAGGCAATATCATCACTCAGTTTGTAGTTTTTCATAAGCAAACGAATATTGTCAGTATAGGTTGGCTGGTAAACAAAGTTCGGACTACGCCAGTCGAGCACTGGATCCCAACCTTCGGCTAATATGCCTTTGTAGCCAGCTTTGTCCGCCCAGAAGGCCAGGTCGTTGTTATAGGCAAGCTCGGTGTTACGGAATACTTGGGGTGTTTGGCCAAATAGTTCCTGTACCTTATCGCGGTGCATGGCAACCTGTTTTTCAAACTCTTCTCGGTTGTAGAAAAATGCCAAGCTGTGGTGGTATGTTTCAGCCACAATCTCGACGCGACCAGTTGCCACTAAGTCTTTAAAAGACTGTAACGCCTCGGGCGCCCACTGCTCGAGTTGCTCAAGCACTGTACCGGTTATAGACATACTCAGTTTAAACTCAGGGTGCTTTTCGAGCATGTCAAGCAGGCGCTTGTTAGTTGGGATATATGACTTTTCGGCGACTTTGTGGATGATACGCTCATTGCTCGTTTGGTCATCGTATGTTGCTTCGAAGTAGTCATGATTAACACCGGCGTCAAAAATAGAGTAGTGGCGTACGCGATACGGCTGATGTACATGCAAATAGAGCACGATCGCCTTGCTCATGCGGCCGCTCCTTGCAAATGTTGCCCATAGACGGCATGGACCTTATCGGCAGCGTGGTCCCAACTCATGCGTGATAGCTCGCGCTCGGCGTCTATTTGTAACTCGCGGCGTAGCTCTGGGTATTTCACGGCAGATACGATCTTGTTGGCCATTTCATTCACATCCCAGAAGTCCACCTTGAGTGTACTGTGCAATATTTCGGCAACACCAGATTGCTTACTAATCAGAGTTGGTGTACCAAAACCAATAGATTCGAGCGGAGTAATACCAAATGGTTCGGACACAGAAGGCATCACGAACAAATCAGCAATCATATAAGAATCGCGCCAAGTTTTGCCACGCTGAAAGCCAGTAAATATAACATTCTTCGCTATGCCCAGCTCGGCCGATAGATTAATGAGCTCATAATACTGCTCACCACTACCGGATATCAGAAAGATGGTTTTCGGTGCCCGAGCCACGACTTCTTTGGCGGCGTGCAGAAGATTAGTCAGTCCTTTTTGCACAGTCAAACGGCCAATGTTTGCAACTACGCGATAACCACGTGCTTTCATGTGCGTCAGATAGTGATAGGCATTCTCTTGGCCGAGGTCAAGCAATTCTTTGATAACGGAGTGATCAATACTGTTATGAACAACTTCTATTTTATCTTCGGGAATAGCATAGTCACGCACAATTGCATCTTTCGTAAGCTGGCTCACGGCTAGAATACGATCTGCCATCAACATACTGGTTTCTTCTATTTCGCGCACCAGTGGGTTACCATCTTTGCCACCAGCCCGATCGCGCTCAACAGAGTGGACATGCAAAATAAGCGGTACATTACGGATCTGCTTGGCTCGCAAGCCAGCGCGGAAAGTCAGCCAGTCATGGGCGTGGACAACATCGTACTCACGCTCCGCCGCCAGACGGGCGACGGCGTGTTCGAACACTTGTTGCTGACCGTATATATCCATCCATTCCTCACGGCCATCCTCAAAGACATACTTATAGCTATCGTACGCACCGCTGTCAGTCAGTACTATCTTGGCGCCCTGAGGGTGTGCTGCGGTAATTGCCATGAACGGTGCATCATGTGCCTCGCTGTAGGGCAGTATAAACTCAATGTCTATATCTTTTTTTGCCAGCGACTTGCACAGCTGATAGCACGCGACACCCAACCCACCGCTGTTATGCGGGGGTAATTCCCACCCTAGCATCAGTACTTTCATGGCCGGCGTTTGTCTCTGTTTACGTTTCCCCCTCAGTATACCTGAACTTCAGATACAAGCACAACCGTTATTTAACCATTCTGACTGCTGCGCTCAGGGCCATTGCTACCCGGTTCGTAGGCTATGAGGCCAGAATCGCCCCTAGACCATTGCTCGAGTACTTGCTCAATGATTTCCCACGACCTCAAAACTTCGGCCGCACTTGCAAAAAGAGTCTGGTCACCCCTTATTGCGTCGACAATAACTCGCTCGTACGCCTCTGCGGGGCGCTCATTGAACGAGTGAGCATAGTCGAAATCCATTTCCGCACTGTCAGTGTGATTCTGTATGCCGGGTCGCTTTGTTTGCAAGCGCAACGTAATACCTTCTTTGGGCTGGATACGAAAAGTAAGGCGATTGCGACGAAACCCGACATCATCATGTTGTTTAAACGATATGCTAATTTCAGTCAGTTTTTCAGCCAGTGCTTTACCCGTTTCAAGTATAATCGGCACTCCTCGCCACTGGTCATTATCTATCGAGAGTTCTAGTCGAGCATACGTTTCGACAAGCGAATCTTGGTTTGAGACTTCATCTCGATAGCCAACATATTGGCCGCGGAGTGTTGCAGTCGCAACTTTGTCGGCTGCTATTGGCAATACCGCATTGAGCAGGCGTAGTTTTTCGGCATGAATCTCATCGCTTTCAAGCTGGACGGGCTTCGCCATGGTGGTAATGGCTAGCAACTGCAGCAAGTGGCTTTGGATAAGGTCACGGAGTGCACCAGTCTGTTCATAGAAGTTTGCACGGCCTTCGATGCCAATTTTTTCATACGCTACTACTGCAATGTGGTCAATATGGGCACTGTTCCAAACACTCTCAAAAAGTGGATTTTGAAAGCGGAAGGTGAGGATATTCTGCACAGTTTCTTTTGCGACGTAGTGGTCTATGCGATACACCTGACCCTCGCCAAAATGCTCGTGCAATACCGCTATAAGGTCTTTGGCAGAAACAAGATCATAGCCAAATGGTTTTTCTATAAGCAATCGTGGTGCGTCAGCATTGCCAGACAGTGGGGCATTGTGGCCAGTTTCGCCAAGCAGGCGAATAATTGGTGTAAATGCTTGTGAGGGTATAGAAAGGTAATACAGCCGACTTGCACCATCTTCAAGGTTACTTTCGAGCACCTGTAAGCGTTCAAGTAGTGCCGTATAGTCATTAGGATCGACTAAGTTCATCTGTACCATGTCAGTCTTGTCACGGAGCAGCTGTTCAATGCTACTGTCGAAGTCTGACTCACCGACAAAGTCACGTAGCTTTGCGTACACATCATCTTTGGTAACATCACGCCGACTGACGCCGACTATGTGTAGTTCTTCGGGCAATTCGTGTGCTTTGGCGAGTTGGTACAGTGCGGGCAAGAGTTTTCGCTGTGCCAAGTCACCCGTTATGCCGAAGATGACAAGCACAAGTGGCTTCTTAAGTCGGTCGTAATTCATCTATTTGGCAGCACCTTCACCGTTAAGGTTATGTCCACCAAATTTGTTACGCTGTGCAGCTACGACCTTGGTAGCAAAGTTAGTTTCTCCTTGTTGTGATGCTACTCGCACATCAAAGGCGGCACGGATAGATGGCAGTTCGATGTTCAAATCTTGTGCGGCTTCGAGTGTCCAGCGAGCTTCACCACTTTCAGCTACATAGCCACTGATACCATCGAGCTCTGGGTTCTCTGTGAGCGCATCACGACTAAGTTCGGTCAGCCAAGACGTAATCACACTGTGGTGTTGCCACAAATCTGCGGCAACTCCGAGGTTCAAGCCCTTGTATGGGCCATCGTGGAGCATACGGAAGCCTTCACCAAGCGATTCCATCATGCCGTACTCTATTGCGTTATGTACCATCTTCACAAAGTGGCCAGCACCACTTGGGCCAAAGTGGTGATACATACCACCAGGCTTTACGAGTGTCTTGAGGGCTGGCTCGAGTACCGCAAACGCGTCTGCGTTGTCGCCACCACACATGATAGGGAAGCCATTTTGATAACCCCATACACCACCGCTTACGCCAGCATCGAGCAGCTCGCAGCCTGCGGCTTTCACGACTTCATTCAGCTTCTTGGTGCTACGAAAGTCAGAGTTTCCGCCATCGATGATAATGCTGCCTTTTGGAACAATCGCCAGCCACTCAGCCACCTGATCATCAACAATCGCATCGGGCAGCATGATCCATATCACCACTTGGTCGCTACCGAATTCCCGCAGCACATCCGCTTTTTCGTAGGCTTTTATAGCGCCATACGTCGCCGCTTCGTCGATTGGTTCGTGGTGACGGTTGTGCGCAATCACGGTATGTTCGCCACTCTCAGCTAGCTTGCGTGCAATTTGCATACCCATACGCCCCAAACCTTGGATGGCTATTTTCATCTGTTTACTCCTCACTTTCTAATTGGTCATTATATACATATACATCGCTTAGATCATACAGTAGCTTGGCGGGTAGGGCAGCAAATGTTTCGCTGTTTTGACGCAAACGCTCGAGTGCCTCCTTTTTACTGTCACCGTACGCTAATACATAGCTAGTATTAATCTGCTTCAGCATGCTTGCACTCAGCGTCATACGGATATAATCCGTCCAGCTGTACCCAACTACGGTTGCACTGTCATCTGTAATAGCTGGGGAGTATGGCAACAGACCTGCAATATGCGCATCTGGTCCCATACCAAATTGCCCAATCACGAACTGCGCTTCTGCAAATGCTGTTGCAGCAACATCACTGTAGTGGTCTACTGTTTCGGCAAAAGGCAGGTTGCGTACCAACACATCAACCCAGGTTGCAGCTCCAGGATCAAAGCCAGCCTCACGGAGTGTCTGTGCGTTACTATCAGCGTGGCCAGACATACCATAACGCTCATCTATGGGCAGTATCGTCAAGTTCGCGAGCTCATATTCGTGCTGAGCGCGCAAAATCCGCATAGTCTCCACCTGTGCACCATTGTTTGAACCCCCGCTAGTCAGCCACAACACCTTTTGATTTGTTTCAAGCGCAGCACCAATACGTTCGGCAATCACGCGAACGGCAGTAGTCTGGTCCTCCCTCAAGAACTTCATATGCTTAATAGTATACCGGAAGACCAGTTGATACGGAGCATATGTGTGCTACAAACAACTCATCATCGCTGGAAAATATTGCCCTAATGCTTTACAGTGCTTGCGTAGAAGCAACCATATATGCCACATAAAAATAGACAGATCCTGCAATTACACAGAGGTGTGCGACCAGTTTTTCTGGCAGCAGTTTTTTTGCTAGGCTTTGGTACGGTTGGTGCATCGTTACACCATTTTAGTTCAGCCGCTACAAGCGCTATTACGTTCTATGCGTCGCCAGCGGCACAAACACTTACCACCGGAGACAGTGTAACCGTACAGCTACGCATAAAAGATGCAGGCGCTGTTAATGTAACCTATGCTAAGGCGAGCTTAACCTTTCCGGTCAATCTACTGCAGGTGTCTAGTATTTCTACTGCCGGCAGTAGCTTCACAACACAAGACACGCAGACATACAGTAATACTACCGGTACGATTACTGTCGGCCAAACAGGTAAGGCGTATGATGCGAAAGTAACCGACTTCTTGCTTGCTACCGTAACCTTTAAAAGCGTAACCAGCGGCGCAGCTAATCTTGCATTCACTGGCTCATCGATCGTATCAGCAACAAAGGGAAGTACAAACCTGCTGACTGGTAGTAGCGGTGCAATCTACACCATCCAACAACCTGTGCAACAACCAGCACAAGAACCACCGAGCAGCCAAACTCCGCCTAGCAACCTAACCGCTCCGCGCACAGGTGCCCCAGCCACCATCGGTGACACTTCCGGAGGTCAAACCAGTAACGAGAGTTCGGGCGATGGCACAACAAGTACCACGACAGACCAAGCTCCAGATACTACAGTCACGGGACTGACACAAACAACAACTCAGGAAACGGCTCAGACAAGGCTCACTATAAGTCACATTCAGGCAATAGATATCACCACTGCCGGTGGAACAATAGAATGGCAAACCAGCAGAATCTCGAGCACACTTATCAGCTACAGTGCAAACTCTCACAATTATTCGACGACGCTATCCGTCAGCGGTCTCGAGATGACTCACTCAGTAGCACTCCATAGCTTGTCGCCTGGTAGCCCAGTGTATTACAAAATCTTGGCCACTGCTAAAGATGGTAGTACCGCAACCTATAACGGACAGTTTACGACCGCAAAGCCGAAAAATAAGACAGTTGCCTTAGTTGCGGCTAGCACTGGCAGTGGCCTGGGGCTTGTTGCACTAGTAGTACTCATGAGTCGCCTACTACACCACCGTAAGCTATCCCGGCCTGCTATGCCAGCTACTGCTGGCACGCCAACAGTAGCACCGCCGGCACCAGATATGTCACAGGCCATCGCAGCACTCGCACTTGAGCACGCCGAAGCACCAATGCCTGCACAGCCCGTGCTTTCACAACAAACCATAACAAACGCACAGCAGCCACCTACCCCAATCACCCCACTCGAGAGTGGACAACGTGGAAACACATCAACCGAGCCACAGCAACGTGCAGCAATTGAGCCTATGCCACGAAAAATCGTTACCACTGAACGCCCCACGCTACGTCCAGCACCGCCAAGTAGCTATACACAACGCGGTAACAAGCCTATGGATATGTTCGAGGAAGGCAATCAACGCCTGAATACCGAAGGTTACCAAGACGACACCCAGAAGCAATGAGCACTGTTAGAACAAATGGAACGGTGGTGCAACGAGTGTTGTGAGTACCTGATAGCCAAGTATCACTCCTGCAGCGTCTACGAACACATCCGACACGGAGTTGGCAACACTTTCAAATCCAAAATCTATACCGCGCTTCGCAAGCATAGGCGATAGTATGAGTATCTCAAGCGGCTCCCAGAGTATCATCAGCGTCAATGCGACCCCCGGTTGCATCAGCCACCCCAAGAATACACCTGTTACAAGATGCGGCACACTCCATATATCTAACAATGTGTTCTTGCGAGCACTGTATGGTCTAGGTGGTAACGGTTGACGCTCATGCACCTGCTTCATATTTCCAGCATACTCGCATGTGCAAATAGTTGCCAGCGAGGATCTAGTACGATTCCTTTTCGCAAACAATTACGGTCACAAAACAATGGCCTAAAGTTGAGAAGGGGTAGAACTTGCGATCATTGACATTGTATGCAAAAAGAGCGTATAACTACGGACAAATAAGAACAAGGGGTATACCACGCGTGAAGCAAGCTAGACAGTGGCTTAAAACGACAGATAACCTCGTGATGACATTGCTTATTGTGTTACTCGTGGGCATAAGTGGAGCCCTATTCTACCATGACTATCAGCGTACACACCATCCCATAGTCCCTCAGCCCCCACACCCAGCATACCAAGTTCCAAAGGGTTCACTCGGACGTCCGATTACTAACTAGCGCCACACCAAGGAGTGTTTACATCATCATGCCGAATAAGCAGTCACAAAAACCAGTGGTAGGAAATGTTGCGAAGGTGAGTTTCCGATTCTCACGTACGCGTGCCATTATTTTCGCGCTCATTTTTGCCAATATTGGCCTTGGAACATTATTATTTAGCTCGGCCGCAACCATACAAGTACCGAACCCAGCAAAAAACATCATATCTCCTCACATGTACGGTTGTAGCGTTCAGACAGTGGCCTGTAATCAGCTAGCTATCACTGACCTAAACTATGCTCGTAGCGTGATGCACCTATCGAACTATGCTATACCGAGCAACTTCTATACTCTATCCGAGCAAGACCAACTCTTTATTCTTATTAACCTTGATCGCACTGCTTACGGCCTGGCACCCGTAAAAGGGGTTAATCCTCAGCTGAATAGTAACGCAATAACAGGCGTACTCACCGGCACCGATCCTCCCTTTGCTAATACTGTCGATGGTGCCAGTATTAGATGGGGCGGAGGCAACTGGGGCATATTTGGTAACGCTTTATGGAACTACTACGGCTGGGTGTACGATGATGGGTATGGCAGTGGTAATCTGGACTGCACTACGCCAACATCCTCACAGTGTTGGGGTCATCGTGAGAATATCTTTCTGAATGATGGCTCAAATCCGTTCTACTTGGGGATCGCTGCGGGCGTCAAACCGGGTGATAGTAGCGAAAGCTATGTCACCCTTATGGAAAGCTTTGCTTCAACTAGTACCATCACGAATGCGACAATCGCCAATCAAAACCCCATAGGCCATGTCGATTCGGTAACTCGTATACCCGGCGGCATTTCGCTGAGCGGCTGGGCACTAGACTACGACGCAGGCAAGACACCAATTACGGTCAATGTGTATGCTGCTACCGGTCTGTTAGGTAGCATCCCCG
>Ga0206966_1195_pt1 | contig 14642 bp, 11 predicted proteins | sample Alteio_BWOrgHeat_23_FD_152970 | JGI IMG/M metagenome (GOLD analysis project Ga0206966, IMG submission 152970) | Enriched cells from forest soil in Barre Woods Harvard Forest LTER site, Petersham, Massachusetts, United States -... | ecosystem: Environmental > Terrestrial > Soil > Temperate forest >...
CCTCACCAGGTTGAAACGATTCCAGTGGAGCAAATCCATGCCGGTATGCGAGGCGTGGCCTACACCGTGTTTCAAGGCACTAAGCCAGAGGCCATGGATGTTGAGGTCTTGGGCGTGCTGAAAAACGCCAACGGGCCCAAGGGTGATGTAATCCTAGTCCGCCTGGGCGGAGCCAAGGCCGAATACACCGGCGTAGTCGCGGGTATGAGCGGCAGCCCAGTATATCTGGGAGGCAAACTGGCGGGGGCCGTCGCCTTCCGCATCGGCGAGTTCTCCAAGGAGCCCATCGCCGGAGTTACTCCGATTGCGGAGATGTTTGAGATCAGCGCTCTCGATCACAGTCCGTCAGCTTCGCCGATCGAGGCCGTATCCACGGCGCGTGCGCCCGGCAAGACCTCGGGCCCGGGAATTTCAAGTTCACTTTCTCCTCGACAGGATTTCGCTAACTATCTGAGGCCCATCGAGACGCCACTCGTATTCAACGGATTTTCTGAGGACACCGTACAGCGCTTCGCTTCGCAATTCTCCGCCGCGGGAATTGTTCCCGTGATGGGTGCTGGTTCCGTCAGCGATGCCAAACAGCCGGAGGCGATTGAGCCCGGCTCCGCGGTCAGCGCCATCCTAGTGCGTGGAGACATGGACATTGCCGCCACCTGCACGGTCACCTACATGGATGCGCAACATCTGCTGGCTTGCGGCCATCCGTTGATGCAGTTCGGCATGGTGGATTTGCCCATGACCAAGGCCCAGGTGCTGGCCACGTTGCCTTCTCCGCTAAATGCTTTCAAGATTGTGAATGCTACCGAGTCTATCGGCGCATTCGTGCAAGACCGTCACAACGGAATTTTGGGAGAGTTTGGCAAAAAGCCCGAAATGATTCCTGTCGTCTTGACCGTACACAGTGAATCGGGCGACAAGCAGTTTCACTATGAAGTCCTCAACAACGCGCGCTTGAGCCCAGTCGCCATGATGGCCACAGTATTTAACGCCCTGCACGGCATGAATGAGTATGGGGACGAAACCACCTATGGCATGGAAGGACGCATCAGCGTGGACGGCTATCCGGATGTGACTCTGCGCAACATGTTCGCCTCCGTGGACGGCGGGCAGCCGGGGGCCATGCTGGCCGCCCTGTCGCTAGGCGAGCGCTTCAGCCGCATTTTTGATAATTCCTACAGCGTGCCTGCCATTCAGGGGGTGCGATTGGATTTCGATCTAGTGCGCGAACGTCGCTGGGCCCGCCTGGAAAACGCCCGCACCGATCTGACCGAGGCCCGTCCGGGCGACGACATAACGATTGAAGCAATGTTGCGGCCCTATCGCGGCGAGAGTGTAGTGCAGCAGGTCCCCATCCACATTCCTACATCGGCCTCCAAGGGGCCGCTGCGCATTTTGGTCAGCGACGGAGAAACTCTCGACCACTTCCGTCGCGGACCATCCGTTTTCGGCCACAAGCTCGACTTGGCCGCGACGGTTGGGTTACTGAATAAAGAGCACGTCAACAATCGAGTTTATGTTTCGCTGCTCGAATCCGATCCCGAAGCCATGATCGAGGACAAGGTTATGCCCACGTTGCCGCTCTCTGTCATGAACGTGATGGATGGGATGCGCGGTACCCAGGACATGGTGGTCTCGAACGAGTCCTCGGTGAACGAGGCGGCGTCGGCGCCGCTGGATTACGTTGTCGCCGGTGTGCAGGTGTTGACCATCAACATCAAGTAGAGTTGGATTAGATGTGTGGCGCTGACGTCCTCGCTTGCGTGCTATTCTCCCCGCCAAAATCCCCTCGCACAATTTTCCGTAACTACCCACTGTGCCGAATGTGCATCACGTCGCCGTCCTGCACGATGTAGTCTTTTCCTTCCAGACGCAAGGTCCCGCGGGCGCGGGCAACGGCTTCGGAACCGGCGTCCAGCAACTGGTCCCAACGAATGGTCTCAGCCCGGATGAAGTGTTTCTGCAAATCGGAATGGATGGCGCCGGCGCCATCCTGCGCACGCGTGTTGACCGGAATGGTCCACGCCCGGCACTCATCTTCGCCAGCCGTAAAAAACGAAATCAGCCCCAACAACTGATAAGTCGTGCGGATGAGGCGGACCAGCCCGCTCTCCGTGAGCCCGTAGCTGGAGAGGAATTCTGCCGCGTCAGCGTCGCTCATCTCCGCCAGTTCGGCTTCGACTTTGCCGCAGATGGATGCCGCAGCTGCGTTGGGACGTGAAGCTACCTCGGTCAACTTGAACTTGCTGACCGCGGCTTCCAGCTCCTTCCCCAGTTCGGTACTTTCGTTCACGTTCAGAACATAAAGGACCGGCTTTTCGCTGAGAAACATGAAGCCTCGGAGACGCTTCTTGTCCTCGGGCGTCATCTCCATTTCACGCAGAGGCAGCTCCGCTCCCAGGTGAGCGTTGGCCCGCTTGATCAGTTCGAATTCTTTCTCCAACTCGGGCGAGCGCATCTTTTTCAGATCTTTTTCGAGCCGCTCCAGGCGTTTTTCGATTTGACCCAGATCGCTCACCATCAGATCGAATTCGACGTTCTTGACGTCGCGCAAGGGGTCAACTGGGCCCACGTGTGCGATGGCAGGATCATCAAACGCGCGAAGAACGTGAGCGAGAGCATCCACACTGCGTAAATGAGTGAGATAGGCGGTTTCCTTCAGCGCATCTTGCCCAATGGCGCCCACGTCCACATATTCCACAGACGCGTGCGTCAATTTTTTCGGGTCGTAAAGCGCGGCCAGTTTGTCGAGGCGGTCATCGGGGACCTTGGCCACTCCGATGTGAGCTTCGCGAGGGTTGGCATATGCCTGCTCTGAGAGGTCCGCCTTGGTCAGCATGCGAAACAGCGATGTCTTGCCCACCTGAGGCAGGCCGATAATGCCAGTTTTCATAGGGGAGCTTCTAGCTGCTAGCTTTAGTTAGCCCGATTTTCGGTCCCAGAAGTTGTGCCCAGGATGAAATCTGTGGCTAGCCAAGGGTTATAGCAAAATTGGTAGGCGCGGCAGGAATTGAACCTGCAACCCTCGGATTAGAAATCCGATGCTCTATCCGTTTGAGCTACGCGCCCACTGTCCATTCTGATTTTACAACCCAAGAGTGGCCGTGTAACAGTTGCCGTGAAATGAGATAACCCCGCACGGTAGTAGCGCTTTTAGCCACCGCTTACGAGAAGCTGAGTCACGTCGATCAGGTTCATGGCTACTCACCTTTGCAAAAAACGCAAAAGTGAGTCCACGGATACCGACGTCGTCATGTTCAACGGCCCCGGCTAAGGTCCAGGAATTGCGGCAATTCTTCCGTCATTTTCTAGAATTCAAGACTTGCCCTTCCAACTGCCCTTCTGAGTCGGACGCACCAAAAGAGTTAACCTCATTCCCTGCCATCTCGGGCCTATCATCGGATGAACAATCCGTTTTCGGATTTGGGAGGTACGTGATGGCAGCGAGCCAAGTGGTCCTTTACTTTGATACCCAGGAGGACGCTCTGCTCTTCACCCTGGCTGCCAGCTCGGTCATGTCTGCCGACAAGCCCGAACGTAGCAGTGAAGCCGTGGTGAAGGTCGCGGCGGAAATCTCCAAGGCCAGCCGGATCACCACCGAAGGCGTTTTGAATCCCGCAAACTAAAGGGCAGAGAATATCGCCGGGAAATTTTTGCATCCAGCCCCATGAGGCACGCGCGCGATCACTCCAATACTCAGTTCTTGGCAAAAGCAGAGCTCTTCCTGATTTGACAGTTTACGTCAAACCTCGCCGGGTGAGCATTTTAGCGCGTGACCTTCCTTTGTCCCCAGTTTGATTCGCGTTGCATTGATCGACTTCCGTCTGTATTTGAAAGTAAACATTGCAAACAACTTTCGACTGGGGCACGATCAATGTTCTCGCAAACCTACCCTTTGGGGAAAACGAAAGAACTAACCTTTGTCCCCGCAGTTCGACTGCAGCAAAGTTTTGTGGCTGTCGCCGAAAAGAAGACCTTGCTATGGCTGGCCGCGCGTACCCCTAGGTGGATCAACTCCGATCACCTTACACTTTTAGGTTTCGTGGCCCAATGCCTGGCCGGGGTCTGCTACGCCCTGGCGCGCTGGAACCGTTATATGCTGCTCGCCTGCATTGTCTGCCTGGCTCTGAACTGGCTCGGCGACAGTCTCGACGGCACCCTGGCCAGGGCACGTAATTGCCAGCGTCCCCGTTATGGTTTTTATGTGGACCATGTTGTGGATACCTTCGCGGCCTTTTTCCTAATGGGTGGGCTGGCCCTCTCCGGATACATTGACCCGCGCGTCGCCTTCGGAATGCTGATTGCTTTTCTCATGCTCTCCATCGAGGCTTACCTCGCAACCTACACCCTTGGTCAGTTTAAGCTTTCGTACTGGAAATTTGGCCCCACTGAAATTCGCTTGCTCCTGGCCTTGGGCAACCTCGCACTCCTGCGCTGGCCCACCACGAAAATACTGGGCACACAAGTCCGTGTCTTTGATTTAGGAGGCTGCATTGGGATTGCAGGAATGGGCCTAATGCTGATCGTCTCCTCCATTCAACACACGATGACTCTCTATTGCCAAGAGAAAATTTCATGAGCACTCACGGAAAACATGACGGCAGCATTTTTCACCGCCTCGGGAAATTCGCCCTCGTTGGCGGGGTTGGAATTGTGGTACAGCTCGCGGCCCTGCAAGGCCTGACCGCCGCCGGATGCCAATACCTTTGGGCCACTGGGCTCGCGGTGGAAGCCGCAGTGCTGCACAATTTCCTGTGGCACCAAAGATTCACCTGGAGGAATCGTGGCGGCCACCGCGTGGGAGAGACTGCCTTCCGCCTGCTTCGCTTTCACCTCAGCAATGGGGCGATTTCGATTCTCGGCAGCTTGCTCCTGATGCGCTGGCTGGTGGGAGAGCTACGACTGAATGTACTGATTGCAAATATGGTCACCATCACAGCATGCTCAGCGGGTAACTTCATGGCCAGCGACCGCTGGGTATTCCTAAGCCCATACACACGTGAGGACAGCCGCCCTCGGCTGTCCAGCGGAGCGAAGCTCCGCACCGATTGCTGATGTACGCTCAGGGCAAGCTTGAGCGGCTGTTCCCACGTGAGTTTCAGTGAGTCAGCGACGCTTTCCCCTCTGTTTTATCGCCCATCAGCAGCAATGTGCGTTGGGCGAATGGAACGTAGATCAGCGCCGCCGTCGCAGCCAAAGCCAGTCCCACTCCGATCTGCGGAGCCAGCAGAAATGGGGATAGTGCCCACAGTTCATCCAGCGGCAAGATCACGGCAAAAAGGCGGCGGAATTTCTGGCTCAGACCTGCCAGATCGAAAGCCACTGCCGAGGTCAGATACAAACGAATGGGCAGACCGATCACCGCTGAAATGACCAGCAACGTCATGGCCCATGCGGGATAACCGAACGCCCGCTCCAGCATATCCTGCACACGTATCAACCGCCCCAGCGCCGTAATATAGAAGCTCAGATACATGATTTGAATGAGTAGAAACAGCATCCGCACATAAAGCCTACGCACGGCGGGAACTTCCTCCGCCTGGGTAAGCAAGGACGGCGGCGGAGAGGCAGGAGTCAGCCCAGATGCATCAACGGACTGCACACCAGCTTGCTTCGTTACTCCAGTCGCGGCAAACGGATTCGCAAGAGCAGCAGTCGTACTCGCAGGCCGAGCCGCTGCTACTGCTGGCGTTGTTTGTTTTTCCACAAATTCCACCGAGGCCAAAAACCGATACCCCCGGCGCGCCAGGGTTTCGATGTAACGGGGATTGGTCGCCGAATCGCTCAAAGCTTCACGAAGCTTGTTGATCACGGTATTCAGTCCATGATCAAAATCCACAAACGTGTCTGCCGGCCAGAGCTTCAGCCGTAGTTCTTCCCGCGTGATTACTTCCCCCGGACGCTCCAGCAGCACCAGCAACACCTGAAAGGGTTGCTCCTGCAAACGTAGCCGCAGACCCGACTTGCGCAATTGCCCTGATTCCGGATCCGCCTCGTACGTGCTAAAACGAAATATCCCCTTGGCCCGACCTGACGGCATGGCAATCATCTTAACCTAATTGGTTTGCCGCCGGCCTCTCTCGATTTGCCTAGCTAAGCTATTGTGCTGCCTCCAGTTACCGGTTGACTCATAATTGACCTCAGTGGATGTGCCGTGCATTGCTCGGGCACATGCTTCAAGGTAGTTTTCGGAGAGCAGATCAAGAACTACCTGGAGGAAAGTGTGAAATCTCGCAGTCATTTCTTACCGATTGCTGTTATCGCTATGGCGCTACTTTTGCCTGTGCTGGCTGGCGCCCAGGATTCTCTCCCACGATATGAAGCGGGCTTCCAGTTCACGGGTTTGCGCTTGGCAAATCCTATCGGCGAAAGCGCGGCCGGGCTGGGTGGCCGCTTCGGCGTCAACTTCAACAAATACCTGACCGCGGAAACCGAGTTCAATCGCTTTCCGTCGGCATCCAGCGACTTTGGAGAAAATGAAGCTCTTTTCGGAGTCAAGCTAGGTGTGCGGACCGATTCCGGGGGGATCTTTTTCAAGGCTCGTCCCGGGTTCCTGACCTTCCCCGCCAATGGCGCCTTGCATGGGCGCGGCCTCACCGACTCTACCGAATTCGCCTTCGACTTCGGCATGGTCGCCGAAAAGTACGTCGGTCAGCATCTATTGTTACGCCTCGATGCCGGAGACACTGTTGTGGCCTACGGTGGCCAGCACATCCTGGACACCAGCCAGCCCGGCGGGCGAGCCACAACCCTTGGCACGACCAGCAACCTGCAAATATCGGTCGGAGTTGGTATTCGTTTTTGAGGAGGAAAGAATTAACGGAGGCATCATGGGTCAACTCATCTCGCAAATTGACCGCAAACAACGCGGCGGCAAAAGTGCAGCTTGTCTGGTTGCAGCGGTTGTCGCAATCTCATTGACCGCTGGGGCCGAGCCCCTGCAACCCGCCACTGAAGCCGCTTTCAATCGCTACGTGCAGCAAAGCGAACAGCGCATGCAGCAGGACCTGCAGCTCGGGTCCTTCTTGTGGATTGATACGTTGCCATCGCTGCAACACGGCGACGTTTTTCCACGCCTGCAGCGTGGTGAAGTCGTCACCCAGAGACTGGAAACGCTCGACGGCGCAACCTCCATTGTCGTCCCTGGCGGCCTCATCCATCACTGGATAGGAGCTGTTTTCATCCCCGGAACAACACTCAAGCACACCCTGACTCTTCTGCAAGACTACGACCAGCACTACCGCATTTACTCCCCAGGCGTGGTGCAATCTCGCCTGATCCAGCGCAACGGCGATGATTTCAAAATCTTTCTTCGCCTGCGTCAGAAAAAAGTCGTCACCGTAATTCTGGATTCTGAATACGATGTGCGCTATGTTCACTTGGATGCGATGCGCGCAACCAGTCGCTCCTATAGCGTGCGCGTGAACGAGGTCGAAAACGCGGGACAGTCCGACGAGCACGTGAGACCAACGGGCGAAGGCAACGGCTATCTCTGGCGGCTCAACTCCTACTGGCATTTCTGGGAGCGGGACGGCGGCGTGTACGTGCAACTGGAAGCCATCTCCCTTTCCCGCGACATCCCCGACGGACTGGGCTGGCTCATTCGCCCTTTCGTAACCAGCATACCGAGAGAATCTCTGGTGTTCACGCTGAACTGTACGCGTAAAGCGCTCGAAAAGATTCCATGAGCCATGCCAACGTGGGTCGCTGGGGCAAGCTGCGGAGCTGATATGGCGCTTTGCTGGCTGAGTCTCATCCCCAGCAGATGAAAACACTGGTTCTGCTGGCAAACCTGATGAACGATCAGGATAAGTTCCTTGATGAACCCTCCATTGTTGCCAATTCTCGCCGCATCGAATCGAAGAGGATATAGTTGGTCTTAGGCAATGAAGGAATCGCCATGGGCAGGTTTAATGGAATTGTTCGAAAAACCCCCTCAGCCGGTTTCTGTCATTCAACGGAGCTGGTCATGCCACCGCGACGCTTGGCCACGCGCAAACACTCGGATCCGCCATCGTGGAGTCATAGAAGCGCAGAAGACAGGCGGCACAGTGGGCGGACAAAATGTCACTGAAGTCGGATCCATGCAGCAGCAATGACTTTTTCTGTGCGGGCCCGTCAACTACAGAGATAATGGGCAGAGTCAGGGTTGGACAGGAGTTGTATTTGTTATGTAAAAACGGTGGCGCGTGGGGCACATTGTGCGCCCTGCTGGCGCTTTCGCTGGCAACCCTTGCTCAACCTGCTAGAGACAAGCCTTTAGCCGAAGGCCCGGGTTTTGCCCGGTTGCATATTCCTCGCCTGGAACAGGCCCCCAGCATTCGCGACTTCCTCGAAATGCGCCCGTCTCCCGTTTTCGCGAGCTCTATGTTGAAAGTGGAGGGGTTCACGCAGCGCGATCCCAAGGACGGCGCGCCCGTTTCGCAAAAGACCGAAGTCTATCTCGGGTACACCGACAAAAACCTGTACGTGGTGTGTATTTGTTTCGATTCCGAGCCTGAAAAAATCCGCGCCCGCATGTCGCGCCGCGAGGCCATTGATGACGATGACCAGTTCGGCTTCGTGCTCGACACTTTCCGCGACAAAAAGCACGCTGTGTTCTTCTATATGAATCCGATGGGCATTCAGCAAGACGGCATTTGGACCGAGGGTCCACCGGACTATTCGTTCGACATGCTGTGGAACTCCGAGGCCAAGCTGACCGGCCAGGGTTACGTCGAGTGGTTTGAGATCCCCTTCAAGTCGCTGCGTTTTCCTGCAGCTGAGGACCAAACTTGGGGGCTATTTTTCGAGCGCGACATACGGCGCAACAATGAGTCCGCGTTCTATCCCCACATCAGCAGTAACGCCCAAGGATTTCTCGATCAGGAAACTGAGGCGGACGGGATGAGCAAAATCTCCCCTGGACACAATTTCCAGTTCATACCTTACGCGTCGCTCCGTTCCTTTCGCGCACTGGATGATCGTGATCCCAGTCATGCATCGTTTCAGGACATTAATCTGCAGGGACGGATTGGGCTCGACGCCAAAGCGATCGTACACGACGCTTTGGTGCTGGACGCGACCATCAATCCTGATTTCGCCCAAGTGGAATCGGACGATCCCCAGATCACCGTGAACCAGCGCTTTGAGGTGTTCTTTCCGGAGAAGCGCCCTTTTTTCCAGGAGAATTCCAGCTTCTTTGATACTCCCATGCAGCTGGTATTCACACGGCGCATCGCGGACCCGGAATATGGCGTGCGGTTGTCCGGGAAACTAGGGCCGTGGGCGCTGGGCTGGCTGTTCGCCGATGACAAGTCTCCTGGGGGAAGCGTCTTGCCCTCGAACGGCTTGAGCGGTCACAAGGCGTATTATGGCATTCTGCGCGTAAGCCGAGACATCGGAAAAGAATCGAGCATCGGATTGCTTTATACCGATCGCGAGCTCCACACCAGCCCCTTCACCACGTGCACGCTGAATCCCTGTATTGTGGGAGCGAATCGGGTGGGCGGGTTCGACACACGGCTCAAGTTCAGCTCCAAATGGTTGTTCACAGGGCAGGCAGTCGTAGGCCACACTAAGTTCAACGACGGCACCCACCACGGCGGGCAAGCTTATTGGGCTTTCTTGGAGCGCAGCTCGACCAAACTGGAATACACCAGCCAGTACGAGGACACGTCAGCGGGGTTTGAAACCGATACCGGCTTCTTCCGGCGACCGGACATTCGCCGTCTGCACAATTATGTGCAATACCGTTTCCGGCGGGAAGGGAAAATTTTGCAGTGGCATGGCCCCGACTTTTACACCGTCAACATGTGGGACCATAGCGGGACCCGTCTGGAGCATCAGGCGGGTTTCGACTACACATGGCAATTCCAACGCCAGACTGACGCTGGCGTCTATGGCTGGATTGATCACGAGCAATTGCGTCCTTTTGACTACAACGCCCTGCCCACCAACCGCGATTATCCACGGCAGTCGGCGGGAACGTGGTTCGACTCCGGCTACTTCCAACATGTTTCGCTTGGCTGGAGCACATACTTCGGGACAGACACCAATTACAACCCGGCAGTTGGTCCCCCCGTGCTAGCAAAATCAAACTGGGCCAAAGTCTATGCGAGGGTAAGGCCAGTGACGCGGCTTTTGATCGAAAACACCTACCTACTGAATCGCCTGCGCGACAATTTGACCGGGGTTTCTATCCTGAGTAACCACATCATCCGGTCCAAGTGGAATTATCAGTTCACGCGCGAGTTCTCTCTGCGACTGATTGGGCAGTACACGTCCGTGCTCAGCAACCCATTGTTGAGTTCACTGCAGCGGACCAAGCAAGTGAACGCCGATGTCCTGTTTACTTACCTCTTGCACCCGGGGACCGCCATCTACGTGGGGTACAACAGCGACCTGCAGAACATTGATCCGTCGCTTCGGGTGGATCCCCACGATCCCAACGGTGACCTGTTACGCAGCCCCAACCGGCTGATCAACGATAGTCACCAGATCTTCGTGAAGATTTCCTATTTGTTCCGCTTCTAGTGAAAATGGAGGTTTGTGTCCTTCAATCGGCCGGGCGCTCCGCCATGATCGGGGGCAATTTTTTGGGTTCGACATTGGACATTGGGGTCGTCACCGGGCGTGGCTGGGCGCGCTCGTCCCATTTGCCAAAAATCATTTTCCCCGCCGTGGTCTGCAGCACCGAAGTCACGGAAACGTCGATGGTCTTGCCAATCATTTTGCGAGCGTTGTCCACCACTACCATGGTTCCATCGTCGAGGTAGGCGACGCCCTGGTTGTATTCCTTGCCTTCCTTTAGGATGAACACTTTCATCGTCTCGCCCGGAAGCACGATCGGTTTGAGCGAGTTTGCCAGTTCGTTAATGTTCAGCACGGGAACGCCTTGCAGCTGGGCAACTTTATTCAAATTGAAATCGTTAGTGATGATCTTGCCTTCGTAAAGTTTCGCCAGTTCGATCAGCTTCAAATCCACTTCCCGTACAGCCGGAAAATCGTCCTCCACAATCTGAATTTGCACCGAAGCGATTTTCTGCAAGCGCTGCAGGATGTCCAGGCCGCGTCGTCCGCGATTACGCTTGAGTGAATCAGCGGAATCGGCAACCAGCTGCAATTCGCGCAATACGAACTGCGGAGTCACGATGATTCCATCCAGAAAACCAGTCTCGGCAATGTCCGCGATGCGACCGTCAATAATGACGCTAGTGTCAAGAATCTTGTAGCTCTTTCGGGATTGTCTCTCTCCGCCGAACACACCTCCCAGCGCCGCCAGGTTGAGCAAGTCGCCCTTGTTGGCGCCAACGATCAATCCGACATAGGTCATGATGAGCATGACCATGATCTGCAGAAAGCTCTGGGTGTGCCCGGCCGGAATGCTATTGCGGATAACGAGTGAGAAAAGGTAGGCGCCTAGGATTCCCAGCACACTACCCATTGCCGCCCCGATTAAGCGAGTCAGGCTGACCAGGCGAAGCCGCCACTCGAAAACCACAATGGCAGTGCCCAGTAGCGCGCCCACTCCCGCATCCAGCTTCGGATCAAGGCCGAAGGGTTGAATGAGATAGCAAGTAACTGCAACCAAAACAATAAATAAAAAACGGACTGCTATTAAGTCCACAAACAGACCCTCCCGGAACCCACATGCCTAGACTCCTAAGTGGAGTTCCGCACCAGCCGCCACTACCCAAAATCGGCGCCCAGTGATCTCTATGCGGAGCCTATGAATGAAACTTTATGAAATGCTGCTCCGCTGTTTACCCGGAATCAAATAACAACTCAACAAATATCTGGTGGCAGTATATACCGTCCGAGAATCTGGCTAGATTACGCAAGTCACCGAGCAAGTCAGGAACCACCCGGCCCGCGGGCTGCTGATAGACTTTCCCTGTGAAGGCCATTGTCATCAGTCGTCTGGGCGGGCCGGAAGTGCTGGAAATCCGCGATATGCCGGAGCCGGCTTCCGGCGAGGAACTGGTTACGGTGCACGCCGGCGGACTGAACTTCGCCGACGTGTTGACCGCACGCGGCGGATATCCGGGAACGCCAGACCCCCCACTGATCGCGGGACGTGAATTTTGCGGAATCAGGAAAAGCGACGGGAAGCGCGTCATGGGATACGCCCAGTGGGCAGCGTTTGCAGAGCGGGTCGCAGCTCGTAGCCAGTTGCTGTGGTTCGTGCCTGAGAACTGGACAGCGGAGGAGGGTGCCGCGTTTCCCGTGAATTACTTTACCGCGTACCTCGCTTACTGGAAAGCAGGGTTCACGGCACCGGCTAGGGCCGATAAAAAAGCTCGCAGAGTTCTAATCCATGCCGTGGCCGGAGGCGTGGGCACCGCAGCGGTGCAGATCGGAAAACTGCTTGGCGTCGAAATGTATGGGACGTCTTCTTCTGAGGAAAAACTGGCCCGCGTGAAAGCACTCGGTCTGCAGCACGGTATCAACTACAAGCAGCTTGACTATGAAGAAGCCATCAAAGATCTGACCCATGGCGAAGGTGTGGACGCGGTGTTTGAGATGCTGGGCGGAGAGCACACCAATAAAAGTGTTCGCTGCTTGCGCGACTTCGGCCGCGTGATCGTGTACGGAAGCGCATCTGGAAAGAAGTCGGAATTAGATACACGCCTGCTGTACGCAAAAGGCGCAAGCGTTCACGGATTGTGGCTGACTTATCTGTCCGCGAAGCAGGGCCTGATGACTGAGGCCTGGCAGCAGCTTTCAACATGGGCGACGCATGGACACCTTCACCCGGCGATCGGGCACGTCTTGCCGATGGAGCGCGCTGCCGACGCATACCAGCTGCTGACTGAGGGAAGGAATTTCGGGAAAGTGGTGCTGCAGATCGCACCGGTCATGCGAACATAACTCAATCACCACAGAAACACAGAGTCACAGAGGTTCCTTTTTCATTTCATATTCCTGTAATTTCCGACGACTATTCTTGATTTCAGTTTCCTCTGTGTCTCTGTGGTGCAAGACATCGACTGTCCACTTCCGGACGGCGCATGTCATTAGCGGACGCACTCCATCACTTCATGTTGCAAATTGTTCATTTGTGCACAATAGGCACGCTGGCTTGTTTTTGGAGATCGGAGTGCTGGTAGTGTGCGGGGAAGTTGCTGCGTAAAAAAGTTGGCATAACTTATAAAAGTTCGAGTATATGACGGGACAACAGATCGATGTTGTGTCATGTTACGCATCTGCATGCTTGCTAACAATCAGGAAAGTGGAGCGTCCAATTCCTCAGTGATGGTTTGCAGCCCGGTGGAACTTCGCAGCATCTATGTACGTATCTTGAAAAAGCAGAGGTGAAGCGGGTAGGCGAGCAGTCTGCCCAGAACCAAAAATTATCAGGGGTTAAGGGACTGGCTCACTCTCGGTTTGGCGGCCCAGATGAGCACAATCCCTGTAGCAGAGAGCTCGCGGTCTTGCGACCACGCGCTTTCTCCTTAACCCCGTCGAAGCATTGTAAGGCTTTTGCGGCAAAACGCAAGGTTTTCGCGAAAGGCGAGTCCGGGCCGCCCCGAACCGGTTCCCGACGCTCTTCGGGAAAGAAAAAGGAGTGTTCATGAAATCACAACGCATTCTAAAAAACTTGCTGCTGGGGGCAGCTTTGCTGCTGGCCACAGGCGCATTCGCGGATGTCAACAAAGGATCCATGCAACTTGGCGATGCGGTGACGGTAGCCGGGAAACAGCTTCCGGCAGGCGATTACTCGGTCAAATGGGAAGGCAGCGGTTCCAGTGTTCAAGTGACCTTCCTGCAGGGTAAAAAGGTCTTGGCCACAGCTCCGGCGCGGCTGATTGATCTGAATCAGAAATCGGACAACGATTCTGCGGTGGTGAAAGGCGACAATCGCGAGCTGAGTGAAATTCACTTCGGCGGAAAAAAGTATGCGCTGGCCATCGGTGACGAGGGTGGGGAAGCGTCCGGCAGCAGCAAGTAAGGTGATCGCATTGGAGCGGACACCCGGGGAGCGAAAGCTCCCCGTTTTTATGTATCTATCCTACTCAGCCAAGAATCCTTTTCAGTTCTTTTGCAACGAAGCCTTCAGATTTACTTCCGAGTCGGCAAAAACATTGACCTCTTTGCTCCAGGCTTTGTACCCATCCTGGGTGACTTTCACCGTGTGCTTACCTGCGGAAAGCTTCAAGGTGGCGGGCGTGTTTCCGACAAAACCATCATCCACATAAACATCCGCGCTATCGGGCACGGAAATCACGCTAACTTTACCGTTCGCCGCAGCAGTCACGTTACTGGTTGCCAGCGCCCCGCCGCCCGCGGATTTTGTCATCGAGGGTTCTACTGGCACTGCTTTCGCGTCAGGAACAGCGATGGCATTCTCCGGTGCCTTGACCGCCGACTTTTGCTTGGGATCGCCCGCTAATTCGTCGCCCACTTGCTGATAAAACTTTTCCGACATACGGTCGCCAGCGCCCCAGGAGAAGCCCTTCTTGGTTTGCACGTTGATGATAAGTGTTGCCTTATCATCTCCCTCTGGTTCAACGGACGCGTTGGCCACGAACCCTTGCGAGGTTATGGATCGTCCGGTCTCAAAGGTAAACATCAGCGTTTTTTCGTCCACGTAGGTCACTACGTGGCGTTCTCGAGCGGTGCGTAGCGCAGCCTTGAAAACCTGATCGGCGGAATTGTTGTAA
>Ga0206966_1197_pt1 | contig 14491 bp, 16 predicted proteins | sample Alteio_BWOrgHeat_23_FD_152970 | JGI IMG/M metagenome (GOLD analysis project Ga0206966, IMG submission 152970) | Enriched cells from forest soil in Barre Woods Harvard Forest LTER site, Petersham, Massachusetts, United States -... | ecosystem: Environmental > Terrestrial > Soil > Temperate forest >...
TCTCCTGGCCTGAATGGAATGCGCTGCGCTCTCGTCCTATTTAGTTACGCTGCCTTGGAAGGCATCTTCCGGTTGCAGGTTTCGGGAGCGCCGGGTTCGACCGTTGTGCCATCTCATAGTTCGCCAGCAAACCTGGCAGGAATCCGAAAACTTAGATCCGTCGTCGTTGGGCTTCAGATGTGGGAATCGCTTCAGCGATTTCCAAGCCTGGCGCTTGTGCCAGGCGTCATGTGCAGCCCATCAGGCCGTGACTGGTTGTGGTAAAAGCGGCGGGCGATAAGCCTCTCCTTTGCATAGAACCGCCCAGACCATGCGTGCCATCTTGTTGGCTAAGGCCACGGTCGCCACCTGCTTGCGCTTGCGTGATACCAGACTGGCCAGCCACGTACTCAGGCCCGAAGATTGCTTCGTCCTCTGCAGCAGCACGGTATGGGCTCCCAGGACGAAGAGTTTTCGCAAGTATTTGTTTCCACGTCTACTGGTCCGAGTGAGCTGCTGCTTGCCCCCGGTGGAGTGCTCGCCCGGAACCACCCCCAGCCAGGCAGCAAATCCCCGGCCCTTCTTGAAGGCTGCCCCGTTGCCGATGGCCGCGACCTGTAGCTAAAGGGTGCACTAGCGGGATCATGGTTCTTTCGGCCACGGCCGTCATGGATGCATCCGGCTCTTCTATTTGCACCGCAACCGGCTGAGGCGTATTGTTCGCGGACGATGCCGCTATTGTTCCCGCGCGAGAAGCCATCCGTTGCCGTGGCATCACGCGAGGAATCTGAGAATTAGCCGTGCCGCCGTTCTTTATCTGTTTACTGAGGCTCGTCAGCATCGCCACGGTATTTCCCAATTTTCCGGCGGAATTCAGATGCAACGAATCCAGCTTTTCGGTGACATTCTGCTGGTATTGAGGAAGGTCGATTGCGAGGTTATAAATCTGTCCGAGTACCACCCACCCCAAGGCCATCGTCCCCACCAGAGATAGAACGATAACCAGGATAGCGGCGAGCGTCCTACCCACTCTCCATCGTTCCAGTCGGGTGGCTGCCGGGGCCAGTAGGAAAGCCAGCAACCCGGCCAGCGCTAAAGGAATAAATACATCGCGCGCAAAATACAGTACTGCGATAACAAGAATTCCTGTCACCAGCGCCCCGTCCGGCCGCTTCAATTTCTGGCCTGTTTCACTCAACACCTGCGGCCCCCTGTCGATCCTCTTTAAGCCGGGACGTAAATGCAGTAACCATGCGGGGGAGCCGAAAATTCAGCAAGCCCGCGGAGCTTTGACTCAAGTTCCCGACCATTTGTCCCGAGGTTTGTTCAATACATAGATAAGTCCGGGCTGATCAGTGGTGTCATTCTTCCAGCCGATACACTGCATAATGTGAAGATCTTGATCTGCGTGAAGGATCTGCGAATCGCCGCCCGCATATTTGTGCTGCGCCTGGATGAGAAGGTCGATGCCATAGTGAGTGAAAGGCCGGGCCAGGCCGTAGGTTAAACCCGCCGGTCCCTTGAATTCAGATCATCGCCTATGTCCATATGGATATACAGAATAAAAATGACCTCCGTCATGAATCCAGTTCCGGCGTCTCGCACGTACGACATATGTCCTATGGATGATCCCCAACATTCGGTCCCTGAACCGCCAGAAGGCCCCAGAAATCCCAGGTAGATTGGCAGCGCGACCGTCTTCGTGAATTAGGAATAGATCCAGATGTGGACCCGATTGAAATTCTAGGATGCCGGGAACGGCATTCGTGAGCGAAATTCAAATCGGAACCGAACGAAATAGACAATTGCGCTGAATGGCAGAACGTTGTTCGGCTGGTTTCTTCTCAGCTTGGATCTGACTGCCTGGGGAAGCCCAGATATCGCAGGAATCGAAACTCGGTCGGGCGGAAGTGCAAGAAGACTTAATCCGGCGCGTGGAATGTCGATGTATTCCTTTGCCGGGAATTCCGGGAAACAGCAGATGTTGCTGCAAAGCTGAAATGTCTTACCGGCTACAAAGTAGAAGTGTCCAAATTCAATAGTAGTCGCCGTGCGGTGGAAATGTGGTAATCGCCGTTCTGTGGTGATTTCCAAGGACTGTGGGAAGAGAGGGAAACGGTTGTATGTTTTCCTCTCTTCCCATCAGGCCGGCATTTCCACCGCTTCCAGTTTGCGCGCGAGAAGCTCACGGTCGGTCATGTGTCCGAGAAGCCCGGTTATTTTTAGAAGAGGGCGGCACTTTCGTGAGCGAAGCTGTGACCGTACAATCAGATCGATGAACTGGAAGCACTTCATTGAGATAGCCCGAGGACTGTTGTTTCTCACTCTGACGGTGGCACTGCTCATGTGCCTCTGGGGAAGTTCCGACAAGCTGAGGAAGGCCAGACCACTCGAAGAGGGACGCATCGAGTTCATCCCAAACAGGCGCGCATTCTGGGCGTGGCCCGTTCTGGTCGTGTATCTGATCTACGCTACGATCCATAGGCTGATGCATATCGATGGAAGACCGTATAACATCTTGATTTTGGTCACCTTCATGATGGCCACCGCTATGATTGCCGCGCCATTTCCGGCAAGCATAATCGTAACCGCCGATGGTCTGGAACAAGTCTCCTGGCTCTGGAAGAACAAGCGAATTCGCTGGGCTGACATCGTGGAAGTCAACACCGGCGGAGCGAGTCATACGGTGACGATCACCAGTGCAGACGGAACGAAAATCATTCATAGCAGCCAACTTCCGGACAGGCCGGGCCTGTTGATGGCAATCAAGAATCACTGCGGTGAAAACCTGCCTTCGGATTTTCCCCGAGAACCATCTGCCGAACCTGTCTCGCAGATCATGCGATAGGCCGCTTGCAGCGGGTGAATGCGCCGATCCACATGTCCGAGAACTGCACGGCATCTCGGACACGTGACAGAGCGGAGACGGCGGGCGAGTTGTCCGCGAGACTCGTTCACGTCGATCGGACGTCACGCTTTCTCCGCGGTTGGCTCAGCCATTGCTGCTGATTTGGCGGAGATTTTGGGAACATAGTCATGCCCATAGATCTGCCGCCCACGCTTCTGGTACTGGCCCTTTTCGCTGTTGGTCTTCACCTTTGCTTCGAAATGGCGGTCCTGCTGCGCCTTGATCAAAGCCAGTGCGTGGCCTAGACGCTTATTCTCAACGATCGCAGTGTGGCTGACCCTCTGATCCTTGCTGAAGATGCTGTAGGGAAGCAGCAGGCCATTCGAACGCACCTCCAACCGGCCGTCTGGGAAATCGTAGACGTCGACATACTTGCCGCCTAGATCCTCAGACGTGGCGTTCCGTTCCAGGATGATTCGCTTTCGGTCGTAGGTCAAAGTCAGTTGGCTACCCACGTAGCGCTGCTCGCGATGGCACAGGATATCGGTAAGCTTGTCAACCGGGATTGAGAGGGGCCTGTGCATGTCTTCGGTCCGGATGGGAGTGACGGCAAAGCGCTCGTTGTGGGCCAACATGAAGCTAGGCAAGAAGGTGTTACCAGCGTCAATGTCTGAGATATTTGCGAGTCGGAGTTCTTTGACGAGCCGATCCTGTAGCGTGCGATTCACGCGTTCGACGCGGCCCTTGGCTTGGCTTGAATTAGCGCAGATGATCTCGATGTTCAGTTCAGCAAGGGCCCGACCGAACTGGGTCATGCCGGTGCCTCCTGGAGCGCTTGATCGGTTGATCCGAAAGACCGTGTGCTTGTCGGAATAGAACGCAATAGGGCACCCAAAAGCGACGACGTAAGCATGAACTGCGCTGAGGTAGCTGTCCGTGCTCTCGCTCAGTACGAATTGCAGATGCACCAGCCGGCTGGTCGCGTCATCGATGAAGACCAGCAGCGTGCATGCATCACCCCGGCTCTCGAACCATCGGTGATCGCTGCCATCAATCTGGATCAGCTCTCCGAAGGCCTCACGGCGTAGTCGTGGCTGATGGAAGCTGCGGCGCTGCTTGCGTGAGAGCCATAGCCCATCGGCCATCATCCACTTGCGCAACGTCTCTCGGGAGACCCTAAGCTCATGCTTGGTCAAGAGCATCTCTGCAGCGAGCGACGGACCGAAATCAGCATAGTTGGAACGCACGAGCTCGACGGCGTACTCCCGAACGCCTTCAAGCAGTCTGTTGTTCGACGCGCGACCCCGGCTCTTATGAATGACGCTCGCCCCACCGCCAGCTCGGTATGCCACAATCAGGCGACGTGTCTGTCTCGTGCTGATGCCCAGGATCGCAGCCGCCGACGCTTCAGTGCGTCTCCTGGACAAAATCTCAGCAAGCACCTCTATGCGTTGCAGCTCGTTTCCGCTCATCGTCAGAAATCCCAATCTTCGCCTCCGCCATCTGGCGGAAGGGTAGTTTGGACATTTCAACTTTGCAGAAACCGGACACTTCTACTTTGCACTTACAGCAGAATTGTTGGAAGGGCGATCCAAACTGGGCATTCGATTTCTCCCAGAGCGACAAAAATCATCGGTCTTCCCGAGATGGAGGGGGAAGTCGAGTTTACACTTCGGCAGCGAACATGCATCGTAGTATTCAATCGCACGGAGGACACACGCAATGGCGGATGCTGTAATTAAGACTGTGAGCCTCGTGGGTGGTGGGTTTCTGGTTTTAACAATGTTCTGCGTGGCCACGAATCTGCGAGCACAGCAAGCAGCAAAACCTCACGACGTCGAGGGTTGCAAAGATTCTCCCTTGATCAAGCGCATGCCAGGAACCATTGTCGGCGATTGCCCTCATAAGGACTTCGATCAAGTCGCGGCTCCGGTCGGGATGAAAGACGGCGAGCCCATCTCGAAAACCCTGGAGGGCAAGGTGCAGAAGTGGAAATACTCCACACAACCGGACACGAGCGCGCTGACAGTATTCCGTAACATCGACACTGCCCTGAAGAAAGCTGGGTTCACTATCGTTTGGGAGAGTTCGCCCGGGATGATTACGGCGCACAAGGGCAATGCCTGGTACATCTTGGACACGGGCCCCCTGGCAGGCAACAACGGATATTACGAGCAGACGATTGTGACGGTGCATTAAATGCGTCGCGACGCCACGCACAAGGCGACTTAGATTCGAGCGGAAGAGTCCGAAGATATCGGTGGAAAACGTATGCTCAAATTCGTCCGGCGTAATGTCTTCGATGTTTTCCCTTTTCATTCTAGGATATGCGGCTTTTTTTGCTCCGCACCCTCCAAAGAAAGTTCTGCATGCCTTTCCACAACAGCTACGCGATACCCCGTCCAGCATGCGCCGCAACCGAGTAGACCCGAAGAGCTTCGATCTCACGACTCCGTGCCCGCAATGCGGATACAAGATTCCGCCGGCTGAAATGATGAGGCTGGACCGTAAGCACATGCACTGCCCAAAGTGTGGGAAGGATGTGAAGGTGACGACGGAGGGGCAAGCCGTAGGGGCTTAGGTCCTCGGGAAGCTCGCGCTGACGCAGTTCTTTTAGCGGGCGATCACGGTCGTGGAGATCACACCATTGCCGGACGCCATCACGAAGTTCTCATCGATCTGGCGCCACTCATAGCCACTCGGCGGCCGCTTCAGATGATGAGAATGCCAGTCGACCTGCTCGCCGCGGGACCAGTCCTCCTGCCGCATGTGGTAACCCTTCTTCCATTCCTCATGCTTTACGTACTGCGTGTGGTCTGGATGGTCTGAATGATCCTGAGCAAAAGCGGCGGCAGTTCCACCAGCCAGGGTAAGGGCAAGTGTGGAAAGAGCCAATGTTCTGAATATTGGTTTCATAAATCTCCTCAGAACGTTTGGAGTCGCCCAGACCGCATAGTGTTGTTTGGTGGGCGCCTGTTCTATTTATCTGTGATCCACTGCCACAGCTTGAACGCCAGCGCCTATTACTCCCCCAGCGCCCGCATTCAGGGCAAACTGTGGAGATGCTCAGATGTTCTTCAGGCGCGTATTGATATCTATGTTTTCTGCTTTGAGGTTTTGGTACTCGTCCAAATATCTTGAATGTCTTTGCGCCTCTCCGAGATCATGCTTCGGGGGATTTTGCCCCGGCTCGGGATCCAGTTCCCAAAGCCTTATTTCGTTTTGGTGCCGACGATCGAGCAGTTCCTGCTTCGTCATGGTATCGAGTGTCTTCTCCATTTTCCCGTTGACCCCAATGCACTGAAACCTTATCCAGCCGAGCCGAAAAGATAGGGCGCCTTTAGGGGCGCCCAAGTCTGTTTCTATTTGGAGTTCCAGATCTATCCTGTACAAATGCACCGGCCTGGTCTGAGCAATATTGCACACATCCGAGAAAATTTGCTTCCTAGCGGTAAACCAAAGAAAGGGCGCATCTATCTGGCTTAGCCTGCTACCCAGCTACCCAGTACAAAATAAGCCGAGCAATTCGAGACCCGATCCGTCGGTCCAAATGCAATCATCACGATTGCGGACAATGGAACTGGGATTTCCGAATCGATACGGGAGACGCTCTTCGATTCCTTCAAGAGCAGCAAATCTGAGGGAAACGGACTAGGACTTTGGATCGTAAGGGAGATCGTGCACGATCACGGGGGACAATTCAATTCTGGAGCAGCAGTGTTTCAGGCAGGAGCGGGAACATTTTCTGCATTTAGTTGCCCATTCGACCCTTGGCGTGCACGCTGATCACCGCTCGACCAGGAAGCTCGACGTGGATCGCGCCTCCCGCCGGCCTCGCAACTTCTGTCTGTCTGCTCTCTTCTCCGGAGCTGGTCACCGAAACCGGGATCAGCGCCATACTCGGCTCGCTCAATTCGCCACGTTCAAATGCACGACGCCACTTGAACACCTGGTTCGCGTTCACACATGTGCCCGCGCCACTTCAGCCACGCTAGCGTAAGGCTTCAGCGTCAACTGCACAATCTGAAGCTTCTCTGAAATCGATCGAAAACGGCGAACACGACGATCCGTACTCAACCCCACTGCGTCAGACATGAGCCGATCTTCGGCTCTGTACTACGGCTCTCGCTAGTAGGGAGTCGGCGTGCGCTTACACTTCACCCGAGTCTCACCAAGAACCGATGAGTCCTGGTCGGCCAGTGTTTACCGATCGGTTCCGTCTCCAGAGTGCACGCCGAATATCATTTCGGCAATATCAGGGCTTCACAAAAATTGACTCGAGCGAGTGAGCTGTTCAGCCCGATGCGGACCATATACGTGCGTTGGATGACTATCGAGTGCAGTCACTAAGAACCGCATTTAATCGTTGACGTCCTGCAACTTGCCGGGGTGATTCCGGCCCTGCCGCTCATCGCATTCTGCCTTGATCTTCTCGTATTTCGCCTGGAGTTCGTCCAGCTCCAGGTCGCTTAGGTTCTCGATATCAATCATCTGATCGCGTGCCTTATCAATGGCGCGGATGAGCTCGTTGAGCTTCAGATTGATCGCCCTGGCGTCACGATTCTGGGTGTTCTGTATTAGAAAAACCATGAGGAAGGTGATGATAGTGGTACCGGTGTTAATAACGAGTTGCCACGTGTCCGAGTAGTGAAAGATCGGACCGAGTGCTGCCCAAACGACGATGACCAGGCCCGCTCCAGCAAATGCCCACTTTGATCCCAACCAGCCTGAAGCGGAGGCCGCAAATCTCCCAAACCAATCGTTTGTGGTCCGCGTCTGAACCTCAATGGGGGGCTTTTTCACTCGACTGTCCTCTATTCTGGCCGGCGTTGACAGATACGGCGACTTGCCTCGTCAGATGCGCCCTACTCAGCCGCTGAGGTGTCGTAGGCCGTTGATATCGGTAGAAAAATGCGAACAGAAGTGCCGTGATTTTCAGGATAGTTGCTGCTTTGAATCTCAATTTGGCCGCCGTGGCCTTCGACAAATTGTTTCGCGACGAACAAACCGATGCCTGTACCCACGGTGCTGCGGGTCGTGAAGAAGGCGTCGAACACTTTCGGCAAATGCTCGGCAGCGATCCCGACACCGTCATCCTGGACGGTCAAAACGATGCCATCCGGTGAACCCACCGCATCCTGCACGGAGACGGACAGGACACCGCCCGCCGGCATCGCCGAGATGGAGTTCGCGATCAAGTTCGAAATCACCTGCATCATCTCCCCGCGCCGCAACACAACTTGCCTCGACGAATCCAGTGACCTGCTGATTTCAATACCTACGCCTGCACAACGTGGCTCGTAGATCGTGATCGCGTGCAAAACGATTTCCGTGAGAGAGGCACTCCTCGCCGACGCATGTTCTCGATAATAGCCAAGCGTCTGCTTGGCTATGTGCGAGACGCGGCCTAGTTCGTCTTCGGCAGAGCTGAGGTAATTGATGCCCTCCGGATTAATAATCATGGGACGGAGAAGGTAGAGGAGGTTGATCACCGCTTCGAGAGGATTATTGATTTCGTGCGCGATCGTCGCCGCCATGCGGCCAGTCGCCGCAATCTTTTCGGCTTGTAATAAGGATTGTTCGAGCCGCTTGCGTCCCGAGATATCACGGAGAATCTTGGACGCCCCGATCACGTGTCCCTGCTGGTCTCTTATCGGGGAAACGGTGAGAGAAACATCGAGCGAGCGACCGTCTTTTGTGAGACGCACGGTCTCGAAGTGCTCGACCCGTTTCCCGACCCGAATGCTTCCGAGGATAATCTCCTCGTCTGAATGGAGGTGCTCGGGAATAAGTTTGAGAATTGACGTTCCGATCATTTCTTCTGCCGAATAGCCGAAGAGTCGCGTGGCGGCCGCATTCCAGCTTGAAATAATGCCGTTCAGATCCTTGCTCAAAATCACATCATCGGAGGATTCGACAATTGCAGCGAGTTCAGCGAGGCGCTTCGAACTCTCGCGCAGAATCTCCTCACTCCTCTTGATTTGCGTGATATCCCGTACGGTGCCGAGGATTTGTCCTGTCGAACCGTCCATCTGCACCTGAAGCTGCCCTTTCACCTCGATCCAACGGAGGGTCTTGTCCGGCAGACAGATCATGCCCTCAAAATCGAATGCCTCGCCTCTTTGAAGAGTCGATTCCATGGCCCGTTGAAAGGCTTTCCGGTAATCGGGATGCAGGACCTCGCTCATGAAGACGGCCCCATTGACCGGGCCATCTTCGGGTTCCCGTCCGAAGATCTCATACATGAGGTCGTTTTCCCAGATTGCACGGTCTTCGACGGTTTGCCACACGAAGACTCCGAGCTTCGCGACCCCGGTCGCCAGCTTCAGCCTCGTTTCGCTTTCACGAAGCCGTCGAGCCCCGATTACGAAATCAGTGGTGTTGCGGAAGGCATCATAGACTCCTCCGATTCTGCCATTTTCATAGACGGGGATGAGGGAGTAATTCCAATAATGATCCTCAAGCACTCCGTTGAACAGGATGGGGATGAACACATTGTCCCGAACCGCCGTTTCACCTCGGTAGAGACAGGCTTCGAGATCAGCACTCACCAGGTCCCATGCCTCGTGGAAGACGTCACGGTACAACGCCCCAAGTGCAGTCGGATGCTTTACCGTCAGAGTCGAAATGGCTGCGTCGTTGTACAGAAACACCATCTCCGGCCCCCAGGAAAGAATCGTTGGAAATGGCGAATGCAGCATCAGATTGACGGTTGCGACCAGCGTCTCCGACCAGGCCTCGATCGGCCCAAGCCGCGTCGCGCTCCACGGGTGAGCGCGAATGAGGTTGGCCATTTCGCTGTTCCCGGTGATCAGGCTTTCAGACGGGCGCTCGGTAGCTTGGGGGCCATTTGGGCCGATTTGCGGCTCGAACCCCATCTTTTCCCCGCTGCCGCCACGTCTGTAGACCACCGAAAGATTATCCCCGAGCTTCGATTACAAATCGGACGTGGGAGGTTGTCCAGAACGATAGCGCCGGGCGGTCTGCGAGTGCGCCGTCATCAGGCTAAACTTCCGTACCCAGTCGGGCGACAGATACGGCTAAAGTCCAGGCCGACATCCGGGGCTGTTCTACATCTCATCCGCCTTAGCCGTCTTTCGCGTGGCTCGCGTTTGGGAGTCCATTTCGGATAGAACTTGGATGTTCTGTCGCTAAACTTAAAGTGCAAACCATCATTCAGCGATTCAACGGAGATGGGATGAATTTTACAATCGTCCTTTCGGTCTTCAATGGCTGGCCCAAGACGCACCTTCTGTCGTCTATGCAACACTTAAACCACTCATTCAAGGGGCTGATTACGCCCGGAAGTTTATCGAAAATGCAATCTGAAAAGGATAGCCAGGCAGCTCCAGGGGGGGCTATAAAATCAGCGCCATGGTCTCAGACCTACCCTCACCAATTCGCGTGCTTTCGATTGCGGACGAGCCAGCCCTGCTCTCGACCCGGCAGCGGATTCTAGAGCTGAGAACGTTGCGGTTCATTCGTTGGCGGATCTAGCAAGATCCCTTCCGGCATAGAGATTCACGGTCCATTTGACGTCGTGATTCTGGGCCACACATTGGATGTCGCACAAATCAAGACCGCAGTGGTTTGGCTTCGCTCCCATCAGCCACCGACTAAGATTCTCCTGCTTGGAGCCGACGCACGCGGTTTGGAGCCTTCGCAGTTTGATGAGCTCATGAATCCCGCAGATGGCCCTTTGCCGTTCCTCGCCGCGGTCAGGCGCATCACGAGGCGACCATCTGACCCTAAGCTTTTGGTTTAACGGCTCATTAGGTTCCGGCCAACCGTTTATCTACTTCCGTCCTCAGACTGATCAGTGTCGCTCGGAAATCCATTCGCGTCCAAAGGCCTCCTTGTCCTATGACGACCTGACAGCCGAAGAACTCAAAGAACGCCTGAGCAGAGTTGAGGAGTCTCTGCGTCGGTGTGAAAGGCTTGCCATTGCAGGGCGTTATGCTGGCGCAGTGATGCACGAGGTGAACAATCCACTGGAGGCAATTAACAACCTGGTGTATTTAACGCAGCGTGAATCGCATGACGCAGAGCAGGTGCGCAGAAATATGCACGATGCCGAGACCCAACTGGAACGACTGGGAGAAATTGCCCGGAAGACACTTTCGTATTATCGGGAAGAGAGCGAAGCGAAAGACTCCAACCTGGTTGAGCTCGCTGAATCGGCTCTACGCATTCATGCCCATCGCTTTTCCGCAAATTCGGTTACGGTCCGAAAGCATTTTCCACAACCGGTGGTGACGAGGGTGTTCGCAGGTGAGATTCTCCAAGTGTTCTCTAACCTCATTTTGAATGCGCTGGACGCACTCCCTGAGTCAAACGCAGTCCTCTGGATGCGAATAAGAATGCTGGGAGAACGAGGCCACATCATGATTGCGGACAATGGTCGCGGAATCCATCCTTCGATGCACAAGACGCTATTTGAACCCTACGTTACGACCAAGAGTTCAGGAACCGGGATCGGTTTGTGGCTTTCAAAACGCATCATTGACAAGCACAGGGGCACGATCCGTTTTCGCAGTTCTCAAGTCCCGGGAAGAAACGGAACCATCTTCCGCCTCTCGTTGCCGCTCGGACAAGCGTAGTAATTTCTTTTGGCGCTCTGGAAATCGAATGCCGGCTTCGGTCCCCTCTCCCGGCAGTTCCGCTTCCCTTCCCGGAATTCGTGGAAGGATACATCGACATTCCACGCTTTGGATAGAGGCTTCTCATACCTCCGCCCGACCGAGTTTCGGTTCCTGGCGATATCTGGAGCACCCTTCCCCGGCACAATGCCTGGCTCGTCATCCTGTTAGCGGGTTTCGCCTGGATCGCAGTGTCCTTGAGTCTTTGGCTATTCCGTAAGAGCCGTTTCGCCCACCTCCTATAGTCACTTGTCCAGGTGGCCCACTCTTCGTATTTATGAATTTTCCCTCGCAATAAGTCTTTCGCTAAGCAGCGATGCATGTTTGCCTTTCTCGCGCATCATAACTATTACCAACGCCCTTGTTTCAAGAAGACCGTTGGAGCTGCTCTACAAATCTTTATCCCGGATGATGGGGTGACAAATGGCGAAACTTTCAGGCGCTGCGCGAAAAGCGCTCCCGACGAAGTCTTTTGCGGAACCCGATAAACGGACGTTTTCCGCTTCATCCCCTGTGGGGCCCTTTCTTTTTTTGGCCAGCAACGGTGACGAGATTTGATCGGACAGCTTGAAGTCGATGGCAGTCATGTCGATTTCGCACCGCGTCTTCGCCTACCCTCACGCACAAACAATATCTCCAGTACTTACGAGCAAATTCTACTTACCCACCACCGCTCATGCGGCATCTCCAAAGGCCTTGTAGTCCGTGTAGCCATGTTCCGCACCGCCGTTAAAAGGTGGAACGATCAAAGGTGTTCAATGACTGACCTTCCTTGATTCTTTCGGCCAGGTCAGGATTCGCAATGAAACGCCGACCGAATGCGATTGCATCTACCGGGGGCAGTCCCGATAGGGATCTATCGTTTTCAGTAAGTCCGCCCCACCCCGTGAATGAAGTTACCTGAAACCCCTGTACCCTTCCCAGCAGCTACGGGGTGAGCTAAGTAGATAGACAGCTCGGCCGCCCGTCGGGAGTGCCACGTAAAACCCAGCGAGGGAGTAGACCAAAGCGCCTAAAACGGAGCAGCGCCCCGTTGGGTGGCCCGTAGCCGAAAGTCCAGTGGGGAGTTTGCGCCATCCGCAGGTTGAATGAGCGCCAGTACAGGGCTGACGTTGGCTACGGAGGTCGAGCACTATCACCAAGGAGGTTTAGCCGTGAAGGAGGAGTTCTCTTTCTATGTTGGAGTGGACTGGGGAGTGGAGTTCCACCAGGCCTGCATCCTGGATGCACAAGGGGAGAAGATCTGCCAGCGCCGCATCGAACATAGTGGCCCCGGCATGCTCGAGTTCTGTGACTTCTTGCAAGCACTGACCAATGGCGAAGCGTCTGCACTCGCGGTTGCCATCGAAGTTCCACGCGGACCGATCGTAGAGGCCTTGCTGGAACACAACTACGCTGTATTCTCGATCAATCCAAAGCAACTGGATCGCTTTCGCGACCGGCATACGGTTGCGGGAGCAAAAGACGATCGCCGGGATGCCTTTGTTGCAGCTGATTCCTTGCGCACCGATCAGCACTGTTTTCGACGCGTGAGATCGGACCATCCGGATGTCATTCGCATTCGCGAACTCTCGCGGAGTGAAGAGAATGTCGGCATCGACTTACGCCGGTGCGTGAACCAGCTCTCGCAATTGCTACTGCGCTACTTTCCACAACTGCTGCGGCTTTGCTCGACGCCCGATGAGCCTTGGCTTTGGGCCCTGCTCGAGTTGGCGCCCACGCCGCAGCGAGCCGCCAAACTGACGGAAAAACGGCTGAAACAGCTGCTCGGAAAACATCGCATCCGCCGCTGGACTGCCGAGGAGGTAGGTGAAATTCTGAGCGCTCCGCCGTTGCCCTTGGCGGCTGGGAGCGCGGAAGCAATCAGCGAACATGCGCTTCTGCTCTTGCCGCAATTACGCCTGCTTCACCTGCAGCGCAAGCAAGTCGCTGACCGGACCCAGCAACTCTTAGATCACATGGCAGCCTCGACGGCTGACTTCCCGGAGTCGCAAGAGCATCGGAACATTCCAGTGCTGCTTTCTTTGCCAGGTGTCGGACGCATCATCACAGCGACCATGCTGGCCGAAGGAGCACACATCCTCTCCCTGCGGGATTATCACGCTTTGAGGGCACACGCCGGCATTGCCCCGGTGACCAAACAAAGTGGCAAGAGCAGGCAGGTTCTTATGCGATACCGCTGCAACCAGCGGCTACGAAACGCCTTCTATCATTGGGCTCGCACCAGTATCCAGCACGATCCTCGCAGCAAACATCACTATGCACACCTGCGCCAGGTCGGTCACAACCACGGTCGTGCCTTGCGTGGTGTCGCTGATCGCTTGCTGTGCTCATAGCCATGCTTAAAAGTGGACAAACCTATGATCCAAATCGACGTTCCACCGCCGACCTTACGACCGCCTGAGCGGGATCTCTCCATGCCATCGCCGCCCGATGTCCGACCGTCTATCTACTTAGCTCACCCCGTGGCTGCTGAAGGGTACAACCCTTCCTCGCGATGTTGACAAATGGTGGGGAGTCCGTTTTGCATCCAATCGGCATTGCATGGGAAGCATTCAGGACGCCCAGTTGCTTCAGTGTCGGGCAACTCGCACAAAACTACAGAGGGTCATGTGGTATCGCAGAAGTAACATTGGCGATAGTCATGAGATCACTTTACTGTGAGGAGTTCGGTACGTCGGACGCAATCTGCGAAGAAGGAAATCATGCAGAAGGGATGTGTTGCAACTTTCAGAGTTGCTGGCTGGTGACGTGAAAGAATCGCGAAATGGGAACCCGACCCGCGATCTTCAAATGGCGGCAGACCGAAGCCGGCCTCATACTGTGTGCGGTCCGGTGGTACCTTCGCTATTCTCTCTCGCTGCGCGATGTTGAGGAGCTGCTGGAGGAGCGCGGTCTCTATGTCGATCACACAACCGTCTGGCGCTGGGTGCAGGATTACGGCCCGGAGTTGGAGCAGCGACTGCGAGGGCATCTCAAGCCGACCAACAAGTCGTGGCGAACGCTTGTCGGCTGCAGATAACGC
>Ga0206966_1198_pt1 | contig 14480 bp, 8 predicted proteins | sample Alteio_BWOrgHeat_23_FD_152970 | JGI IMG/M metagenome (GOLD analysis project Ga0206966, IMG submission 152970) | Enriched cells from forest soil in Barre Woods Harvard Forest LTER site, Petersham, Massachusetts, United States -... | ecosystem: Environmental > Terrestrial > Soil > Temperate forest > O...
ATACTTATGCGGCGGCTGCCAGGCACTCCCATCGATTCCCGCTACGACGAGGTCTGGGCAGGATGTCCTTATGACGAAGCTGATTTTGGCCGCATCCTTCGGAAGTTGCACAGCATTGCTCCAACAGGGTGGGGGCCTATCGACGACTTTGGACAATGCCTCTTTTCGACGTGGTCGGAGTTTCTAGAGAGAGCGGCGGAATCTGCCCTGAAAACTTGCCAAAGGAGAGCGTCTTTGCCAAAGGAAGTTTTGACTGAGCTTGAGACAAAATGGCTGCCCCATTTGAGCACAGTTGAATTTGGCCCCCCAGCACTGCTTCATATGGAGTCGCTGGGGTTTGCGAATATCCTCTATGACCCATCCAGCCGGCAAGTCACCGGGCTCATCGATTATGAGGACTGCCTCGGAGGAGACCCTCTGTTCGAGTTGGTTTGGATGCGTTTTTACTTTGGGCACGAAGGCCCTGACCAGTGCTTCTTCGACTTCGATCGATTCTTCAGCGGCTATGGGCCTATGGACCAAGATGACGGCCGGGCTCAGCTTTACGAGCCCTTTCCATTTCTTGACAAACTCAGATGGATTCCGCCCGACTCGGAACGTGCCCGCAAGTATACGCGGACGATACGTGCACTCCTGGCCCGTTTATAGTTTCAGCTCGATCTCTCAAAGGACGTACCTAAGAGCCAGGTCCACGGTGCCCTCGGTTGAAGCAGGAGTCACCATCCATGTACGTCTGTTTGCTGGTCTGGATGATCAACCCCAACGTGCCGTCGTTGCTGAGCGTCACCTCTCCCGTCGGACGCTCGGGGTATCGCCGATGGACTTCCGCCTCGACTTCCTCTTGCGTATTGCCAATGATTAGGTCGGTGTGGACGGTCTCCTTGTTTAACTCGAAAATGGGATTCCAGAAATATTTGCCGGGCGGGACGTAATCCACGCCTAGAATGGTATCGGAAGGAACTGCACCAAGGGAGGCAACCATATCGACCAGATCCCTGGGAATCGCTGAGACCTTCAGTTTGCCCTCTACGATCGATTCGAGCTGATCTGGCGCAAGGGTCCCAAGGAAGCGGCAAATCGGTCTAACGGGCTCTTTAGCCAGCGTCCATCGCGGTCGAGAGGGAATGCCCCACTCCGGCAGCATCCACTGGTAAACAATCGTCTTTCCAACCTCGATCGAGTCAAGCTGTCGATCCGTCTGCTCCGCCATTTCCAGTACGTTCTCAAGGGGGAGAAACCCCTTGGCCAACCTCCGCTTGCTCCAGGCGAGGAGTCTTGCTTTCGGTACTTCGGAAGTTCGCTGCCAGTAAAAAGCTTTGCTTCTGCCTACAAAGAAGCCGTCGCTCACACTCCAAAGGTAGTGCATCTGATCGCAGCCTCGGCTGAGGACATCGAACACGGAGCCGTGATCCTCCGTGAGCTTAAAGAGCCTCGAATACGAATCTGCGATGACGTCTTTGCCGGTGCTGTCGTGGATCGCCTGCCAATAGTCGTCCGAACTCATGAAAGGGCGTGGAGGCTGCAATCCCGGTATGAATCGATAGCTGGCGAAGGTGTTTGCAATCGTGTGGTCGTCGGGCGGAGTCGGATTTTCGCCCTGCCTGGAGATTGAAATCGATGGCCGCGGCGAAACCGTCACAATCTGGTCCATTCCCGCACGATCTCGCAGAGCAGCGTTCGACTTTGCATTTTCGATAGGCTCTTCGGCAACTCCCTTGACGCTTCCAAGCTCCTCGGTGAAATTGGTTCCGACCGGAGCCCCCTTGTCGGTCGTGCCATGTGCGGTGAAGTCGGTGCTAACGCTCGCACCGCCGAACTCAGTCACCTTTAGCCTAAAGCCGACGGTTGCACCGGCATCCTTCATTGAGGAGAACGGAATAGCTGCGCGATCGGTCAAGTCGCCAGTGGCCATATAGAAGCCTTCCATCCACGGCTTGACGCCGCCCATTGAAACGATCAGTTCCTTCGATATGTCCGGATCGATGAGATCTTCGCCCGATGCAGACCCACTGGTAGCCATAGTAAGCAATTTGCCGGACTGGAGGCGTTCCAGTTCATCCGGCAGCAAGTCCGCAAAAATCGCTTTGGATAGATCCAAAGGCTTATATTGAGTGGCTTGCTTGCGCTGGACCTTTTTGGTTAGAGCCTGAATCGCGGCGGCGATGTCGTCGCTGCGGAGCTTCTCTTCGGCTATTTCTGACGCTGTATCCTGCTTGAGCCGATAGGTGTAGCGTCCGCTTTCGCCGTTTACCTCCCAACTGAAACCGAAGACTTGGCTGATCTCATGCATGACTTCGCGAGCCGGCCGGGACTTTACAAAAATGGTTACATTCTCATCCCGCACATTTCGGCCGGCGAGGATGTTGACTCCCGTTTGTCTTGTAAGCTCAGTGCAAACTTCCGTCATCGAAGCATGTTTCAAGGACACCGCAACGCTACGCGCCAAGCGGCTATCGAAGGAATTCTCGTCCTTTAATTGACCGGACCGTTTGCCTGCGCAAACTACTGCCGAGAGGGCAATCGTTGCACAGCTTGCCAGTATAAACCCTGCACTTTCGCGTCGATGCTTAGCGTCTAATCTCATTGTCTCCAACCGATACGTGATTTGCGTCCAAATCTAAAAGCGACAAACGTCGCTTTTAGATTCTATACTATTTCGACGCTAAAATCCAAGAGCAGCTTTGGGGAGCAAAACACTGCAGCCTTAATCGACCGGCCCGCGATGCCCCACGCCAAAACGATAGTCTCCGATCGAGTAGGAATTTTGACTGGTTTGGACCACCAAGCTAAGCGTCCCGTCGCTCAGCGTGACTTCGCCCATTGGACGCTCGGGATACCGCTTATGCACCTCAGTTTCCACTTCCTCCGCCGTGTCACCGATGATGAGATCCGTATGAACCGTCTCTTTGCCCATTTCAAAGAGCGGGTTCCAGAAGTATTTCCCTGGCGGGACATAGTTGACGCCTAGGATGGCGCTACTGTCGGTCGTGGCCAAAGACATGCCCTCCGCCTCGGTGCGGCTTAGCATGCTGAGGGACAGCTTGTCGACCTTCATTAGCGCCAGCTTGTCGGGTCCAATAACCGCCAGTTGGCGCAGGATAGGCCTCACGGGATCGTGCAGCGTCCACATTGGTCGAGATGGAATACCCCATTCCGGCAAACGCCACTGGTTCACTATTGCCTTCCCGACTTCGATCGAATCGAGTTGGCGGTCAGTCATTTCAGACATCTCGATGGCGCCCTCAAGCGGTAGAAACCCTTGGGCGCGTCGCTGTTTGGCCCAGTTCACAAGACGGGATTTCGGTACTTCTGAAATCCTTTGCCAGTAGTAGGCCCGACTCCGTCCGACGATGAAGTTGCTGTCGAGGCTCCATCGATAATGCATCTGGTCGCATCCATTGCAAAGAACGTCGAATAACGTTCCATGTTGCTCCTCCAAACTGAATAGCCGGGAGAAAGAGTCGGCGATGACGTCCCGCCCGGTAGCCTCGTGTACCGCCTGCCAATAGTCGTCCGACGTCATGTAAGGCCGCGGCGGTTGCAGTTCTTTGATAAGGCGGTAGCTGGCCATTAAGCTCGCTATCGTGTTTAACTCGGGCTTCGGGGGTGCTTCGCCCTGTTCGGCGATCGGCACAGTTGGACGAGGGGAGAGATTGATCTCCCGGTTCATGCCTTCCTTACTGCGATAGGCCGCGTTCAACTTTCCATTGTCAACCCGGGCTTCGGCGACGCCCTTAACACTTCCCAAAGCATTCACGTGTCCGTATCCAGCCGACTTAAAGTTCCCAGTCGATCCGTGGGCCGACATATCGGCGGAGAGACTCGCTCCGCCAAACTCTGAGATTTTGAGATGAAACCCGACGGTTGCTGCGGGGTCTTTCATCTGCGTGTAAGGAATGTAACCTGGTTCTTCAGGTCTGCCCGGTAAATAGCTATCTTTCCAGGGCCTTATCCCCCCCATCGTTCCCAGCAGGTCGGCTGAGGTTTGGGGATCCAAGATGTCTTCGCCTCCCCCAGAGCCGCTTGTCGTCATCGTGACGACATCACCCGATTCGACACGCTGCAATTCGTCCGGCAGCAGTTCGGCAAAAATCTGCTTGCAGATATTAAGCTCCCGGTTCTTCGTTTCCGTCCCACCCTTGACAGTCTTAGCTAGAGATTGAACGGCGGCGGAGATGTCATCGTTCCTGAGCCTCTCCTCCGCGACTTCGGACGCCGCATCCTGCTTCAGCCGGTATGAATAGCGTCCCTCTTCACCCTCTCTTTCCCAGATGAAGCCAAAAACCGCGCTGACTTGGCGCATGACTTCACGCGCAGGCCTCGGGCTGACATAAAGCGTGACGTTTTCATCTCGTACGTTTCTGCCGGCAGTGATGCTGACGCCCGTCTGCCGCGCCAATTCGGCACACGCCTCCGTCATCGATGCATGCTTGAGCGAGATGGAGACGTTGTGCACCAGACGGCTATCGACGACACTCGCCTCTTGCCGGTAATTCTCCATGGCGTCGCGTTCCATCGCCGCCAATTCTTCAGGGGCGTCGATCGAAGCAAACTCTAGCGCTGGCGGCTCCACGAAATCATCCCGCATGGCGGGGAGATTTGCTTTAGACATAGTCGCCGACCCGACCGAACCGAACTTGACGCTGCCATACCCGGGATTGAGATAGCTGAGGTCGTCTTCTACAACCCTAGCTTTGGCAGCGAAGCTTCTTGTGATTGCGCCTCTCGCTACCAGATTGCCATGGGTGGCACGTCGCCCAGATTTGGCGATGGTGGTTGTCCCCCTGTCGATCGGCGGGAGAACTCCGGGGTCCCTGCTGGGTTGAGCTGATCGCCGGAGAGAGCCGCGAAGAGCCAGCCCTTCATTTCCTTGCCGGCTTGATTTCCCGCCAACGAGCACAGCGGCAAACACGGCCGCAGCTCCAGTCGCCAAGACAAGCCCTAAGTATGGCGCTATTCGAATCGGTTGACGTCCCACCGAGACGCGCAACTTGGCATGGAGATCGCTCGGAGTCGGCGGCGGCAGCGTGGTTCGCATTTGGCGAACCGCCTCCGCGACGGCCGCCTCTACGGTCCGATCACGCCTGCATTCGCTGCAGAATAAGCAGTGGAGCAGCATTCGGCCACTTGAATTATAGAATGGTCTTCGACATTTCATAGGTTAACGGTCCTTCCTGGGCGTGCGGTTTGACGCTTTCACGCGATGAGGCAACTGTGGCAATGTCGCGCATCACCAATTGTCTTTTCAGATGCTCGCGAGCTGATGCAAGGCGCGAAAGAACCGTGCCTTGCGGAATTCCTAAGATAGTTGAGGCGTCGCGGACGCTCATCTCCTGTATGTGGCAGATCACGAACGTCACGCGAAGAAGCTCGGGCAAGTTGGAGATCGCGCGTTCGATCGCCAATGCGTCAACGATTCGGGCCACAAAATCGGCACGGTCGTCCTTCACGTCTTCTTCGAGCTCGACTGAGTTCGTCAAGAAACGACGAGATGCATATTCGCGGTAGGCGATCTGACGCAGCCAGGTTCGAAAACTTGCCCGTCCTGCAAACGTGTGCAAGTGCTGCCAAGCCTTGACGAAGGCTTCTTGGGCGAGATCTTCCGCCTCGTTCGGATGTCCGCTCAGGTGGAGCAGAAAGAGGACGACGCCTGGGTAATGATTCGCGACAAGTAACTCGCCCGCAGCTTTATCGCCGGCCAGCGCGCGACGGACGAGTCTTCGATCTGTAGTCCACATGATGGCATTACCGTTCTTCCTCCTACATAGAATGAATTAAGGTGCGCCTTATTCGGTTTTTTTTTGTTCCCGATGCAAACGAGCCACTTCCAGTTAGAAGTCGCCCGGGTGGTCCCGGTCTTTTCCGGTATTGATCGTAAGTCCGAGATGACCGGTGGTTAGCCCCCAAGGATTTTTATCCTGGCCAGGAAAACGTTTTGCCAGTTCGGAAATGACACCCTCGGCCGAATCCGCCATGATGAGATCGTCTACCGCAGGCTCGGGGTTAGTGAAAAAGTAGTTTCGCCAGTAATACTTGAATGGCGGAATGTATTCGACGCGAATCGTCGACTCTGGGGGAATTTCGTGATACTCAACCGATCGCAACAGTTCGCTTGATACGTCCTTGGCCCTCAGCTCCCCACTTTTCAAAAGTACAAGCTGCTCGGTGTTTAAAGCCCCGACAAACCGGGCGACGGCGCGAACGCGTTGGGCTTGGACGGTCCAGGTCGGTCTTGAGCACACACCCCATTCGGGTAACTGCCATAGGTGGTAGATCGCCTTGCCGACTTCGGCTGCATTCAACTGGCGGTCGCTCAGATTAGCCATTTCAACCACCTGGTCTAGGCTTAGCCGGCCATTCGTCTTTTGGATCTTTTGCCACTTCAGGAGCAGATGCTTTGGAACTTCGTTTTGGCGCTGCCAGTGATAGGCTTCACTTCGTCCAGTCAGGAATCCCTCGTCCAGTCGCCAGCGGTAATGCATATCGTCGCAAGCTGCGGACAGCGCATCGTACAGGTCCATCTGATAAGGCTTCTGCGCAAATAGCCGGCTGAATGAGTCCGCGATGATATCGCGGTTAGTTGCCTCGTGTACCGCCTGCCAAAAGTCGTCGGAAGTCATCCACGGCCGAGGTGGTTGGAGCTTCCGCTCGAATCGATAACTGGCTAGTAACTCTGGCCCAATGGTTCCGACCGACGCATCAAGGGATTCAGAAACATACGGATGCCCCTGTTCAAAGACGGCCAGTGGTGGCTTGGGATCAAGATTTACCGTGTCCTGCATGCCTGGCGCCCGCTTGAGGTCAATATTGTTTGCCGCGTTGTTGACGTTTCGCTCGGCGACGCCGACACCGTTGCCGAGGTGTTCGGTGGCGCCCTTTCCACTTACCTGACCGTCCGGGAATTTCCCGGTTACGCCCACTGAGCCTTCAATATTTAGGCCGCCAAACTCGCCGATGGTCTCATGAAATCCGACGAAACATGTTTGGTCCGTTGTCTTCGAAAACGGAAAGGCTTCCGGGCTAGGATCCGACATCCACAATCCAAATTGCTTGACACAACCGCCGAAGGTTGCGATCAACAACCGGGCAACGTCCGGTTCCAGAGGGGCCGCGTCCTCGCTCGCTTCCGTCCTGAACCTGACTTCTGCGCCTGAACGAAGAACATCGATGTCCTGTCGCGAGAGGCCGGAGAAAACCTGCTTGACGATCGTTGCGCGCTCGTTCGCAGGTCCCGGCTCGCCGCGCATTTGCTGGACGATGCCTTTGAATTCCGCCTCAAGATCGTTGCTTCGGAGCCTCTCTTCGGCAACCTGCGCGGCAACATCTTGCTTGAGCATGTACCGGTAGGCGCCGTCTTTCCCGCTGCGTTCCCAAGTAAAGCCGAAAACGCGGCTTACCTCCCGCATAATTTCTCGAGCCGGCCGGGAGCCGATGTAGATCGTAATATTGTCGTCTGCGACGTTATGGCCGCAATAGATAGGCTCACCGGTTTGACGAGACAGCTCTGAGCACAGCTCACTCATCGTTGCGTGCTTTAACGCCAACGAAACCGGCTTGTATAGCTTCGCGTCCGTAATCTGCAACTCCTTTTCGAAGGCGAGATGCAACTCGGCAGTCATTGCCTGATCGGCTCCTGGATCGCAATTGGAAGCTAGCAGAACCGGCGGCGGCTCGACGAAGTCGTCCCTCATTATCTGAGACTGGGCAACGACGACAGGAGCCTGCAAGTCGTTCCTCACCGCCACGACTACGCCGTTCTTTCCAGGATTTAGGAAGTTGGTGTCGTCGATCCGTGACGATGGATCGGGCCGCGCCGCTTCGACATTTCTTGCAAGGCTACCCTTCTTCTGGGGCGCGGGCCATCGCTTGAAGTCACGTCCTGTGAGATCGCTGTTAGGGAGAGGATGGTTCCGTTCAGTGTTATGCGCGGTGATCTTCGACGTGTCGGTGACAGGAACCCAGGTTGTGCTGCTTGTCTCGGGCCGTGCGCCCGATCGATACCAAAGCATCGCAAATATCGTCGCGACCGACGCGAAAGCGAAAATGGAGATGGGTCCTGCCGAACTTCGCCGATGTAAGCTTGCCTTCGGAAAGTGCGGAAGCCCGTCAATCAGCTCCCTAGGCGCGGAAGCAGGCGCAATAACTCTCATCTTGCGAACGACTCTCGCGACCGGTCGATCCAGCTCGCGATGCTGAAAGCACTCTTTGCAGATTAATTGATGCAGTAAAGCTCGTAATCCGTGGCTATACAATGGTTTTCGACATTTCATAGTTTTGCGGTCCTTCTTTGGGTGATGCGGCTGACTTAGCGTTGGCCGATCCTATTGAGGCGATGCTGCGCATGGCGAGTTGGCGCCGCAGATGTTCACGGGCGGAAGATAGACGAGAGAACACGGTGCCTTCCGGAACACCGAGGATGGAGGCAGCTTCGCGAACGCTCATCTCCTGTACATGGCAAATCACGAAGGTTATTCGGAGAACTTCCGGCAAATTGGAGATGGCGCTTTCAATTGCCAGGGCGTCAACAATCTGCCCGGCGAGGTCGCGGCGTTCGTCAGGAAGTTCGCAATCCAATTCAACGGTTTCGAGTAGTCGCCGCCGTGCCAAAAATTCGCGGTAGCCGATTTGACAGAGCCATGTCTTAAATGCCGATCGCCCTTCGAACAACTGAAGCTTAGACCATGCCTTAACGAAGGTGTCCTGCGTGAGTTCTTCTGCTTCATTCGGGTGTCCCGTGAGATGTAGGAGAAAGTGGAGCACAGTAGCGTAGTGGTTTGCAACCAACAGCTCACCGGCGCTTTGATCTCCGGCGAGCGTCCGCCTAACGAGCCTATTATCTGCGTTCCACTTTCGAGTCATTTCATTTTTGCTCTGAATAGTTAGAGGGACCCTTTCGCCCGCTGCTTCGGTCAGATTTGCCGAAATCTGCAGCAAGATTTAAAAATGATGAGGTAGGGCATTGCCATTCGGGCAAACAGCACGCAGCAGTAAACATCCCCGAGATGAGTCCTTTGCCGAAGCGAAGCAAGAAGAAAGACGAGTTCGGCGGGAGTAACTGAACCCGGCGAATATCGAGCGTCAAAATATTCCAGAACAGGTATCGCGAAAATATCGCTCGACAGCACCCTGAGAAGTCTGTAACTGGCGCGCAGCGCGACTTATGTCGCTCGTCCAGAGCTCAGCCGAAAAATGGGCCTACCTACGCTATAACAGCTAGGAAAGCTTCCACAACCTTGGGATCAAAGTGACGCCCGTTTTGGGCTCGTATTTCCGCTATGGCATCGGCGACTTCCCAGGCAGCTTTGTACGGCCGGGTATGAGTAAGGGCATCGAACACGTCGGCTACGGCAACGATCCGTGCCTCAATGGGAATCTCCTCTCCTGCCAAACCGTCAGGATATCCAGTGCCGTCGTAACGCTCGTGGTGCGATCGCGCAACTCTCTCGCTCATTTGCAACAGCGGGGTGCGCCCGTGGGATAGGATCTTAGCTCCCGTAACGCAGTGTAACTGCATCTCATTGACCTCCTCGCGAGTCAATCTCCCCGGCTTTAGGAGAATGGAATCGGGAACGCCGATTTTGCCTAGGTCATGGAGCCGGGCCGTCAGCTTCAGTAAGTGCACCGTTTGGGCCGGTAAGCCCATCTCCGCGGCAATCGCGCCGGAAAGTTCTGCGACCCGCCGGGTGTGCTCTCCCGTATCATCGTCGCGTCGCTCACCCGCCATCGCTAATCGTTCAATGATTTCGATTTGGGATTCGTAAAGGTCACGTGTGCGTTCGCGCACCATTTCCTCCAAATTATCGTTTCTGCTGCTCAGAGCAAGGTGGAGTTCCCTGACCACAAGGAAGTTCTTCACTCGAAGAAGAATCTCTTGTGCATCGCCGGGCTTGATGAGAAAGTCGCTTGCGCCGAGTTCCAACGCCTTCTTCCGGGCTTGAAACGTGACATCGGCGGTGTAAACCAGGATTGGAACGTAGATGCCGGATTCCACCGACGACCTTAATGTTGCCAGCACCCCGTATCCGTCTACGCCGGGCATTTGTAAGTCCAAGATGATTAAGTCCGGCTGGCGTTCTCGAACATTCTTCAGAGCCTCTTCACCTGAACTGGAGCTTAGAACGTCGGTGTAGCCGCCATAGGCGAGCAAACGCTCAAGAAAAGCCACGTTCGTGGGTTCGTCATCCACGATCAGAATTCGATGGTGAGCACACATGTGGTTTCCAAAGTAAAAGCCTCAACCGAAAGGAGAGTCGTGCAAGGAATTCATCAGATCCCATGAACAAAAGACACAACAGAACGGCCTGCCAAGCGGGAGCAACTACGCATCGCTTCAGAAAGCCCTACCAACTTATCTGTTATACTATGAAATATTCTGCGGAGACGCATAAGCATGACGCTGGATAGAACAATCATCAAAACGTGTATCGATACGATTAGTTTTGAACAAGATGGAGCCCATAGATTCGCTCCTAGATGGAGCCAATAGCCCGATTCTCCTCGTCGACGACATCAGGGAGAATCTGCGATTGCTTGAGGTCATCCTTAAGTCCGCGGGGTTCTCAAATGTCCTCAGTTGTCAAGGAGGTCAAGACGGTCTTGACGCGCTATCGACATTCAAGCCGCATTTGATCATCTTAGATCTGCAAATGCCGAAAATCGACGGATATGCCTTTCTCGGAAGCGCTAAGCAACTCATTTCTGACCATTCTTTCACTCCTATCCTCGTATTGACGGCTGACACAAGTTCGCAAGCCAAGATCCGGGCACTTAAGCTTGGAGCCTCCGATTTCTTGACGAAACCTTGCGATATTATTGAAATTCAACTCAAGGTTTCCAACTTTCTGCGAATACGCAGCATGCAGGAAGAGCTTCAGCGAAACAGCTCGGCACTGGAGGTTAGGGTCAGGGAACGAACTGAAGATCTCGCCGTCCTCAACGAGGAGTTGATCAGGGCAAGGGACGAAGCGCTGTTCGCTTCCAGAGTGAAGAGTCAATTCCTTGCCAATATGAACCATGAGCTCCGCACCCCGATGAACGGCGTTATTGGGTTTACTTCCCTGCTTCTTGCCAGGGGATTTGACGAGAGTACCGATCAAATTCTGAAAGCAATTGAATCAAGCGCAAACACCCAACTTCGAGTTCTCGACGATATCCTTGAACTTTCAGAATTTGAGGTGTCAAGTGTTCGACTCAGTCTGGCAGCATCGGCTCTCGACGAGATTGCACAGGCTGCAGTAACTCGTTTCCAAAAAGATGCGGAATCTCGGAACCTCGAAATTGAATACGTCCCGTCGGAAAAACCGGCTCCAAGCGTGTTTGCCGACTCCTTCAGGCTTGGCCAGCTTTTCGACAAGCTAATCGCCAATGCCGTGAAGTTCACTGATAAGGGCAAGATAACGGTTTCATGGTCTTGGACCGTTGAAAACGATCGACTCCTGGCTACCTTCGCGGTCAAAGACACGGGCATCGGTATCGCCTCCGATTTGCTTGAGCATATCTTCATAAGTTTTACACAGGCGGAAGGTTTCGCGAATCGTCGGTATGCAGGCGCTGGATTGGGATTAACTCTGACCAAGAGATTCGTTGAACTTATGGGTGGCAACATTTCTGTAACGAGTGAGGTTGGCATCGGCACGGCTTTTACGCTTCGAATTCCATTTGATCTAGTGCGCAATGAAGTCAAGGAGCTTCACGCTTCGCCTGCCGTTCGCCAAGAAGCCGGGGCGAATAATACACGGGTACTCGTTGCGGAAGATAATGAGGTGAACCTCATGGTGGCCCATGCCCTCCTGAAGGAGTGCGGCTGCGCGGTCAGCGACGCTATCAACGGGCTCGAAGCAATCGAAATGACAGCCACCCAATCGTTTGATCTTGTGCTGATGGACCTTCAAATGCCTCTCTGTGATGGACTGGAAGCAGTCCGTTCAATCCGGAGACGAGAATCCCTTCTTGGAATCGAACCTGTCCCAATCTATGCCCTGACTGCGAATGCGACCGCCAGGGATCGAGAAGATTGTTTGAAGGTAGGGATGATCGACCTCATAGCGAAACCGATCAAACTTGACGTCATGAAGGCCTTGATCCAAAAAGTAGCTGAGCGGCGCCAATTACACAGGAACTGACGGAGTAGCGCCATTTTGCGGTAGGCGATCGTCAAGGAGCTTCAGAAAATGTTGAATGTCGAATGGCTTGGTCAAGTAGTCGGTAGCGCCGGCCTTCAAGAGTCGCTCAATCTGGGAAGGAGTGGCATCGGCACTGACGATTACGACCGGAATCCCACTGGTGACCTCTGAGTTTCGCAGGCGCGCCAACACCTGCATGCCCGTCATATCCGGAAGGTTAAGATCGAGAAGGATCAGATCAGGAGCAAACTGGAGGGCGAGGTCAAGCCCAACGCTTCCCTGTATCGCCGACAGGAGCGAAATCTCTGGTCGGCGCTCCAGAATCGCCTCAAGGAGACGAAGGTTTGAAGCGTTGTCTTCGATGGCCAGGACCGTGTATGTGCGCTCGAAACCCCTTGCCGGCTCGAGTGGCCCGGTTATCGCTTCCCTTGAACGATGGTCTATCGGATCGGCGGCGGAAAGCTCGATAGAGAATATTGATCCGACGTTGGGCGTACTTGCGGCGAATAAGCGGCCGTCCATCGCTTCTACCAAACGCTGAGACAACACGAGCCCTAGACCGGTACCTTGAACGGCTGAATGGTTATAGCCCAGGCGTTCGAACGGGGTAAATAGCTTTTCCATATCTTCGGGAATGATGCCGAGGCCAGTATCGCGAACACTGATGAGGATGTGGCCGTTGGCCCCCCTTAACCAGCCTATCTCCACTTCTCCTCCACGGCGGTTGTATTTGATTGCGTTCGACAGCAGGTTGATAAGCACTTGCTTGAGGCGTTGCACGTCCGCCCTAACGAACAGTCGCTCTTCACAGTTCGCCGTTTTGATTAACCGGATTTCTCGCTCGCTGGCGAGTGGCGTTAAAAGCGAAAAGGCTTCCTGGACGATGTCCATCACTGCCACGGGTTCGATAGAGAATTCAACGTTCCCCGATTCGACGCGCGCAAGATCCAGAACCTCGTTAATGAGGCCGAGCAGGTGACGCCCGCCTTTCAGGATGTGCCCGACACTCTCTTTCGTTAGGGCTCCCGTTTCCTGTAATTCGAGGATTTGTCCAAAACCAAGGATGGCATTGAGCGGCGTGCGTAACTCGTGGCTCATACGCGACAGAAACTCGCTCTTGGCTAGGTTAGCGCGTTCAGCCTCCTCCTTGGCCCCTTGCAGGGCCGTCTCAGTCCTTTTGATCTCGGTGATATCCCGTCCTTCAGCGACGACATACGCGATCGCTCCTGAGGCATCGCGAACGGGGATCAAACTGAAACTGATTGTCAGGACTTGTCCAAAAGCAAAGATCCGCTCCTCATAGTTGATCGAAACTCCGGACAGCGCTTCTTGGAACCGATCCCGTACTCGCGTTTGGACTTCGTTGTCAAAGGTCCACCAATGTCCCTCGAGGAAATTCGTTTCCATGATCCGGTTGTAGCCGAGCCCAGAAGCATCTACCGCGACTTTATTCACGATCATGAACGCTCCATCCGGCGCCACTTTCGCGGCAAGAGTCGACATTGCGTCGATAAACTCCTGCAGAACTTTCCGGCTCCGCTGCACCTCCGCATCGAGCAGGTGACGTTCGAAGATCTCATCTTGCAGCTTTTGGTTGGCATCAGCCTTCTGCCGATGCCGCGAATAAAGCCCGGCAACGATGATGGCGGAGAGGAACAAAGTGCTACCGGTAAGGATCCGCATCCGGTAAACCGCCGCTTCCGCCTCATGGCGGCATCTCTCACCTAGACTTACGATCGCCCTCTGCAAGGAGATGAGGGCTGGGTCTACCAACTTAACATCCACTCGTCGCGCGAGAGCCAAGTCTCCAGCCTTGCAGGCCACCAGCTCAATATTGGCCTTGGTTACGAATGATCGATATAGGAACTGTAAATTCCTCACCTGATCTGGGTTGGCATTAACGTCCAGATTCTCTACCGCAAAGTCGGTTACCGCACGAAGTTTTTCGAAACCGGCTGTTCCTTCCCCTTGAGCCGCGTCATCGAGCAGGTACGCAAGATGGTTACACTGAGAGTCGATGCTGGAGATTTCAAATTGATCCAGCCGGCTATCGTCAAGGGTGTTACCGTAAATCGTAAACAGCCCGTCGAGGAGTCCTGCTGCCACAAGGCAAACGACCATGGCTCGGACAGATGGCCTTAGAAGGTTAGCGGAGAAGGTCCGCACCTAACTCGCTCCAATGGTTTCGTGCGCGCTGTCGGCTTTTAGGGGTGGTTTGTTCGCAATACCATCCGGCAGATGGTTGTCCAAGAGCTTAAGGAAGCGTTGGATGTCAAAGGGCTTGGTCAGGTAGTCGTTCGCTCCGGCATGAAGGAGCCTTTCAATCTGAGAGGTCGTTGCGTCGGCGCTCACGATTAC
>Ga0206966_1199_pt1 | contig 14399 bp, 13 predicted proteins | sample Alteio_BWOrgHeat_23_FD_152970 | JGI IMG/M metagenome (GOLD analysis project Ga0206966, IMG submission 152970) | Enriched cells from forest soil in Barre Woods Harvard Forest LTER site, Petersham, Massachusetts, United States -... | ecosystem: Environmental > Terrestrial > Soil > Temperate forest >...
CTAGGCTAAAACCCTTGTGTATCCGCATATTAATCACCCTTTCTCAAGGTTGGACGCTGCGCTAAGGCATTCGTTACGAAAAGAATCATACAACACGCCGGATGCGGAGGTGCAAGCATCCTCCATTCCAATGTGTTTAGATGGAGTACAACAGATGCCGAGGCCTAATACCGATGTTTTTGACTGCTGCTCTGTTCGCCCTTGCCCTGAATCAAGACCCGCTCGACACCAAGGTTGAGGACGCGCTAGGCAAGTTGCCTCTTGAGCGCAAGCTGCAGATGATTGGCGGATTCGAGGGATTCGACATCATGCCGGTCCCCGAGTTGGGCCTGCACAAGATTTTGATGAACGACGGGCCGCTCGGCGTGCGAGGTGACAACGTCTCACGCCCCGCGATGGCATACCCGGCCGGTGTGGCTTTGGCCAGCGCGTTCAATCCGGAGTTGGCCCGCGAATTTGGCGTGGCGATGGGCCGCGATGCAAAGGGGCGCGGCGTGAGTATTTTGCTCGGCCCAGGCGTGAATCTCTCGCGTGTCGTGCAGAATGGACGAAACTTCGAGTATATGGGCGAAGATCCCTACCTCGCTTCTCGCAGTGCCGTGAATATGATCGAGGGCCTCCAAAGCCAAGGCATCGTGGCGACGATCAAGCACTTTGCTGCCAACAACCACGAGAACGATCGTTTCAACGACTCTAGCGACGTGAGCGAGCGGGCGTTGCGAGAACTGTATTTGCGTGCTTTCGAAGCGGCCGTCAAGGAAGCAAAGGTCGGGGCCGTCATGTGCTCCTACAACAAGCTCAATGGCGTCTATGCCAGCGAGAACGCATGGCTCCTGCAGGGCGTTCTGCGCAAAGACTGGGGCTTTAAAGACCTGTTGATGAGCGACTGGGGCGCTGTTCATAGCACAACCAAGGCTGCTCTAAACGGTATGGACCTCGAAATGCCGGGAGCAAGAAACTTCGCCCCGAACACCCTAGCGCCATTGGTTCAGAGCGGCCAGATCCCTGCGTCGGTGATAGATGACAAGATCCGGCATATTCTTCGGACCATTTACCGATTTCACCTAGACGAGCCGCTGCCTAAAGCCATCCATGATGACCCGAGAAACGCAAAAGTCGCCCGGAAGATCGCCGAAGAGGGTACGGTGCTGCTCAAAAATGCAAATCAAACGCTCCCTCTTGGTCCGAAGAGTGGAGATAAGATCGTGGTGCTTGGGTTCAACGCTTTAGAACCTGTTCTGGTAGGAGGTGGGAGCGCCGAAATCGTGCCTCTTCATCAGGAGAGCCTTCTTGCGGCGTTATCGCAAACTTCTTTAAACGTCTCCGGCGTCTTTCCTGCCGAGCCAAATGTCGACGAGGCACTTTCCTCTCATGATTTAAAGAATGCCGGAGTAAGGTTCCGATCCGCTGACAGTTCCCGAGGAAGGGGCCGTCAGATCAATGACAATCTCACCAGTCACGACTGGACGGCGGCGAACCCGAGCCCGATAGGGATGGGCTCGTTTGCCGGCCAATGTTTTGCGAACTTCACGCCGAAGGAGTCCGGCGCCTATTGGCTGGTCAGCAAATGTCAGGGCAAAGTCAGCGTCGGTATCGGCTGGAGCCACAGCGTGAGTCACACGGACCTCACTAAACCCACCGTGCTGAAGCAGATGGTGTTCTTGACGGCAAGTCAGAACTACGGAGTTAGCGCCCGATTCGAACACGAATCGGGAGACATGCATATCGCCTTTGGGTTTGTAAAAGCTAAGTCTCCGCTTGAGAACCCGGCATCGGTAGAGAAGATTCGAAATGCGGATAGATTGATCATCGGCGTCGGATTCAACCCCTATCTCGAGTCGGAAGGAACGGACCGGCCGTTCGAACTGCCGACCGATCAGCGAGCGTTGATTGAAGCGTCCATCAAGCTTAAGAAGCGAATCGTTCTCGTCGTGAACTCGGGAGCCGGAGTAGACCTCGAGCCATTTGTGAAAAACATCGACGCGATTATCCAGGCCTGGTACCCAGGGCAGGAGGGTGCAGCCGCGCTGGCGGACATCATTACCGGCAAGGTTAACCCGAGCGGAAAACTAGCCACCTCGTTTCCAAAATCGCTAAAGGGAACCTACTATGACGCCGCCTATCCGCCGGTGAAGGGCCATGTCGCCTACAATGAGGACCTGTTGATCGGCTACCGCTGGTTCGATACCATGCACAGCGAACCGCTCTATCCTTTCGGCTTCGGACTCTCCTATTCGACGTTTGCCGTGAAGTCGCCGACCGCTACGATTTCGAACGGCGTCTTGACCGTGCATGCGAGCCTTCAGAACACCGGAAATCGAGCCGGCGCCGACGTGGTGCAACTTTACATTGGGCAGAAAACTCCCACCGACGGAAACCCCGTCAAGGAGCTTAAGGCTTTCCAAAAGATCAGTCTTAAGGCTGGCTCCGTCACGCTCGTGACCTTGCACGTGCCCGTTAAAGATTTCGCCCACTGGAACACCGCCGACCACGTCTGGCATGTTGCCAAGGGACAATACATTGCCTATGTCGGCGATTCAAGCCGAAATGTCGAGGCCCTGCCGATTTCAGTTACCAAGGATATGACGTTCGGGCCGTAACAGCCCGAACGTTGAGCACCACTTTCGCAAAGCAGTCTAAATACGAGGTTTCAAGGACCGAGGACGAGAATTGGCAAGACCGAGGGTAGATTGCTGGATGGTCAGCGTTGCCCGAAATTCAGTTCCTGGAAGAATCTCATGCTGAAGCCCGCAACCCTGTTCGGCCTTACCGCCATCGGTATCGTTTGCTCGCAATCGATCGTTGGATGCTCTGCACCCGAACCCAAGGCCTCTCCCCATGCAAGCCAGGCCGAAATCTTACAGGGCCAAGTCACGAAGGCGAATACATTCCTCGATAAACTGGAGGATCAGCCTGCCGAGCAACGCAATATCACGGCAAACGCGCCCAGAATGGCGTCGACGCTAAGGGCCGCTTCTGCTGATCCCGAGATTAAGAAGCGAATGACAAGCTTGGGAATCAACCTTCAGTAGGAACTCCGTTAATCACCTCTTAACAAGAGGTCAATAGCATGATTCGTTCCACGTAGCGAACGTTCGCCGTCGCGTGACAACGACCAAACAGCCCTATGATCACTAGCTTCCTCTTTGCCCTCGCCATTCAATCGGGCTTCCCTTCAATCAACGCCAGACACTTACCCCAATCAAAGCCAGACTTCTGGTTTGTAGCTCTCGGCGACAATCGACCTGCGGGGGCTGGATTGCCGCCCACTCAGACGTTTCGCAACCTTCTGCAAGAAGTGAGCGTCATTGGCCCTTCATTCGTTCTGTCGTCCGGCGACTTGCTATACGGAAACGAGGAGACGGTTGAACAGTATCAGCAAGAGATCGCATGGATGAAGCCGTTGATTTCAACGCTTCCATGTCCTTTCTTCAACGCGCCTGGTAACCACGAAATTAACAACCGCGAAGACTTCTATCAGGCTTATACCCGCGCATTTGGCGCAGCTTATGGTTCGTTTGAGTTCGGCGGCATTCGGTTTGTCGCCGTTTGTACGGAACTGCCAGCCGAAAAACCATCCATATTCGGCGCCCAACTGGACTGGTTGAAGAAGACCCTTGATGGAAGGAAGCCGGCCATCGTGTTTCAGCATCACCCGGTTTTCGTCCGGCCAAGCAACGCCGAGAAAGAAACGGCCCATGTCGACCAAACCGAGGTCATCCATAAGATCTATTTGGATGGAGGCGTGAAAATGGTCGTTGAAGGCCACGACCACATCTACAACGCACAGATCCACGACGGTATCGACTACCGCATTGCGGGAGGGGCCGGCGCACCGCTCGATGGCCCAGCGGAAGACGGCGGCTACCACCATTTTCTTCTCGTCCACGTCCACGATGGAAAGATCGAACCTGTCGTCGTGCCTTCTGAAACACTTGAGATCGTTCCTCTTAAAGACGGTTCCGAAGCGTTGTGCGATTATGCGAATATCGATTTGCCGTGCACCAATATGGTTATTAGCAGCACTTTTAAACCCCAGTCTGTTAGCGCGGCCTACATGACAAAGAAGAAAAAACCGGTCGGCGTCGAAGCCAAGATCGTCGAATCGAACAAAGTTGGTAGTAAGTACCAAACTCGGATTGCGTTGGTTGCGCCTAGGGCTCACGCAACGGTCGTTACGCTGAAACCATAGTTAGGAATCGCCGAACAGCTAATTTCCTTTTGTCGGGGCGGACTGGAAGATTCTGGCGTAAGTTTTGCGTCTTATTACTTGTTGTAAGTCAGCGCTCGATGCCACGTCGACCGGCTTCCCGTCCAGAAAAAGGATATAGGTCGGCGTAAACTTAACGCCGTAGGACGCTCCAAGCTTCATATCGTCCAAAACGTAGGCGTGAGCTTCCTCGGGAGTTCGTTTGCGCTTGCCGCGAAGGGACATAAACATCTTGTCCAACTCCGCACGGCCTGGTTGCTGCTCTGCTCCGTAAACCTTCCCGACAAAAGCCCAGAAATCATCGTCGTTTAGCTGCTCACTCAATTCCGCCGCATACTGCGACAACTCGTGGCCCTCGATATTCACAAGGGGAAAAGGGTGGTAAAGCAATCGAACGCGGCCTTTGTTCTTTGACATGAACAAGACCAGTCGCAAATGCATCTGCCTGCACGCGGGGCACATCAGATCGGCGAATTCGACGATATTGATTGGGCAAGCCGTCTTTCCCATAGGGCGAGATGACGCTTCTAATTGCGCTAGTGAAGCGCTCTTAAAGTTGACCGAGGAGAGATCAGGCGGTTTGGGTCTCGCGATGCCTCCAATGACGGCAAAAACGGCAACGAGCGCAGTCGGCATTGCCACCCACACGATCACGTTCTTGGGATTGCCCTCATCCCTTATCCCCTTCGACGCATTTGGAGTGCCGATATAAGCGATCGTAGAAATAACCATCATAGCGCCTGATCCTAAGCACCAAGCACAAGTCGCGTGAATCTTTGTAATCGAATAATAAGTAAGGAGAGCGCTCACGACTACGCCCATAAACGACACGACCAAGCCCACAAACGACCATTTGCGTATCGAGATCCCGTATATCCGCATTACGGACGCTAGGATCAGCACGAGATAGGCACCAATGCCGAAAGCAGAGACCGGTATGCCCATGTAGTACGAGCTTGGATCTTGGGCCACCCTATCGCAGCCCGCACTGCTTCCGCATGGCAGGGGCATATTGGATGCGTGCGCGACGGTTAGGACGGATGCTATGGCCAGACCTGCCGAGGCACACGCAAGCGCCACGCGGTTTAGAAGGCTATAGACCATTTCAGATCAGGAGATTCCGCTCGACTTTGATGTCGAAGGAAACTGGGTGGAATTGCTCGCCGGGGCTTGGGACGGCGAAGGCGGGTGAGAGCCTACACGAATGATGTGGAGTTCGCTTCCCTGCTCAATCACGACTTGAGATTCCGAGACATCCCTCAGCCGCAAATTCATTCCCCGGCCAAATCTCTCTCCTTTACTGACTACAAATTCTTGGGAGCCCACTTGAATGACCGCCACCGGATTATTACCGGGCATGACTCCTTTCACGTACATCGCATCGGTACTCGGCTGAATGTTAACGTCAGGCGGTTTCGTGCGATTATCGGGAAGGATGGGCTCGTTCCCAATGCCGCCATCCATGGGTCGTATTCTCTTTGTCTTTGAGGTCTGTTGTTGATGAGTCGCAACGACGATGGGCTGAACGATTCGTGGAGCATTCGGATCGCCGACCTCCGCACCGCTTGCAGTATGGAACGGATTGGGAGTGTCACCCGGCAAGAAAGTCGGTGGGTCGATCTGATCCGGCGCTTTCTCGGCTGCAGGCTGGGTGCCGCCCCCGATGGCGACCACCGGAGCGCCCGGGTTCGATGCGCTCACTTCGGCGCCCTTTCCGCCGATGTTGACGGTTTCAGGAGGAGGCGGGGTCCCGGATTGAAGCCCCATCATGCTCTTGGCCAAAAACCCAAACACTAAAACGCAGCCCACGACAAGCCCAACGGCTTTCTTCTTTTCTGCCGGCGTGCTCAGCGGCTTCACTTCTTAACCTCAGGCTCCGTTTCCTTCATGATGTGCGGCGTGATGCTGACCAAAATGTCGTTGCGGGTGCGCGTGCTGGTGCGATTCTTGAAGAGTTCGCCAATGATCGGCAACTTGGAAAGAAATGGAACTTCGCTTATCGTTTTTGTATCTTGATCCTGAATCAGGCCGCCCAGCACCGCCGTTTCGCCGTCTTTAATAATCATCGTCGTATCTGCTTCCCGGGCGGACGTCTGGGGTATGCCCTGGGCGTTGATCGAACTGATCGTACTGATAACCGGGTTCACATGTATTGTTACGTTTCCATCGGGGCTAATGCGAGGGCTGACGAGGAGAATGATTCCAACCGGGAACTGTGCGATCGATTGACTTGTAGCTCCCAACTGACTGACTGAGCTTAATTCGACCGAAACCGTATTGCCGATAAAGATCGATCCTTGGTCGTTATCGACAACCTGAAGGCTTGGAGTGGCAAGCAGCTTCGCCGTCTGCTTGCTCACCATTGCGTTCAACGTGGCGCCGAAATTTAGGGGAGTACGGCTAAACTGCGAGGGCGATAAAGATTGGGTCGAACCAGCGGTGAGACCGACTGCTCCGGTCACGTTTGTTAACAGTGAATTGGGCGGCACGTCGTAGAAATTGACCGGAGAAAACGTGTAGCTGACGCCCAACTGAGCTGAATCGGTTGGCGACGTTTCAATGACTTTGACTTCAATAACGACTTGGCGTGGCTTGATGTCGAGGTCGGCAATCAATTTCAGAGCGGCTTCGACATCGCGTTGACGTCCTTTGAGCACGATCGCCTTGGCCCTATCCCCCGTCGAGTTCGCCCCAGATTGCCCGGAGGCCCCGGAAGTTGCGCCGGTTGTAGAACCTCCTCCCGTGGTGGAACCTCCGGAAGAAGATCCTCCGCCTGATGACCCGCTGCTGCCCGATGCGCTGCCGCTCGAAATCTGGTTACTCATCGGGTTAAACGGAGCCCTTTGAGGGCTAATCTCCTCCGGTCCGACAAACACCTGAATCTCGGGCTCGGCAGACTTCAGGAATTTCTGCATACTCGGCCCATTGGCGTATTTCAAGTTATACACTCGCAACACGCGTTGGTTGGGTCCGGTGAGATCGGGGGGAGTGTCGATCTTCTCTAATGTCTCCCGAGCCTGCCGAACGAGCGCTTCAGGGCCGCGAAGCCCGATGGCTCCGAACGAGGTCACCACGTTTACTGCCGGACCCGAAACGTCGCCTGGACTAGTTGGAGCAGGAGCCTTCGAAGTTGTTGGCGAGACTTCCAGTCCTGGATAGAGCCCCTTGATGAGGGGCGCCACATCCTCTGCATGCATCGACCTCATCACGACGAGGTCCGTTGTCGGCTTCTGAACTTGCTCGGCTCGAATCGATTCTCTGATCATTTCGGAGGCATCTTGGATGTCCTCATTGGTACCCGTGATCGTAATCTTGTCGCCCACCGCCCTGGCCGTGATGTAGGGAAAAGAATCTAACAGCTTCGGTACAAGCTTGTCGGCAAATCCAGGCTCGACATTAACCGACTGGGTGTGAGCAAAAGGAGCAAGAGCATCCTTCATGCTCTCCTTTGGAGCAACGATGTAGTAACCGCCTACTTTCCGTGAAACTAAGCCCGCCGCTGAGTCGACGGCTCGAATCGCCTCATCTATCGAATCGGCGGTTAAATTAATAGTGACCGGGAGCTTATTCTTGTTGTTGTAGAGAATCTGAGTGCCGGATTGCTTGGCAATCGCCTGGATGACTAGCGATGCGTCGGTATCCGTAAACAGCATCGTAATCTTGGTGTGCCCGGACTGCCGAGCCACCACTCCTGCCGAAATGGCAAAGAAGGCTAGAATGAGCGTTTTCTTCATGGCTTGACAGTTATTCCTACACTTGGCGTGATCTTCTTTACGGGCCTTACCGGTGCAGCAGGTGCGACGTATCGAGAAAGCGTCAGCGTCACTATAGTCCCATCCTTGGCGGAATTCCAAGTGGTATTCGTTAAAGTATACAATCGGTCCGTGGATTCCATCTCACCCAGAACCCTTCTTATGTTGCTGTAAGGTCCCTTCAATGTGAGTGTGCTGCTTATTTTCCGGATTCCTTTAAGCAGCGCTATCGTCCTCTCATCCTTTAGGGCTGTGGATTTATCCTTGCCGTATTCAGTTGATAAACTCGACCAAGTATCAAGCGTGACCCCGTTCGCCCCGAAGCGAGTACGCAGATAGTTAAGGAACGCCGTCTCTTCTAAAGGGAGGTCGTCGGCCGCTGCAAATCGGTTTCCTGGCGGCGTACCCTGTTGGACCTTCAGTTCCTTAGCGAGATTCTCTAACGTGCGCTGGGCTTGATCTCGCGCGGTGGCGGCCGCCGTCAAGTCCCGATTGTGCTTATAGAGCGTCCAACCGGCAACACCCATACATAGCATCGGTATGACCCAACCAAGTGTTCGAAGAGCGTCTGGCTTCATTTGAGCTTCTTCACGTCCTCCGGCAACTTCACCCGACCCACCGACATCGTCTGACCCCGAATCTCGAATCCCACTCCGCCGCCCGTCGTTTCGTCCAACTGCTTAAACGAATATATTCTCATATCGGTCAGGAACGGGCATTTCTGAAGGGATTCATTCGTTTGAATCATTTGCTGCTCGTTCGTAGACTGTCCACGAATGGTCACGCTAAGGTCTGGAGCAATGATCACGGTGCTCAGTCCCGTCCCTGGCTTGATGCAATACGCGATGTAATCCATTACCTCGGTGACGGGAACACCTTCATTTCTGAGGGCTTTGTACTGGTCTTCATGCTTACGACGATCCGCGACCGTTTGGTCCATCTCCGTCTGCAGTTTTTGTGTTCGCGCATTGGTTTCGTCGGTCACTTTTTGCGCGTCCACAATCTGCTTGTGATAGAGGAAATATCCGGCAATCGCGAGAACGATTGCTAGCAGCGAGGTGATAATCGACCCCATGAAGTTCCGCTGCGTTTCCGCTTGCTGAACTCCGGCTCGTTGCTTGCTAAACAGGTCGAGCCGAGGAACTCGACTTAGAATCTGACCGTGAACGGCAAGCCCAAGGGCAGCGGCATAGATGGCGCCTAATCTTGAGCCGGCCTCGTTCGCAGACTCCGAGCCGTCCTGCGCAATAACGGAGGGCCTAAATGGCTCAACCGTTACGCCGAGGGCCATGGTGAACTCTCGAGCCAGATCGTCGATTCTAGCGTCATCGATGGCGAGGTAGAGATGATCCTCAATGTTCGCGTCGGGAAACTCGCGCATGTAGTAGTTGAGCGTCCGCTGAATTTCCACAGACAGGCTCTCTGCCGCCAACCTATTGAGGTCTCCCCCACTCGGGGCCATTCGCGACCTATCGTATTCGTCGAACGTAGACGATTCGGGCGCCGGCGCGCCGGGCGCCTCGGCCGAAGTCGTATAAACAAGGGTTAGGAGCCGAGAACCAATATCGATTCGGCGATAACCTACGATTTGCCCTTCATGGATGAACGCAATGTCCGTATTTGCGGGGGACACCATCAACGCAAACAGGGTGGCGGAAGGCCCCGCCGCAAGCATTAGCGAACGGTACATGCCGTACTGGCAAGGTTCAATCGCTTCGATCGTAAGGTTGGCTTGCTCGACCGTCTCCTTAATTGAGAAGATGACGTCTTCTTCAACCGCGATGACGGTTACGACAGCCGGGCTCTGATCGCCGACTTCCGGATCTAAGAACGTTTCCCTTTTATCTCCGCCTGCCTTTGTGGCCGGCGATTCCGAGCCGCTACGGGTATGTGGATAGAGACGAAGGAAGCCGTAGGCGCCGCCAGGACTGTGAACTAATCCGTAGTGGGCCACTTCTCCGGCGATGATGGTCGGAAGTTCGGGATCCGGCACCGGCGGGACGGACAAGGTTCGCAGGGAGGTTCCGTCGCCAAGCACACCGACGACCGCACGGGATGTCTGCTCAATGCCCATAGAGTTGAGCAGCAAACGCAGAGCAACTGCAACAGGACCCGGGTGCAGGATTCGGCCATTGGAAACGGCGCCTTCAGGCATAGGCGCTCGGCCGATTTTGCCGAGCGAGGGTTTATTGGAACGACAATTGATCTGAACCACACGTATCTCTTGCTCATGCAAGTCGATACCCAAAATGGATGATTCTTTGGCCATGTCGTAGGATGCGCCCCGGCGTTCAGTTTAGCGCGCCGAACTCTCGCCGATTAAAGGACGATAAGGCGACAAGGGATGATGCCGGTCCACTGGAAGTAACTGAATTTATGGGTGGTTCGGGATTCGGACAAGGGTGGTGTAAGTTGTGGAACTGGTATCACCGTCCGCGTTCGCGATAGTGTCCGATGCGACGATCTGCACCGCGACCAAGTTTGCAATCGTCGAATTCGTGGGCGTGTACGCAGTGAGGCCGTTTGAATTGTATGTGGCCGAAGAGTAGTAAGTAAATGTTACGGAAGTGTTTGCCGCCAAAATAGCCGCCGTTCCACTGCCGATTGTGACCGTTAAGTTGCCGCCTGAGTTCGAATAGGTCGTTTGGACCAAAGTTCCACTGCTGTTACGCGAGTAAATCGTGCAGCCGGTCGAAGTAGCGTTTGAGGCGCTCGCCGTTGAAATACAAGCGGAATCCGAAGATCCGCAACTGGTGGATTGCTGAAAGGCGGCGGCAATGACATAACTGGCTTGCTCTGCGCTCACCTGAGACAGGGTGTTGTTCGACGCCAGCGACTGATTATTCCATAACCCGACAAATGTTATAAAAAGGGCGGCCATGACCACCCCAAAAACAACGAAAGAAACCAATAACTCCACAAGGGTATAGCCGCGACGCATCAGACACCACCTAATGTTAGATTTGTCGCCATCGTGTAGTCGACCGAGCCGGAAGCGATATTCGCTACAGAAACCACGACGCCTCGAATGCTGTTCTGAGAAAGCGTGTATGAAGTTCCCGAACCTTGCTGAACCGACGAGTCCGTAACCATTACCGTTACGGAGAAATAAGCGCCCGTCGATATCGAGGAGGCTAGCGGCGTTCCCTGGTAGCTATAATACGCGGTCCCGCCGGATGTCCAGCCGGTGCTCTGAATATAGGCGCCGCTCCAAGTTCCTAATTGGGTCGAACTGCTATACGTCCCTAAAGGCATATTCGCAGCGCCATAAACTTTTGCGGTTTCAATGACAGACTGAGCGATTTGAGCGGCCGAAGTAACTTCTACCGTCTGTTTGTTCGCCCAAAAAGTGGTGGACCATGCACCAAACATGGCCACCACGGCAACTACCATAATAAACGTCGCGACGAGCCCCTCGATCAAGCTGAAAGCGCGATTTCGGCGCATGACCTTAGCCATTGCACGACCAACTCAATACCTTTCCGCCCGAACATGGATCCTTGGTGCACGTTTGGGATTGGATGTAGTTACAGTTACAATTACCTTGGAAGTTGAGTTTATCGCAAAGCATCGAACCGCAAAGATTCGCACATCCGGTTGAACTGCTGCTCGTTCCACAGAAACCGATGCATGTACCGACGCTCGAACTGGTGTCCGTACACTGCTTGGTGCAGGCGTAGATGCCGCAGTAATAGTTGAAGTCGCCGGAAACGGTATTGCCATTGTAGTCCTTGCAACCGCTTGGCCTCGTGAAGGTGCAGGTGCAGCCATCCTTTCCGTAATAGAGTCGGAATTGTCCTGGGTCTGGCGTCGTGGTTCCGGAAGCGCAAGTATTCGTGATCGGGCATTGGACGTAATCCGAGGGATTGCCGTCTGTAGACGAACTCGGATCATAAACCCAGAATCGAACTTGGCCCGGCGTACCACCGCTTGCATAGGCGCACGGGTCGATGATCATTTCGTTCGTGGCGTCATACGCCAACTGAACGCTCGTGAAGTAATAGTCGCCCGGCTCAAAGATAAGAGTCTGAACTTTTCCGTTTGTACCAGGCTTGTTGTTGCAGTTGCTCCAGCAGGACCCGTTTAGCTGGTTGCCGACGCCGCCTAACCAACTCCACCACCAAATATTGCTGCCAAGTTGCGTGCAATTGCTTGTATTGATCGTCGCGCTGTTTGCATTGCTCTTGTAATGGTAGCAGCCCGAGGTGTTTCCATTGCAGTTATTTGAGCAGGTGTTCCAGGCCGATGAATCGGAAGTTGAGCTGGAGCAACCGAAGCAGGTTCGCACGCAGTCAGAGGTTTTCGGGTAGATAAGCGGCGCTTGAACAGAGCAAATCGATCCTCCCGATTTGACGCATGTCGAATCGAATTGACCTGAAGAGTGAGCTCCGCAATTCGAGTTGATTGCGTTCGGGCACTGGAACGAGCAGCCACTGCCCTTCGAACATGTTCCATTGCTACCGGCCGATCCCGTGAGGTTGACAGATGCCGACGCAGCAACCGTCACCGCGGTGGGCGCATTAGTATAGGATCCCGTGGCAAAAATGCCATAGACATTGAACAAGGAAGTGGACTGCGCCTGAATCTGGACCTGGTGCCAACACTTACCAACGTTCGCCGTCGATGTGACGTAAAAGGGGGAAGTTATTCCGTCCCAAGGAATCGTTCCGGACGCGTTGTTGCTGCTGTAAACATAGAAGTTTCCGCCGGTATAGCCGGTAACGGTTCCTTGACGACCCAATACGGATGTCGAGCTACCCAGAAGCGTCGCCGCAAGTCCAGAAACAATGTTTGGCTGAGAAGAACGGTTTAGAATGTTTGCGTTGCCCGTATTCAATGCAATGAATTGCAACTCGGAATTAATGCCGGCATTTGCCAATTCAATTGCAGACTGAGAGTCAGCTTGCCTGTGGCCCAGTTTTGGGTTTGTCAACGCCACCGTCAAGCTAGCCCCAAGCAACATTGCCGTTGCCACGGAAACCATCAGGGCAGTTATCAGTGCTGCGCCCGATTGCCTGCGACGGCTTGGCTTAATTGAGGAATTTTTCATTAGCTGTTTCATCTCGATCTTGTAAGGCAGTTTAGTTTGTAGGCGCATGGCCTACGGCTCATAGATTGGCCTGGGATTTAATTCTACGCCAGTAACAATTGACCGGTCCCCGAAACATGGTCGCGAAAACCCGCTACGCAAATTTACTCGGGTGCGAAGGTGGAGGCCGGCCTCCATCCTTCGCGCCTTGTGAATCGGAGATCTCATTTACCCAATCGATTAGAGAGTCAGCGAGAAGGTCTGAGGCGTCCAAGTTCCGCAGTTCGATCCCTGTTGCGCGGCAACCGTGGCCGTCGTCGTGGTCGCAGTGATCGTGTAACCGGTGTTGGTACCTGTGCAAGGATTGAGGGGAACCGAACCGCCTAAGTCGGTTGAGTAGTCGGCCAACGTAGTGTCGTAGGCGCCTGAGCTGACCGCTTTGCCTTGAACGGCAGTTGCTAGAGCTCTAGCATTGGTGTTCGCAGCGCCTTCTCGGCCGGCGTTAACCGAACTGAGATAGGACGGAAGTGCGATCGCAGTTAGAATGCCCAAGATTAGGACGACGACGAGAAGCTCAATGAGCGTGAAACCCTTGCGGGCTCGGTTGTTTCGAATATTTTTCATTATTTTGCTAGAAAGGGTCGTATCGAACGTTGTCGCTTTCAATCGCGATGTCCAAGTATCCGAAGGTCTTTAGCAAGCTTCTTATCGCATTCGTCGAATCCGGAGAGGCGACTGGAAACCTGGACGGCACCTTGGAGGCGGCTGCAAATCAGATTAATCGAGAAGACACGCTCAAGCGGAAGGTGAAAGCGGCGACGACGTACCCGAAGATCGTCGTGGTCGCCTGTATCGGCACGATCGCGATGATGCTGCTATTCGTGGTTCCGGTGTTCGCACAGGTTTACAAGTCCCTGCATCATGAATTGCCCGCGCCGACCATGCTGCTCATCGCTGTCAGCGATTTCGGCATTCGATATGGCTTCCTCCTGCTTATTCCGATTGGTGGGGCGATTTATGGGTACAAAAGGTATGCGGATACCGTCGGGGGCAAACGAAGACTGGATATTATGGCCTTGAAGATTCCTGTTCTGGGCATTGTATTTCGAAAAATTGCCATTGCAAGATTCGTCCAGACGCTGAGCAGCGCGCTGGCGAGCGGCGTTCCCGTTCTTCATCACGTTTTCATTGTCGGAGAGATTTGAATGAATCCCAACAGCTTCATACTCTTTGTTGTGCATCCAAACGCAATAAGGGCGTTTTGCGGGACTTTTTTGCGCCCTTAGGCCCGCCCTTCATCGTCTAGAAGGCCCACCACACGGTGGGTCCACCGGTCCTTCGCTATTTGCTGTTAAGTGCTTTGCCCAAGCTAAAGACGGGCATGTACAACGCCAGCAAGATGACGAGA
>Ga0206966_1200_pt1 | contig 14336 bp, 11 predicted proteins | sample Alteio_BWOrgHeat_23_FD_152970 | JGI IMG/M metagenome (GOLD analysis project Ga0206966, IMG submission 152970) | Enriched cells from forest soil in Barre Woods Harvard Forest LTER site, Petersham, Massachusetts, United States -... | ecosystem: Environmental > Terrestrial > Soil > Temperate forest >...
CTCGCAAAATAAACGCACCCCTATGCGCAAACAAGAAAGAGCGCCGAGGGAGCGGACCGATTTGGCGCATTGCGGCAAATTGGTAACTGCGAGTCGGCCTATGTTTGCTGATGTGTTCCAATTCAAGTGGCCGATTAACCTTGCCAATCGGACAAAACGCGAAATTCGGGGTTCTGTACAGTTGGGCGACGACACGGTTGGAACTATGTCTCTTTCGAAATCCACAAAACGATGTCGTCCGATGTTGGTGGACTAGGTGTTGAGAAATTCCACGAGTTTCGGGAGGACTTGATCGGGCGCTTCTTCCATGAGCCAGTGGCCTGATTTGCGAACCACCACCCCTTCAATATTCTTCGCGACCAGCCGGCCCTGTTCACTCAGGAACTCGGCGGAGGCTTTTTCTCCGGTCAGAACAAGCATCGGCATCGGCAGAGGCTTTTTCGCAAGTCTGGCGAAGTCCGTCGCGTCCTGTGCTCGAACGCGCGAAAATACTAGAAGCCGCTACGCATGCCTCCGGGCCGGGCATAGGCTTTGGCGTAAATCCGACGATCGCGTTCTGACACTGAGTGTTTGGCGTCAGCGGCAAAATCATTCCAGAAATGCTCGAAATAGATCCGCTCTCGGCCACGCACCAGCGCGAGTGGCGTTTTGCCGTAGAAATGGAAATGCCACAGGTCCCGCATCAACCACACATCACGCCAGTCCCCGATGCCTGGCAAGAAAGCACAACCTTCGTCGTTGCTTCACCCTGAAGGTCCGCTTTGGACGTGCGGGCAGCGAAGCCTAAGTTTGATTTCTCCTGGATCACCGCCGTTGCGGAAGTGACGTATGGGCGGCACGTATGGGCGACAAACCTGACACAATGCAGTTGATGACGCGGGGGCCACGATCGGGGTGCATCCATTGCAGAGGCTACGTCCCTGTGTCCAGATGGAAAGACTCGTGGTACGGCTCGACAGGATACCCCATTGCTTTCCACCCCTCTAACCCACCTTTGAGGAATTTAATCCGTAAAAAGCCCATGCCTAGAGCTCGATTCAGGATGGTACGTATGGTTCTATCACTCGGGCACGTACAGTAAACGACCAAGTCTTTGTCTTTCGGGATGAGTGAGGGATTCTCACGCACTTCTTTTGGTGAAAGCCGCACTGCGCCAGGAATGATCTCGGAATCAGCCAAGAGGTCGAGCGGAAGACGAACATCAAAGAGAAGCACATCTCGATTTGAAGCCAACAATGCATGCAGGACTTCCGGCGTGATGGAGTGATGTTCCATCTCCTGCCGGTCTTTCAGGCGTTTGACCCAAAGAGCGACCAACAAGACGACAGCGCAAACGGCGGTGAGAGTAACAGCCATCTCTGTTCTCCCCAATATCAGAGTGATTCACCGGAGACCTGAAAGGATTCATCACCGCACCAAACGGCCTCTTCGGCAGGCACGAAGTCCTGCTGTCTGCGCTCTACGGCGAGCACGTAGCAGACCATCTTCCTGGCAACAGCCAACGTGGCGCGGTTCCGATGTCCTCTCTCCAGTTCTCAGGCGTGGATCAGGGCGAGTTCGTGAGACTGTCTGGGCGCCAGCTTGGCAGCCTCGATCAGCACTCGCTGGATGTGCTTGTTCCGCTGCTTGGAAATCGGCATGCGCATCACCTTGTCGGCTGAGCTCTTCTCCTCACCGCACAAGCCGCAGTAGCTGATGGCTTGTTTGATCGATGAGAATCGCGTGGAATCGCCAATCTCCAGAGCTTACGTCAGTGCCGTGATTGGACCCACGCCCGGAACCGTTCTCAGTCGGCGCAGCCGCTCCTGCAGGAGTGGATCTCGCTCCAGAGAACTGACCAACGCCTACTCCAGCTCTGCGATCGGCTGATCATGTCCCGGCTCAGCTTCAGTAGCGGCCGGATGCTCTGCTGCACTTCCTTGTTGGTCGTCATCAGATCGCCGAAGTAGCCCACCTTGTGCAGCCGCTGCTTGTTGTAGCTCACACCGGTCTCAATCAGCAGACCGGAGACACGGTTCTTCATCTGCACCATCTGCTTGATCACCAGGTTCCGGTAGCGCAGCGTGCGTCGCCGGTCCCGGATCTCCCGCGTCGCCATGTGGCACTCCGGCAAGAAGTCGCACCGTAGACAGTCGGCGATCTTGCTGGCATCGATCCGGTCGTTCTTCTTCTTGGCCGCGGCGATGGCTCGCAGCATCAGCGGGTGCGCCACCTTCACCTTCTCGGCATACGGAAGCAGGTGATCGTAGATCCAGCCGGTGAAGATCGTTGCCTCCATAGCGATCATCCGGGGCTGAGGCACCGTTCTGATCCACGCATCCAGCTCACGCCGCATGGAACCGATCTTGCCTTCACTGTCCACATGACCAGCTGCGTTCTTTACGCAATAACTGATCGTCCTCTTGTGAACATCCAGTCAGCCAAGGGCGGCGCTCGCGACTATAGCACTGGCGGCAAGCTTACGCGAGGGTTCGCCTTTGTGGCCTATCCCGCGACATACCGCAATTCCGGTGTCATGACCTTTATCGTCAACCAGGAGGGTGTGGTCTATGAAAAGGACCTGGGTTCAGGTACCGCTGATCTGGCGTTCGCGATGGCAGAATACAACCCTGACAAGAGCTGGGAACAAGTCGACTGAGCTGCAAGTGATAACTGTTTGAAAGGCGAAAGATTATTTTCCCTTTTGAAGATCTAGGCGCGACATAAATGGTGTGGAATGCTTGGTTCTTCCTAGACAACGACGGACAAAATTCTTTCATCCAATCCGAAAGTTGCAGAAAGTACAGGGAGAACAAAATGAAATTCAATCGCAGCACAATTCCCCTCATCGCTCTTGCATTGAGTACATCTGGCGTTGCTGTTGCACAAGGACACGGGCCCTATCAGCCGCTCGGCGGATCGTACGTTCTCTACGCGCAGGAATATGACCACCATGATCATGACGATTGGGACAAACCTCCCCAGGAATTCCGCGAGATTCAACGCCAGGGCTTTCATGATGGTGTCGAAGGCGCACGGAAAGACTTTGACAATCACCGCCGTCCGGACGTGAACAACCGTGATGAGTATCGCCATCCAAATGTTCCCCGAAGCGACCGGGATGACTACCGCGAGGGCTTCCGCCGCGGCTATGATGTAGCTATGTCGCACATGCTGGGTGGACCGGGACCGCGCGGGTAGACCGCGTCAATCCAGACAAACTAGAGAATCGTGCGGTAGCCATCGTAGACCGCCTTGAAGACGGCGTCCCATGAGGCGCTGAGGCCCTCCTGTCGCGCGGCCTGGCGCATTTGGGCGTGTAACTGCTGATCGTTGTGGAGGCCAGCTATCGCGGCGGCGAAATCTTCGTCACGTGCGATGCGGCCGGTCTCCCCTTCGCGGATGATCGAGGGCGGCCCGCCGTCGGTGGTAACGACGGCGGGGACACCGGAAGCCAGGGCTTCAAGGACGACGTTGCCGAAAGTGTCGGTGTGCGAGGGAAAGACAAATAGATCCATGTTGGCATAGGCGCGGGAAAGCGCTTCCCCGCGCAGGACACCGGCAAATTCCGCTCCCGGCAGATGTCGGCGCAGCCAGTCTTCCTCTGCTCCCTGGCCGATGATTAGGAAGCGAAAATTGCTGATGCCGCGTGTTGTCAGCTGCTCTTGGACCTGGACAAGGAGCGCCACATTTTTTTCGACAGACAGGCGACCAACGAAGCCTAGGACGAAGCCGTCATCGTCGGGCAGACGCCGGCGATGCGCTGGGGAGAATACTTGCGTATCGACACCGCGCTGCATGAGGTGGCAAGGACGGGCGGTTTCTTTCTCAAGGAGGCAGCAAAGAGCAGGATTGGGCGCAAAGAGGATTCCTGCCAGCGAGTAGAAGCGGGCGGTTGCGAAAAGAGCGGATTTCTCGATGGCGAGCGCGGTTGCAGCTCTTCGATCATCGTCACGAATGTGGTGGAGCAGCAAGTTGGAACGCTTGGCGGCGTACTCATGCACATTGGTGTGCCATGAGGCGGCGAGCGGCAGGTGCAGATGATTCGCGAGCGCTGCGCCAAGCATTCCGTTTTCGCTGGGTCCCGTGATGTGAATGATATCGGGACGGAATTCCTTGAGCGTGTGGACGATCAACGGCAAGTGTCGGATGAAACCGGGGTCGAAGGTGAGGTCTTTGTCGAGATAGAAGGAGAGAAAGCCGCGGCGCAGTTCAAGGGTCTGGAGCTGCCCTTCGACGAGCAGGCGCTGTTTGCGATTACCGGCGCGGACGCAGAGAAAGGGCAAGGCATAGAGACGCGCGAAAGCTTCAAACTGGCGGCTGGTGTGGGCGACGCCGTTGACCTCGTGGAAAGAGTCAGGAAAGTAGGCGACCCTGGGGGTCGGCGTGCTCATACAGATCAGGGTATAGGGTGCAGGGGTGCAGGGGTAGAGGTGGCGCGGTTATGGATTGGCTATGATTGTCCCCGCTCGCTACGCCCTGCCCCGTATACCCTACACTTTATTCTTCAGAGGGCCTCTTCGCCCAGAGCGAAGCTCAGCTCGCGCGACTCGTCCCAGGCCATGCGCAGGCTACCGGAAACAGGTTTGCTGCCCAACATTTTCACGGTGTCGATCACGAACTGGAGATACCAGGGAACGCGCCCGTCTCCAGGCCAGAGTTCGCTCAAGGGCCGAATGGCTCCGGCAGAGTCGGGGTGATACACACGTTCGTCCCAGGTCCGCGATCCCTGCGGAAAATCAGGATAATTACGGATGGCATCGAGCGTGGATTGAAGGATGCGATGTTTCCACGGCTCGGCGTATTGCGGCATGAAGAGGACGTGGCTGCGGCCCTCGTACCGGATCTCGTGGACGAACTCAGTGAAGCTGGCGGCATTGGAGAGATTGATGTTGGCGTTTGGCTCCAGACCGTGGCGGTCGCCGCCTGAGATGAGCAGCATGTTGCGAGCCTTGGCCATCTGCTTAGTTTCGCGGTTTTCTTCCCAACTGCGGAGGCCATTCAGCTCCAGTGCGTGGATGAACTGGCCATTCGCCGCCATGAAGTCGTGGACACGCTGGCGGTGCTTCTCCCTGCCGATGATGTAGAGGTCCCACAGCGGGTGGTTGAAGACGATGAGGACGTTGGGCAATGCGTGGAGAGCGAAAAGTATCTCAGTGAGGCGCCGCTCCGAGGGATTGGCCGTATATTCCTCGAAAGTGCGCATCCACTCAGCGCCGGAATCACTGGGTAAATTATGAATGCCGAGGTGAAGAGCCTGATCCGGACCGAAAGGCGCGCTCCACTCAACGGAGACGGGAATGTGGCGGGCCGAGGCGACGGTGCGAAGAAGCATAGGAGCGCTGATGGTGTCGTGATCCGTGATGGAGACGAGCGGCGTAAGGTTGAGGGTTTTCTCAATCTGCCCGCTTTCGAGATCGAAGGCCAAGCGCGGCGTCAGAGGCGGAGTCCAGTAGCTGGCCGCATAGCAGATAGCGATTTTATAGGTATTCAGCGTACGGTTTTCGGCGATGGCGATGAGCTTGCGCACTAGGCTGTAGTCGCTGCCAAACTTGGCGAGGAAGTCGAGAGTTTCCTTCGACTGGTTCGTGTGGCTGTGCAGAGAGACGCCTGTCGAGTACTCACGTGCGGAATCGGCATCTTTCCAGTAATAGGAGATGCGACGTAGACCGGCCATTGAGTTGCCTCCTGGGACCTGCTGCGTAAAGTATCGGACTGCACCATGAATGCGACATTACGGGCGAGAGAAAGGAAGTTCAAATTGAGCCCGGTGCCGAAAGAGGCAACGTTACGAAGGAGATACGCGCGGCCAACTTTTGGAGGCTTATCAGGGCCTGTTAACAGGCCCTATTGCGGGTGCGAGCAATCTCCGGGACCAGGGAGGTGTCGTCCTCGGTGTAGGCATGGCCGGAGTCAGGCTCCAGGTGATTCCGGGTAAGTTCATCGCGAAGCAGGGCAAAGGCCTGATCGGGCGTATCGGCGATCTCGAAGAGTTCGCGATCACGGGGTGAAATGGCACCTTTGTCGACCAAAACGTCCAAATTTAACACCTGATTCCAATACGATGACCCATAAAGCACGATAGTCATCTTCTTCGCCAGCTTCTGAGTCTGCGAAAGGGTGAGAATCTCGAACATCTCGTCCAGCGTGCCAAACCCCCCGGGAAAGACAACCAGCGCCTTGGCGAGATAGGCAAACCAGTACTTGCGCATGAAGAAGTAGTGGAACTCAAAGTTGAGCGAGGGCGTGATGTAGCGGTTGGGATATTGTTCGAAAGGCAAGCGGATATTGAGTCCAATGGTCTTACCTCCCGCTTCGTGAGCGCCGCGATTAGCGGCTTCCATGATGCCGGGTCCTCCGCCGGAGGTAACAACAAAGCGATGACGCCGCGACTTGAGACTCTTTGACCACGCGGTCAACATGTAAGCGAGACGCCGGGCATCTTCATAATAGTGGGCCATCTCAACTGCGGCCTGGGCTCGGCTGCGGCTGAGTTCGCTTGCGGTGCCCTGCTCCAGCTCAGGCGAGCTGGCAGGTTGCTCTTCGTCAGGGGCGGGTTCAACGGAACCAGTGTTTTCAAGCAGCTCCAGCTCGTGGTTGGCCTCATCGAGAGCGCGGAAACGGGCCGAGCCGAAGAAGACAACGGTATCGCGGATGCGCTCCCGGCGAAAACGAGACAGCGGCTCGGAGTATTCCGAGAGGATGCGCATGACGCGGCCATCAGGGCTGTTGAGGAAGACTGGATTTTCGTAGGCGAGGGGAGCGCTTTCCAACTGTTTGGGAGCTTTACGCATCGAGGTCAGCCCTCTTTGTAATGGATGGCGTCGTGGATCGCGATCCAAATATTGAGCAGACCAAGGCCGGAGACCAGTCCTCGCGCGATGCCGTTGAGAAGCAGCGGGGCCAAATGGGGTATCAGAGTGAGCAGCCGATTTTCGTCCCAGAAGTGCATCCACGGCAAAACGACAATGATAAGACCAAGATAGAGACGCACGATCACACGCACAAAGAGATCGAGGCGCCGAAGCCAACGCGGTGACTGGCGTGGATTCTTGGCGCTTGCAGGCGTGCTCACGGCGAGCCGAGGGGGTGGATTGAGGGGCGTCTGGGAGGAAAAAAGATTCGGCTGCTGCGACATGCTGTCCAAAATTAAGTGCGCTGGCTGAAGAACGCAGCCGTCATTACTCGCTAATTCAACGGTAACACGGCTGCACGGCAGTTTGCGGTGACTACGGCCGGGGTTGTCGGCGGGGACGACGGTTAGCCTGCAGGATCTTCTTGCGCAGGCGAAGCGATTTGGGTGTGACTTCGACAAGCTCATCCTCGGCGATGAATTCGATGGCCTGCTCGAGATTCATGGCGCGGGGCGGGGTGAGGCGGACAGCTTCGTCGGCTGACGAGGCGCGCATGTTGGTGAGTTTTTTTTCCCGGACGACGTTGACGTCGAGATCATTATCGCGGGAATGCTCGCCAATGATCATGCCCTCGTAGACTTCCACTCCAGGCGGCGCGAAAAGAATACCGCGGTCCTCAAGGCCTTCGAGGGCGTAGGCAGTTGTCGATCCGGGCCGGTCGGCGATCAAGGCTCCGGTGGGACGTTGCGGGATTTCCCCTTGGTAAGGCATGTAACCGTCAAAGAGCGAATTCATCACGATGGTCCCGCGGGTTTCTGTGAGCAGTTCGCTGCGCAAGCCGATGAGTCCGCGTGAGGGAACTCGAAATTCGAGGCGGACGCGGCCGTGGCCGTGCATCTTAACCATCTCGCCCTTACGTGGCCCGAGGCGTTCGATGACGGTGCCGACGAAGGTGTCGGGGATATCGACGGTGAGGTGCTCGACCGGCTCCATAAGCTGGCCGTCGATGGTGCGAGTGACGATCTCCGGGCGGCCCACCATAAGCTCGAAGTTCTCGCGGCGCATCATTTCAATCAAAATGGCGAGTTGCAGTTCGCCGCGTCCCAGCACCTTGAAGCTGTCCGGGCTATCCGTTTCCTCGACGCGGATAGAAACGTTGGTGAGCAGCTCTTTGTCCAGGCGCTCACGAAGGTTGCGCGATGTGACATATTTGCCCTCGCGTCCAGCCATGGGTGAATTGTTCACCGAGAACTGGATGGCGATTGTCGGCTCGTCGATGATGATGGGCGGCATGGGCGTTGGGGTTTCGATGGAGGTGATCGTCTCGCCGATGGTGATGCCGGTAACACCAGCGATAGCGACGATGTCTCCCAGTTCAGTGGCTTCAATGTCGGTTCGTTTGAGGCCAGCGAAGCTGAAGAGCTTTGTGATACGGGTCTTTTCGAGCGAGCCATCGTTCTTTGAGATGTAGACGTCGTCGCCGGTGCGCAGCGTTCCGTTGAAAACACGCGCGATGCCGAGGCGGCCCAGGTAGTCGGAGTAGTCGAGATTCGTGACCTGGATCTGCAGCGGTGCGTTGGCATCGCCGCTGGCTGCGGGAATAGTCTGAACGATCTGTTCGAAGAGCGGCTGCAGATCGGTGCCTGGTGAGGCGATGTCCAGGGTAGCCGTTCCGAGTTTTCCGTTGGTAAAGAGCACCGGGAACTCGAGCTGATCCTCGTTGGCGTCGAGATCGATGAAGAGGTCGTAGACCTCGTTCAGAACTTCCTGAGGGCGCGCATCGGGACGGTCGATTTTGTTAATGGTGAGGATGACAGGCAGGCTGGCCTCGAGCGCTTTTGAAAGGACATAACGCGTCTGGGGCAGAGGGCCTTCGGAAGCATCAACAAGTAACATAACGCCGTCGACCATTTTTAGAGCGCGCTCGACTTCTCCGCCAAAGTCGGCGTGGCCGGGCGTGTCGACGATGTTGATCTTCGTATCGTGATAGAAGATAGCGGTGTTCTTGGCCAGAATAGTGATGCCGCGCTCACGCTCCAGTTCGTTGGAGTCCATCACGCGTTCGGCGACAGCCTCATTGGCGCGGAAGGTGCCGGACTGGCGGAGCATGGCGTCGACGAGAGTGGTCTTGCCGTGGTCGACGTGGGCGATGATGGCGATGTTGCGAATAATGCTCACAGGGATTTCCTAATCTCTTTCACTTGTGATTCGAGCGCAGTACGGCCAGGGCTCGTTTGTTCCGGGGCAGCCGTTCGTAACTCTCTTACCGGGAGCGGTCTTGGTCGATGGCTATGAAAATACGGCCAGGTCGATGTGAATGGGAGTTCCGGCCACGCGAAGCCGCTAGTATCGACCTCTACCTTTATTAGTTTACCAGTGACGGGCAGTTTACTCGTATTTGAGCGACTCGACGGGATCCATTTGCGCGGCACGGTTGGCGGGGAGGGTTCCGAAGATCACTCCGATCGCCGTTGAAGTGACGAGTGCGATGACCACGGACCATGGCGAGATGGGGATGCTGTAGGAGGTAAAGATACGCACTGAGATCGGAAGCGCCAGGCCGATGATGGTGCCTATGATTCCCCCGCTCAGAGAAATAAAGACCGCTTCGATGAGGAATTGAAGCTTAATTTCGCGGGACGTCGCACCCAGCGCCTTGCGGATGCCGATTTCGCGGATGCGCGAGCGGACAGTGGCCAGCATGATGTTCATGATGCCCACTCCGCCGACCGCCAGGGTCACGGCGGAGATGAGCAACAGCACTACGGTGAGGGCGTTGGCGACCAGTCCCGCTGTGGTAAGCACTGCTGTCAAGGTAGTCGTGGAGTAAACCGAATTGGGCTGGTGCCGGACCTGCACGACAGCGCGAATCTCCTTGGCCGCCTCTTCCACGTCGTCGCGGTCACGAATGGAAAAGAAGATGTCCTTCACGTTGTCGGTGCCGGTGAAGTAGCGGCCGACCGAGTAGGGGATGAGGATCGTTTGCTCGTCGATATCGGTGGTTCCGAAAGTGTCAACGCTCTCCTTGAAGGTGCCAATGATGGTAACGGGAATGCCACTCAGCTGAATCGTCTGGTTGACGGCAGCGTCCGGAGAACCGAACATCTGTCGGGCAAAAGGCTCAGTTACTACGGCGACCTTGGTATGCGTCGTCTCGTCCACCTCGTCGAAGAAGCGCCCCGAGAGCACGATGAGGTTGCGCACCTGCCTATACTCCGGGCTGACGCCGAGGACCAGGACATCTTTGACGACGCCACCGCCGAAGCTGACCCGGTCATGCATCTGCAGCAATGGCGAGGAATAGGCGACGGCCGGCACCCGCGCCTCGACCGCCACCTCGTCGTCGTGGGTGAGATAGTCGTTGTTGTAGGAGACACTGCCACTGCTCGATCCGCCGCCCGAGTAGCCGAGATCGACCATGTTGGTGCCGATCTTCTCAAGCTCGCTAAGGATGTACTGCTTCCCGGTGAGACCGATTGTGACAACCAGGATGAGCGAGGCCGAACCAATCACCATGCCGAGCGCGGTGAGCGCAAAGCGCACCCTGCTCGCATTGAAGCTGTCAATGGCAAGCTTGACGATTTCGCTGAGCAGCATGGTCCGTTTGGCACTGTCCAGCGTTCGTTGGAAGGATCTACGGCTTTGGGTAAGCGTGGGGGCCATGAGGCAAACGGCAGATTTGCCGTTCGACTAATCGTACTCGCAGTCGGTGACATTCAAAAGCGAGACAGATACATCGTCATCCATCTAACCTGGCTGGTCGCTGTACGTGACAGGAAAGCTGGAGAAGTTGCACAGGCGCGCCGTCTGCCCCAAGGGAAGTTCATTGGGCATTCGATACCACGACGATACGCTAGTGCATTCTACGCGCGGGAGCATACGTGCAGAGCGATCGCTACGGTCGAAAATATAAGGCTAGCCGGCGTCGCAATCGCTTGACAAGTATCATCTCTACGCGTTTTAATTTCCAGCGCAGTGGTAAGTGTCTGTGTGAGCACTTCTAAGTAAAGCGATTTTCTAAGTTTGCTGGCATTGCTTTTAGGAGGCATCAATGAGGTATCTGAAGAGGTTTCTCGGGATTATAACGTTTGCCCTGTGCATGGCAGTGATCGCAGGAGCCCAGGAGAATGCGACCATCACCGGCCAGGTGACTGATCCATCCGGAGCTGCGGTACCGGGCGCTGCCATCACCGTCGTGCGTGCAAGTACCGGTGAAGTACGCACTACGCAATCGAGCGAAGCTGGTTTCTTTGAGGTTTCCGGGCTCGCTGTCGGCTCCTACAACCTCAAGGCCGTGGCATCTGGATTCAAGACCTTCACCAGGATAGGCATTGTGTTGGATACCGCGGCGACCGTCCGTGCCAATGTGCCTCTGGAAGTAGGTGCTGCGACCCAGACGGTTACCGTCCAGGCAAATGCGCTGCAGGTGCAGACCGACACCAGCATGATCAGCAGCCTGATCACCGGCCAGCAGGTTAGCGAGCTCGCCACCAACGGCCGCAGCGTGATGGCGCTGACCACGCTGGGCACCGGCGTTACCAATCAGCTGCCCTCCTTCAACGGTGTGACCGCGCAGGGCAGCAGCGCCGAGATCAACTTCAACGGCAGCCGGTGGGATCATAACAACTGGCTGATTGACGGCGGCGAAGTCTATGACCGCGGCAGCGGCGGCAGGCTGGGCGTTGCGATAAGTCCAGACGCGCTGTCCCAATTTCAGATCCTCGCCAGCAATTACACCCCCGATTACGGTATCGCCTCGGGCGGCACCACTTTGATGGTTATCAAGGCCGGAACACAGAAGTTCCACGGTGGGGCGTGGTATTTCGGCCGCAACGACGCCTTCGACTCCCAGTTTTACTTCTCCAAACAGGCAGGCCAGCCCAGCCCCGAGCTTCGCCTCAACATCTGGGGCTTCAATATCGGCGGCCCCGTAATTATTCCCCATGTGTATAACAACGACCGCAATAAGACCTTCTTCTTCGTCAACGAAGAGTGGCGGCATTTCATCCAGGGAGCCAATCCCTCCGTTGTGAATACGATTCCGGCGCCGTTCTTCCCCACCGCTGGCAGCGATCTGAACTACACCCCGCTCAGTGGAAATCCATTGATCGTCCCGAGCACACTGGACCCGAATAAACTCGCGCTATATGCCGCGGACGGTTTGACTCCGGGGAAGCCGTTTCCCAGCGCTGGCGGCGTCTATACCATTCCAGCCAACCTGCTTGATCCCAATTCCGTGGCCTTCATGGGCACCGGAAATATCCCCAAGCCCAACACTGCTAACGGCACTCAGGTAGTTGCCTCGCCGAAGCAACCCACGTATCTCCGCGAGGACGTGGTTCGCATTGACCACCATATCAACGACAAATTTCAATTAATGGGGCACTGGATTCACGATTCGATGGATCAGACCATCTTTCCTTCCATGTGGAGCGGCGACAGCTATAACACGGTTGGCAGCGTCTTCAAGAACCCGTCGTGGGGGACTGTTGTCAGGCTCAGCCAGGTGCTTTCTCCAACGCTGCTGAATGAGACAGCTTTTAACGTGAATGGGAACACCATTAATATCGACCCGGTTGCGGCGCCCGGCGCCTCCTTCACGCAGCCAACCGGCTGGAACGCCGTGGGCATATTCACCGGCAACAACGCGCTGAACCGCCTTCCGTCTATAAGTTTTGCAGGTGCGCCGAACACCGAGTGGACGATCAACTACTGGCCATGGCGTAACTCTTATCTCAACTACCAGATTCGCGACGATCTCTCGTGGACCCGGGGAGTGCACGCGTTTAAGTTCGGCTTCAGCTACATGCGGAATGCCAAGAACCAGCAGCAACAGGCCGATACCCAGGGCGACTACACCTTCAACCAATCGGGTTTTTCGGGAGACGCATACGCCAACTTCCTGCTGGGATTTGCCAGCAGCTTCCAGCAGCTTAACCAGCAATCGATCTTCCACTGGCTGAACAACACGTACTCAGTCTATGCGCAGGACAACTGGCGCGCCTTCCCAAGACTTACGCTTAACCTCGGCCTTCGCTGGGATGGACTGCCGCGCGTCTTTGAAAAGAACAACCGGACTTCAAACTTCGTTCCGGCGGCCTTCAACGCCGCGGACGCTCAGTCCCCGTCTCCGATCGACGGTTCTCTGGATCCCACTGGTCCAGGCTTCAGCCAGCCCCCCGGCGCGCCAGTGCCGTTCTATCTGAATGGCGTGCAGCTGGCTGGTGTAAATGGAGTCCCCAGAGGTCTGGTAAAGAATTCGTGGGGAACGATCCAGCCGCGTGTCGGTTTTGCCTACGACTTCAATGGAGACGGCAAAACCGTTATCCGCGGCGGCGTTGGAGTGTTCTTCGAGCGCATACAGGGCAACGATATCTACGGCACGGATACAAACCCGCCCAATGCCTATCAGCCTAGCGTCAGCAACGTCTACTTCTCGAATCCAAATACCAGCAGCCTTACGGGGCAGACCTCCGCTGCGCCGTTTTTCCCAGGCAACTTTTCTAATCTCACAGTTTATTACCCCAACCCGGGCTCCGCTCAGTTCAGCCTAGGAGTGCAGCACGAATTGGCTCCCTCCACCGTATTTATCGTCCAGTACGTCGGTATGAGCTCCTGGCACCAGAATGTCCAGCGGGCGATCAATACTCTACCTCTAACAAATACCGATCCCGTCGACCCAACCAATCCTTTTTACGACAGGCAGGGTGTAGCCGGACAATTGCCAGACCCCGCCAACCCGGGTAAGAATTTGCCTGCGTTTAACACAAATCGCTACCGGATATATCAGGGGTTTGGCAGTATCGGCCAGGTAGAAAACACGACGAACGCCAGCTACAACTCTTTCCAAACGGGTCTGCGTATGCAGAACAGGCATCAATTAACTGTCCAACTGTCCTATACGTATTCCCATGAGATTGATATCCAGAGCGGCGATCTGAACTCTACGACCTTGGCGGGATCGGGAGGCCAGCTTTCCAATCCGTTCTTTACGAATTACGACCGTGGCTCGGGTACCATCGATCTACGGCATGTATTCTCTGTAAACTACATTTACTCTCCAACCTGGTTCCAGCATTCTCAGAGCGCCCTCGAACGCGTGTTGCTCGGCGGATGGCAACTCTCAGGCATCACCCAGGCCCAGAGCGGGCACCCGGTCAACGTCACATATTCTCCTGACACGCTTGGTCTGGGGGGAGGCACAACCAATCGTCCTAACCTCGTTGGTCCCGTGAGGTACCCGAAGACGCAACAGGCATGGTTCAATACTTCGGCTTTCGCGGCACCGGTTGGTCCGTGGGCCGGAGGACCCAATCAGGGCTTCGGAAGCGCCAACAAAGACACGATCGTTGGTCCTGGTCTCTTCAACTGGAATATCAGCCTGTTCAAGGACTTCCACATCACGGAAGAGGTAGGGATCCAGCTCCGTGCGGAATCTTACAACACCTTCAACCACACGCAGTTCAACGCGATCAGCTCCGGATTTACCAATAGCAACTTTGG
>Ga0206966_1201_pt1 | contig 14285 bp, 18 predicted proteins | sample Alteio_BWOrgHeat_23_FD_152970 | JGI IMG/M metagenome (GOLD analysis project Ga0206966, IMG submission 152970) | Enriched cells from forest soil in Barre Woods Harvard Forest LTER site, Petersham, Massachusetts, United States -... | ecosystem: Environmental > Terrestrial > Soil > Temperate forest >...
AGCTCTGCAATTCCACTGATGTTGAGATTTAGATCGGAGGTGGATAGCCCCATATTTCGACAAAATCCTTTCTGCATTCTTCCAGTTGTTCACTCGACGCGGTCGAAGGTGCATATTTCAGGCGCAAGTCCAGCGTGTTCAGAATCAAGGCGTGCGATAGTCGCAACGCGAATATCGCTTCGTGATCCTGAGGCCGCGTGCTGGTAGCCATGACACCACCTTGCTGCACTTCAGATATGTGGCTCAACATGAATGCTGCGCTCGGGTGGACGTACATAGATGTACGGTTGAACGCAAAAGCATGGAACTGGCTCGGGATATTCACATCCTCGGCCATTCCCAGAGTTGTTTTCTCGTCCCATTTCAACTCTATGCGCTCTCCGGTGTCATACTCAGGAACCTGCCCAAGCACCACCAGGTGCACTTCTGGCATGCTCTTCTCCGCATCCGGTATATTGCGCAACATCATTGCCCATTGGGAATGGAAATTAGCTAAGTAATCGGCTGTTTTTTCGGGATGGCGGCTAAGGTACCTAGCAAAGACCACGCACTCGTACATAGTACGGACAGTGCGAAAGGCGAGGCGGCCAAACCCGGCGGAGACCGAAAAAATGACCTCCTCAAAGAGGTCCCGGCAGGCTACCCCAAGCGGAAATATTGCCCGCTCCGGTGCCGGAATCCTTATCTCCTTTGGGAACGCCGAGTCTAGGGCTTGCTTCAGGCGCCCAAGCTCTGCGTTGTGAAGCGCGATTTGTTTTTGGATAGTGATGGCCTCATTCTAACGCCGCATAGGCGTTTGCTTCATGTCCGCTGGCCAGTCGGTCACTCTCTTGACTTAGTCCATGACTTAGCTATACTAACCTCATGGAAGTCAATATCCACGAGGCGAAGACCCACCTGTCGCGCCTACTCGAACGCGTCGCCATGGGCGAGGAGGTCATCATCGCCAAGGCAGGGAAGCCGGTGGCAAAGCTCGTACCCGTAGCCCAAAAAGCTCGCAAGTTTAAGCTTGGCTCGGCGAAGGGGGAGTTCGTTGTTCCCGACGACTTCAACGATCCCCTGCCGAAGGAAATCGAGGACCTCTTCTATAAATGAGAGTCCTCCTGGACACGCACACGTTCCTCTGGGGGATCACTCAAGAATCTAGGCTGTCCGAGAGAGTGCGTCGGCTGCTGCCTTCGGCACAAACCTGGTTCAGCGTTGCCAGCGTGTGGGAAATCCTAACCAAGGTACAGATCGGCAAGCTCTCCCTGCCACGCCCAACCGGACCGTTTGTGACTTCGCGCCTGGCTTTGAACGGGATCCAGATCCTGCCACTCACGTTGGAACACGTGCTGCGGATTGAGAGCCTGGAACTTCACCACCGCGACCCGTTCGACCGTGTCCTGATCGCGCAAAGTATCGAGGAAAAACTTCCGCTGGTCACTGCTGATCCGGTGTTTGAGCGTTATCCTATCGAGTTGATCTGGTAGTTATGTTCGGGGACAGCGACGTTAGCAGGGCAGAGTATAATCGGCTCAAGACATGGCAGAAACTGAAATCATTTTTTCCGTGCAAGAATCCCCAGAGGGTGGTTATGAAGCTCGGGCTCTCGGGCATCCCATTTTCACCCAAGCCGAATCCATGGATGAATTGCGCGACATGGTGCGCGACGCGGTGCGCTGCCACTTTGACTCGACCCCAGCTCCCGCTGTTATCCGTCTGCACTTCGTTAAGGATGAGGTCATCACCGCGTGAAGTTGCCGCGTGATCTTAGCGGCCTCGAATTATCGAAGATGCTTCGGGTTCATGGATATCAGGTCATTCGTCAAGTAGGTAGCCATGTGCGGTTGACATCATCAATCCGTGGATCCGCACACCACATTACAATTCCTGCCCACAGAGTTCTGAAAGTCGGGACGCTGGGCGGGGTACTTACAGAGGTAGCAAGCTACCTGAAGATGTCACGGGCGGAACTGGAACAAAGCCTGTTCGACAAATGAATATCGCCAAGCCCGCGTGAGGAAATCTATGAAACATTATTGTTTTTCCGTTGCAATCGCCCTATTTGCAGTCTCCATGACTTTCGCGCAACAACCCGCGCCGACGCCGACCGACCCCCCCGCCACAAAAGACGACATTCAGAAACTGTTTGAGGTCATGCAGATTCATCAACAAATGCGTCAAGTGATGGACTCGATGATGAAACAGCAGGGCATCATGGTGCGTGAAACCCTGAAAAAACGCTACCCACAGACCTCCGCCGAACAGCTGGGGCGGGTTGACCGCATGATGCAGGATTTCGTCAAGAACATGCCCATGGACGCCATGCTCGACGATATGATTCCGATCTACCAGAAGCACTTCTCGAAGACCGACATTGATGCCATGAGCACCTTCTATGCGTCTCCTACGGGCCAGAAGATGATGCGAGAGATGCCGGTGCTTACCACGGAGTCGATGCAAGCGTCCTATGCGCGCATGCAAAAGCAAATGGACACATTGATGCGAAAAGCAGAGCAAATGGAAAAGGAAGATCAGGAAAAGGGTAAGAAAGCCCCGGTGATACCGCCGTCTTTGCAAAATAATTAGAACTCTAGATCTTTGTTTGGTAAGAAACACAGGTCATCGACTTCGCTCGGGATGACAATTTGTGAAATGTTACAGAGCATTAAGATCAAGGATGAGAGCGAGTGATCCTCCGGTTTAGCTAGAAGCTAAAAGCCAGGAGCCAGCAGCTAATGCGTCCCAAACCACTTGTCCTTATAATTCTTGACGGCTGGGGCTATCGCGCCGAGACCAACGCGAATGCCATCGCGCTGGCCCGCAAGCCTACCTATGACCGCCTGCTCCGCGAGTATCCTAATACGCTGATTCACACTAGTGGACCCTACGTCGGCCTGCCCGAGGGACAGATGGGCAACAGCGAAGTTGGCCATCTCAACATCGGCGCTGGCCGCATCGTGCACATGGACAGCACTCGCGTCGAGCTGATGATCCAGAACGGCGAATTCTTCTCTCACCCGGTCCTGTTGGCCGCGATGAAGAACGCCCGCTCAGGAGGCTGTCGTCTGCACTTGCTCGGTCTGCTTTCGAACGGTGGTGTGCATTCCTACCAAACCCATCTCTACGCACTGCTGAAAATGGCTAAACAGCAAGGAGTCGAACAGGTTTTGGTGCACGCTTTCATGGACGGCCGCGATACTTTGCCCACCAACGGAGCCGGCTATCTAGAACAGTTGCAACAGAAGATGCGTGAGTACAACACGGGCAAAATCGCGACAGTGAATGGCCGCTACTACGCCATGGACCGTGACCGCCGCTGGGAGCGTATTGCCAAGGCCTTCAACACCATGGTCAACGGGGATGGGGAAGGGAAAAAATACATTGATCCGGTTCAGGGTGTGAAAGAGTCATACAACAAAGGTGTGACCGACGAGTTCATAGTCCCTTTCGTTTGTGCCGACCCGAAGGGCACGAGTGAGGACGCTCGCGCCCATGCTATTCGTGACAATGACTCCTGCATCTGCTTCAATTTTCGCGCCGACCGAGTTCGTCAGGTTACTCGCGCTCTCACACGCAACAGCGGCCTCAACGAAAAGTCCGGACGTGATCTCCCCGGAGCGGATGATCTAGATGCCACCATTACCCGCGACCGCGTCCCCAAAAATCTGCATTACGTTTGCATGACTCGCTATGACAAGCAATTCAGCTTGCCCGTTGTCATCCCACCGGAATCCATGGCCAATATTCTGGCCAACGTCATGGGGCAGGCCAAGCTGCGTAACCTGCGCGTGGCAGAGACGGAAAAATATGCTCACGTCACCTATTTCTTCAACGGAGGTGTTGAGCAGCCGTTCCCAGGCGAAGACCGTGTGCTTGTCCCCTCACCCAAAGTGGCAACCTACGATCTAAAGCCTGAGATGTCCGCAGACGGCATCGCCAATGCCGTTGTCAAAGCGACCGAGGAAGGAACCTTTGATGTGATTATCGTAAACTTTGCCAACGCAGACATGGTCGGACATTCTGGCAAAATCGTGCCTACGGTGAAAGCTGTGGAGACTGTGGATGCCTGCCTAGGCCGCATTGAAACTGCAGTTCGGGCCAAGGCCGGTGCCATCCTTATTACAGCCGACCACGGCAATGCGGAAATGATGGTTGATCCTGTCACCGGTGGACCGCACACCGCCCATACCACGAACCCAGTCCCCTTCATCATGATCGCGGAAGACGGCAAACAGTTCGCGCTCAGGCCAGGGGGTTCTCTCCGTGACATCTCGCCCACTGTGATCGGCATACTGGGCCTTGAAGAGCCAAAGGAGATGACCGGGCAAGATCTGCGAGTGCCTCGAAAAGTGCAAAACTTTTCATCTTGACCTGCCTGCTCGACCGCGACAATAATTGGCCCCTTAACCGCCACGTCACTCTGTGATGTCTTCGAGTGGTGTTATGGTAATGGCGCACCGTCAGGGGACTGATAGAAAGTTCTCAAGTGAAAGAAGCCCCCTTCGTGTTTAGATTGTTTTGTTGTGGTCTTTGAGGCAGCAGAATGAATAGCTCACGACACTTTCCCTCAGGAGGAGAAATCAGTGAAAAGATTTAGTCTTGGTTTAGTGCTAGTTCTCACCTTTGTCGCTGTCGGTATCGCAGCGGCGCCACCGTTAACCTTCACCTTTTCAGATGTCAAAGCCAACAAGACAGCAATAGAGACAGACTCCTACGCGGTCAATAACGCCGGGATAATTGCCGGCGACTATGTAGATGCCAAGGGTGTTCAGCACGGCATGGTACTCGCCGGCGGTAAGCTAACCACCATCAACAACGCGAAATGTCAGGCCATTACAGGGACTGGCGGTATTTCCTTCTACGGCATCAATAAATCCGGCACAGCAGCTGGATGGTGTACGGGAACCACCGGCACGCTCCTTGGATTTACCTGGGCCAAGGGTAAGTTTACTACTATTAAGTTCCCAAACTCGACTGGTACTGAGGCCACTGGGATTAATGACAATGGGGAGGTTGTGGGATTGTTTGTCGACAGCAAGGGCAATTCCCATGGATTCCTCCTTGCCAACAAGAAGTACACGCCAATCAACGTAAAGGGCGCTACAGACACGGCTGCATGGGGGATAAACAACGCCGGAGACATCACTGTGTATACTGCGTCGTCATTTTCGAGCGGGTCGCTGTCCTGCAGCACCACCGGCCCTTGTACGTCGTTCCTCCGTAAGGGGGCCAAGCTCACTAAAATTTCCCCTCCCAAGGCAGGGGCCATAGGCGCGGTTGTCCACACCCCAAACAATAAGGGGGACCTCGATGGCACCTATTTTGACACCAACGGTGCCCCTGTTGGTTTCCTGCTTCACGGAGGTAAATACTTCGACGTTAAGGACCCGAAGGCCAGCAACAGCACCCGGAACGACGGTCTCAATGACAATCTCGAAATGGTAGGACGTTACACTCCAAGTACAGGCGGCAACTTGGGCTACAAAACAACGACTAAGTAAACTCCGCGCCTCGCCGCCTCAAGTCCTGGAATGGGCTTGAGGCGGCAAGCGCATTACATCATTTACTTTCATCGCGCCGCCGGCTTCGTCAAGTAGTTGTTAATCGCGGTTTCCCATTCCTTCCCGTTTTCCCGGTCTAACTTACCCATTTTCCGCACCCGGTCGTTCGCTTCCGGACTCAGGGCGGTGCGCTCGTACGCAACATTCACCTTCGTGTTGGCGGGGTCGATTTCTGAAAAGCGAACATCGATGAGCACAACCATCGCTTCTGGTATGAAGTAAACATACTGGAAGTGCCGGGCGTCCATGTCGAAGAAGGTGTTCACCCAATAACTGTGACGGTGACCGTGACGCACGGTGAACACCGCCCCCTGGATGTCCTGCGTCGGCTGCGGATAAAGGAAGTGCGGATCCCAGTCTTTGCCCGCCCACGCTCGTTCTCCATCCGGCCCAAATAGCGGCGCTGTGACTGCATACGGAGCCTGCACGGTGAACCCGAATTCATTGCGTACGTGCGCCAGAGGTCCTGAAGATGCCGCCGCGTGATAATGATGCTGGTAGGCGTATGCTCCAGCCAGCGCCGTTAAGATGCCAAGAACAAATACTGCCAGTTCTTTCATCGCTTTTTCTCCTTTAATTGATGGCTGTCGGAGGCCTTCAAAGTTAAGCCGTAAATCTTCTTGAACTGCTCAATCTCTTTGAGGGTCTCGGCCGAAAATGGGGTCTTCCCTTCGAAGGCATGTAGCACGACGCCCTCGATCAGGTCGCCCAGGGACATATCTTTCAATTCCGCGACAGCCTTGAGAACTTTCAACATTCGTTTTTCGATCCGTACGCCGGTCTGGACGCGCTCGACTTCGAGCAATACTGCAGGTGTGGAATTGTGTTGTTTTGTTACCATAGTATTATGGTACATAGCAACGGGAGTTTTGTCCAGATTCCTTGCGGGCTCCGAATGAAATCCGAACCACATCTAGAACAAAAACCCGATGGAAGGATTGCGGCTGCCTAAGCGGTGCACCAAGAAGCCAGCCAAGCCCACCATCACACCCGAGCAGTTCACCCGGTTGCTGGAGCTGGTCGCGGAACCTTATGCCACGATGATTTTTATCGCGGTGTGGACGGGACTGCGAGTCAGCGAACTGATTGGCTTGAAATGGCGCTGCATCAAAGCCGATGCCATCGCCATCGAAGAACGCTCTTGCCGGGGGACTGGTCGGTCACCAAGACCGAGGCCAGCGCCGCGACCATTAGCTTCGATCCCGGAGTGATTGCCCGGCTGCTGCGCCTGCAAACTCTCACTGTAGAAGTGCGGGCGGGGCGGGCGGTGCGAAAACACAAACTAGTCAAGTCGGGAGGTCCGGACGATCTGGTGTTCCAGAGCGTGCAAAGCGGGGCCCCGATGAGCGATCAGAACGTGCTCAAGCGCCACCTGCAGCCGGCGGCCCGGAAGCTCGGGCTGCGGTTTGTGAACTGGCAGTGCTTGCGCACCTCGCACGCGACCTGGCTGATGCAGGCGGGGGCCGACCCGAAACCGGCGCAAGGTCAGATGCGGCACTCGCGCATTTTCGACCACCATGGACATCTACGCGCAGATCGTGCCGCACTCCCAGCGGCTGGCTTTGCAGAAGCTGTCCGTGTTTGCTCAACCGGAGACGAGCGCAGCGGAACTCGAGACCGCTGCCCTGGAGTTGGATTTTTCAGGCGACGAAACAGCACGTTCCAATTCACGTTCCAAAACGTTCCAAATCAACTGAGTTTCGGATGACCCGATGCGGCGATCAAATCCGGCAAGTACTTGAAAAAAATGGTGGAGCTAGTCGGGATCGAACCGACGACCTCATCGTTGCGAACGATGCGCTCTCCCAGCTGAGCTATAGCCCCTCGTTTGAATCAACTCGGAGGATAGTGAGCCAATTTTATCAGCGTTCGCCGGAGAGAGCCATAGCTGGAAGCGCTATTGGACATACCCGCAACCGCATCTTTGCCAGGGTACTTCAGTATAGTCAGGCATCGAGTCGCTAAACAACAAAACGTCGGTACGGAAGTATAATAAAAACCACATGCCCAGATATTCCATCGTGGTTCCGCTGCACAATGAGCAGGAGAACGTAACCGATCTTTACGATCGCCTGAAGGCGGTCATGGAGATCCATGGCGAAAGCTTCGAAATCGTTCTGGTAGACGACGGTTCCCGTGATCGCACTTTCGGACTTCTGCGGGAAATCGCGGCGGTGGATAGCCGGGTGACGGTGGTAAAACTGCGACGTAACTTTGGGCAGACTTCGGCACTGGCCGCCGGCTTCGACCATGCTCGCGGGGAATACATCATCGCCATGGATGGCGACCTGCAACACGACCCCGCAGATATTCCGCTCTTTCTGGAGAAGATCGCCGAGGGCTACGATATCGTTAGCGGATGGCGGAAGCGCCGCATTGACAATCTTTGGCTACGCCGTATTCCTTCGCGTTGTGCAAACTGGCTCATGGCTAAACTGAGCGGGGTGGATATTCACGACTTTGGAACCACGTTCAAGGCATATCGCCGCGAGGTGCTAGAGCAGGTACCGCTCTATGGAGAACTGCACCGCTTCATTCCTGCGCTGGCGTCGTGGTATGGAGCCTCAATCTGCGAAGTCCCCATTCGTAACGTCAACCGCGAGCACGGAGCTTCGCACTATGGTATCTCGCGAACCTTCCGCGTGTTTTTCGACCTCATCACCATTCGTTTTCTGTTGCGATACCTGGCGCGTCCTCTGCACTTCTTCGGTACCCTGGGAATGTTGAGCATTCTGGGCGGAAGCGGTGTGGCGACCTGGCTGCTGATTGAGAAATTCCTTCATCATGCCGATGTCATGACTCAGCATGGCCCACTCATGATTTTCGCCGCAGTTCTTCTGCTTGCGGGCTTAAATCTGCTGGCGGTCGGCCTCCTGGGTGAAATGCAAGTGCGCCATTACCACGAACCCACCCGCCGCGCTCCCTACTCGGTGGAACGTCTTCTTCGCGCCCAAAGCAGCGAAGAACACACCATCTCGGAATAACACCGAAAAGCCCGGAACCGAAAGCTCGTCCCCTGCGTATCTAGTTTGCGAGGGGGAAACCATGCGTATACCGGAAAAGCATTTCAATTTATGTGCCTGCTTGATCTCTGTAGCGATGCTCACATCCAGCTTACATGCAATGCCTAAAAAGCATTCCGAACCTGTAGCGGTTCCATTTGAAGCCGAACTGTCTCCACTGATTCTCATCCCAGTCCGCATAAACAACACGGCGCCGCTATGGTTCATCTTTGACACCGGAGCGGGCACCTCCGTGATTGACTCGGACACAGCGGGAAAACTGGGCCTGAAGATAGAAAATCCGCAACAAACTCCGGAACCAGGAGGCGCGATCACTGAAGGCACAGTATCGAGTGTGACCGTGCAGATCGGGAGCGCCCTCCCAGAGCATTGCTCAATCCAGGCGGCCCCGATCGGGCAACTGGGGCGGTACATCGGCCATGACTTCGCGGGAATTATCGGCACTGATCTAATCCAGCGCTACACCATCAAGATTGACTACGCAGCTCACGAGTTGCTTCTGCTCAGCCCGGAGGACTTCAAACCCGCCGCTGATGCGACGGAGATTCCCATAGATATTGTGGATGGCCAGGTGTTTATTCCGATCCAGATTAAGAATGAAAACCATGCACCGATTACCGGTAAATTTGAGGTGGATACAGGAAGCTTCGATTTGCTGGGACTGAACAATAATTTCGTGGTCGACAATCACTTGCTCGATGAAAAACAATCAAAGATTCCGGCTCCCGGAGTGGCCGCGGGTGGTGCCACGACTGGGTACCTCTTTCTGCTGGAGTGGGCGAAAGTCGGTCCGGTTACTTTTGACCGTCCTCTAGTTGGCTACACCACGAACTCGAAGGGATTTGAAAACCGCCCTAATGCCGGCGGTATGGGGAGCGCCTTGCTAAGTCGATTCACGGTCGTCCTCGACTATTCCAGAAAACGAATCCTGCTCACCCCACGCGACGGCGCCAGGGAACACGTCCCTTATTACGATATGAGTGGCGTACTGCTGAATGCAGAGGGACCCGATTGGAAGCGCATCACCATCGCCAGCGTGATCCCGGGATCTCCTGCGGCGGAAGCTGGTATTCAAGTGGGAGATCAGATCGTAACTATCGACAGCATTGTGCCCAGTTCTCTAGCCCAAGTTTCAATGAAGTTTCGTCAGCAGGGTAGCTGGCGACTAAAGGTCGAGAGTAAGGGTAACAACAGAGAGGTCACATTGCATACCCGACCGCTTTTGTAAACATGAATCCCGAAGGCTCACCGTGCTGTCACCCTGAGCGAAGCGAAGGACCCATGTCTTCGTCTGCCGCACGAAAAACCTTCTATTTTTAGCGCTAACATTAGCTAACTCTCCCTCCACGGTTTCGTCTAAGCGATTCAGTACGTGACCTTGTGAGCCACGGCAAATTCATCCCACAGAAGGACGAACTACGATGAGCAACTTTTTCTCTGCTATCCGATTCACGCTAGCAAGCATCGCACTCCTGAGCCTCGTGCCCTTATGGTCGCAGACCGTTGCGCCGCCGAAACCATACAACAACACCATGCCAGCTTGGTCGCCCGATGGATCCAAGATCGCGTTCATGTCGGACCGCGATGGCGACATCGAAATCTATGTTATGGACACCGACGGTTCTCACCAGAAACGTTTGACGACCAGTCCCGGCCGGGATGCTCATCCGGCGTGGTCTCCGGACGGATCGAAAATCGTGTTTCAATCACCCCGCGCAAGCCAGGAGCCCCAACTCTATGTCATGAATGCGGATGGCTCCGATCAGACGCGCTTGACGAACAATGCGGGATTTACTGGTGTGCCAGTCTATTCCCACGACGGCAAGAAGATCCTGTTTCAAGTAAACGAGAATCCGACTCTCGACCCGTCCCATTGGCAGATCTACGTGATGGATAAGGATGGCTCCCACCAACGCAACTTGTCGAACAATTCCGCAAATGATCAGGTTCCAAAGTGGTCCAAGGATGATTCCCAAATCCTGTTTTTTTCGGACATCACGGGCAAAGATCAAATGTACATTATGAACGCTGACGGCTCGCAGCGGACTCGCCTGGTGACCGACACATTCAACGATCACGCTCCTTCTCCGTCTCACGATGGCACAAAGATTGCGTTTGCATCTGAGCGCGATGGCAGCTGGCAAATCTACGTGATGAATTCCGACGGATCGGATCAGCATCGGTTAACCCACGAATCTCCGGGCATGGGCATACCAGTTTGGTCGCCAGACGATTCCAAGATTTTGTTCACATTTCCCGCCGAGGAACCTCGCGATCTGTACATCATGAACTCGGACGGATCGAACATACACAAAGTGGTCAACTAGTTAGGTTTCCATCGGAACGTCATTCCAGCGCTATAAGGCCCAATAACGAGGTGCTCATCATTATGACAATAGCGATCATCTTAAATATTGCTCTCGCGGCTGCGGCAACTCAGCCATGTACATCTGCAAAATCTCCCCAGCTGGATGCTGAGATTACTCGCTTTGAGAATCAGCTAAAAACTACTCCCAACGATCCGGTTCTTCTCTACAACCTTGCGAGTGACTATGCTGAAAAATGCGATAGTGTCAGAACTATGGCCCTCCTGCACAAGGTTGCTGATAGGGACAGCGGATTGGATCCTGCACAATACATCGCTTTCGCGTTTATCCGCAACACTCCGGAATTTCAGGCGATTGTGACTCAGATTCGGCGGAAGAACCGGCCGCGCATCCAGAGCAAGCCCGCGTTCGTGATCAAAGAGCCGGATCTCATTCCTGAAGGCATGGTCTACGCGCGATTCAGCGGCCGCTTGTATGCAGGAAGCATGGCGAAGCAAAAGATCGTTTGGACTGACAAAACCGGCGAGCTGCACGATTTTGTAAAGCCGGGCGTGGATGGTCTCGGTCGCGTGCTTGGGTTGCACGTGGATGAAGCGCGGAAGCAGCTTTGGGCGGTAAGTTCGGTATTTGGAATTGTGCCCACGCCTGCCGAAATGGTTCCGGGATTGTTCAAATACGATCTAACCACGGGCAAACTCGATAGCATTTACCGTGCTTCCGATAAGGACGCAGGGTTCAACGACGTCACGCTTGTTCCTTCCAGCGGCGAAGCGTATACCACGGATCCTCCCCAAGGCACAGTCTATATGGCGCGCACCGGATCTCGCGAGCTTGAGAGGCTTTTGCCCACGGGAACGGTTCCCGGCGCAAATGGAATTGCCCTCAGCGATGATGAGAAAACGCTCTTTGTCGCCGGCGACTTTGGCATTACCCGCGTGGATTTACGGACAAAATCTGCTGCGTTGCTACCCACGCCCGCAGGCGTGATCGATGCCAGCATGGATGGATTGTATTTTTACAGGCAATCATTAGTGGGCATTCAAAATGCTATCCATCCGGGACGAGTGATGCGCTTTTACCTGGATCCGGCACTCGCCAGGATTACCCGCGCCGAAATTCTGGAAACCTACAATCCTGTGTTCGAGGAACCCACCACGGGCAGTCTGGATGGAGATTCGTTGCTTTTTATGGCCAATACCCAGATGTATCGTTGGTCGCCAGACCAACCAATGCCACCGATGAGCGATCTCCATGACATTCAAGTCCTGCGTATTGCGCTGAAAGAGTAGTTGTGATGAGTCCAAGTGCACAAGATGACCGGCGAAGCTCGTTAGGTTCCCCATGCTTTCGTTCGAGGATGGGTTTTACTTGCAAAGTCGAACCCTCTGACTGTGAGATGTTGACTGTCGTCCGAACAATAAACTTCCGGCACGTGAAAGCTCGACCATGAAGCTGGCGAAGTTCTTTCCTGATGCCACGCCAGTCCGTATTCCTGTACGTCTGACCAGGGTCACCAGCGAAACCGGCCCGATTAGCGAAAGCACTGTTATTGAATTCGGCACTCCGCATGAAGTGCTGTTCGCGTCCACCTTGCCCCTGGAGTTCGCAGACCATCTGCGTTTACAAAATTCCGATGGCACGCTGGACACTGAAGCCTGCGTAGTGGCGGTGCAGTACAACGCAGGGCGGACAGCCGTGGCTGCCCGCTTTACCCAGGAAGTCTCCAACTGGATTGTGAAACCATGACCTCCACATCACATGTAACAGAACTGGCCGCGGAATGGCGGGATGCCCGTCAGCTATATCCACTTTACACGGCGTTGGCGCGGGAGTTTGTCATTGACTTGCCTCCGCACAGCGATTTGGAAGCGGGAGTAGATGCACCCCCTCAGGAATCGGTGGAACAGGCACGGCAATGGCTGCTGGACCTCGACGGTCGCATCCAGGTGCATCAGCTTCGCCAGTTTCTCCAGACCGCGTCTTTGGTAGACGATGAAGCGCTGCGGGCGATTTTGGTGCATCATCTACGCCAAGCGAAGCATACCGATTCCAATCGCGATAAAGTGGATTTTCTGCTGGTCCAATATTTCTCTCATTGTGCACCCTCACGCTTGGATGATGCCGACGTGGATGTGGCCTATGTCGCCCAACAGCTGGAATCCGTGTTAGGTGCGGTTGATATTGCTGTGCCGGAGTGGCTCAGCCCGTTGGATGAAGTGGTGCAAACTGCCAACGGCTGCCGCAACTTGAACCAGCTGCTGACCAGCCGGATCTTAGAAAAAGGAAGAAAGCTGAAAACGTCTTGCGGAAACAAATACTTTCTGCCTGCAGTCATGGTGGCATTTACCCGCTTTAGTTTTCTGATGAGGCGTGTGTTCTTCCGTCTGATGCACCAGGACCTCAACGCCATTCTCGACGGCTTGCGGGAGCTAGAACATCAAGGTGTGCTGAACCTCGACTGCCGGCGTGCACAGTTTTCCGCGGAAGAGCCGATCGCGCGGCTGCGCATGATTTGCCAGTCGTGGAAAGTGATGTTTCACGCCGAATACTCCTCCGGCCAGCCGGTTTCCATGCTGGTGGACTTGCGCGCTGTAGTGGACGCTGCGCTCAAGAAAAATGCCAAGGGCGCGGGGACAACCGCAGCAACAACGAAGACGGCGGGAACCAAAGCGCGCGCGCAGGCAGCGGCCGCCACAGACAACGATGCAGCAGAGTTTGATGTCACCAGTGCTCCCCAGGATTGGAGCGAGAAGGCTCCATCTGGGGGAGCGGACCCCGACCCCAGCTAACCGCCCAGCAGGGAAGCCGTGAAACAGAACGTGGACCAACACTCGGTATTGATTGTTTCCGATGACGCGGAATTCCCGCGCTCCGTGATTGCACGTTGGCAAGCGGAGCGCAGTGTCCCCGCGTTCACGCTAATGAGCAGCGACGTCTGCCTGGCTTTCGACCCTGACACTTTTCATTTGGCTGTTGTGGGCGGCTTACAAACGCGGGCACTCTCCGTTGTATTGGAAGCCATGGAAGCGGCAGGGAGGCGAGTTCTGTTCGTCTGCGAAGATGCTGCGACCGAAACTACGGTACGGGAACGGTGGCCCAGCGTGCCCGTGCTCCGGCAACGAGAAAACTGGCTTGATACGCTAGTGCTGGTAGCTGGAGAAATGCTGCGCCGCGCCAGCGCTGAGGCCGAAGGATCGCGTCTGGAACACGCCAATGACGCCTTGCACCGCCAGGCGTTGCTCGGCCGCTACATGCTGGAGATGCGGCACACTCTGAATAACGCCCTCACTTCAGTGTTGGGCAATTCTGAGTTGTTGCTGATCGAGCCGGGATCGCTTTCGGCTGGGGCCCGCTCTCAGATCGAAACCATCCGCAACATGTCCTTGCGC
>Ga0206966_1203_pt1 | contig 14137 bp, 19 predicted proteins | sample Alteio_BWOrgHeat_23_FD_152970 | JGI IMG/M metagenome (GOLD analysis project Ga0206966, IMG submission 152970) | Enriched cells from forest soil in Barre Woods Harvard Forest LTER site, Petersham, Massachusetts, United States -... | ecosystem: Environmental > Terrestrial > Soil > Temperate forest >...
CTGAGGGAAGAACGTGGATCGTGTGCCGAGCCGAGTCTGCCTTGCCACCTCAACTTGAAGCTGGCCGAGGCGCTCCATGGGATTGTTTGCCGCAGGAGCGGTGGCCTTCTGCTGCGCCTCCTCGAGCGTGATGAGCCGAGCGCCGGGCCGAGCAAACACGGACTCCGAATACGCAACGGGGATGGCAGGAGCGGAACTCGCAATCGCCTGCTGGGGTTTACCGGTCTTGCCATCGTAAGCTGGTTTGAATTGGGTGTTCAGCCGCGCGCCGCCAGCGGAAGGCATTTGCGGCACCGGGGCGGAAATGTTGCTCGGAAGGTCTTGAGCTGCCAAGACTCCGCCGAGTACGAGAGAGCCAAACATGGTGAGCGTGCTGTACCACCACTTGCGCGGGACCACGAACATTCGCTTCCTGCTTTCAATCATCGCTCTCCTCCTTACATCGAAATTTCTCTCCTTGTGTCACGGGACTCACTTGTCCTAGGTGCCGGCTATACCTTTGTTTTGCAGCACCCGCACTACGACACGCCGATTTTCAGCCTGTCCTTCTGATGTAGTGTCAGGCGCAACCTGCCTGCTGGTGCCCATGGCGCCAGGAGCCAATATGTTGGTCAGCGGAATTTGGCCCTGCTGCTCCAGAAACTCGGTGACGTTGGCCGCCCGCTCCTGGCTCAGCTTCTGGTTCAAGGCTGCAGAGCCAACGGCGGATGCGTAGCCCTTTACCTGAATTACATAGCCGGTGACGGTCAGGGCCTTCTCGCATAGCTTCAGCAATGGAGCTTCGTATTGCGGGTCGACTGTGACCTTGCCGTTGGCGAAATAAACCGTGACCTCATCCCAGATGTTGTACTCACCCAACTCGCCAAAGCGTTTGTTGACCGCAGCGACGGCTGCCTTATTGGCCGCGATCTTGGCCTCGTCAGCCGCCTGCTGTTGCTGCTCCGCCGTCAGTTGCGCCTGTTGCTGCTGCAGCTTCGCCTGTTGTTGGGCCAGTTCCTGTTGCTGTTGCTGCGTCTGCTGCTCTACCGGAGCCACGCCAGCCTGAATATCGGTAGCGGATTGCAGGTTCTTGCTATTGAACTTGACAGTGTTCGCTACCAACTGGTTCTGGGCGTTGTAATTCCCTTGCACCTGGACCTGAAGCCCTGGCACCAGAACGGTCACGCTCATCTGCTTCTTACGAGCATGGAACACCCCCGATACGTCTTCCGCCTCGGTGTTGGGGGTGAGAAGGACGACCACGTTTCCCATGTCCTGGGTCTGGACGGTCATGGTGGCGCCATTGCGCCCATTGATCACTCCCTGGATGCTTTGGGCAACAGCCGTGCCAGCAAGCAGCAGAAGTGCCGTCAGCGACACCATCGAGACCAATATGCTTCTGCGATTCTTGGTTTCCTTCATGATCGAGCTCCTTTTTATCGATAACTACTTTTCAGTCCAGATGAACTGCTGGTTATTCTTGCTGAACTCTCCTATATGCTGGTCGCGTTGGCGGAAGCGCCAGGATTAGCGATTTAGGTGTTTAGTCCCGGCATTTGATGGATCGGGTTGAGAGTAAATCGATCCGGTTGCTTTTGCCAGCATTTGCAGATGAATTCGTAGGCGGTGAGGCCACCGAGTGTTTTGAGTCGTTTGGCGAAGTTGCAGGCGGCGACGAAGTCGCTGAGGTGGGTTCGCAACTGGTCGTGGCTGTCATAGTGGTAGCGCTGAACCGTGGCCTCTTTGATGGTGCGGTTCATCCGCTCCACCTGACCGTGGTCCAGGGATGATTCGGTTTGGTGAGCCGGTGGTCGATGCCGTGCAGAAGACAGGCCCTATCAAAAGGATGGCCGCGAAAGCCGGCTGTTGGTCCCTTTCGATTCTTTGGAAGATCAGCGAACTGGATGCCGTTGTCGGTGAGCACGGTGTGAATCCGATAAGGAACAGCCGCGATCAGCGCCTGCAGGAAGGCTGCAGCTGCTCTCATGTCCGCACGCTCGACCAGTTCAACGAAAGCTAACCTTGAGGTGCAGTCGATGGCCACGAAGAGGTAGAGCTTGCCTTCCGCAGTGCGCACCTCAGCCAGATCGATATGAAAGTAGCCAATCGGATCGTGCACGAACTTCTTTCTTCCAGGCTTGCTGCTTTCGACTTCCGGCAGACGGCTGATGCCATGCCGCTCCAGGCAGCGATGCAACGAAGAGCGGGTCAGGTGAGGAATCGTTGCCTGCAAAGCGTAGAGGCAGTCATCGAGGGGCAACAGAGTATGCCTGCGGAAAGCAACGATGATCGCCTCCTGTTCCACCGTCAGGACGGTGGAGCAGGGATGCTTCGGCCCGGTACGCAGATCGGCCACCGAGCAGCGCTTCCTCCACTTGGCCACCGTCTTCGGGTTGATTCCATGACGGCGAGCCAACGTTCTCAGGCTCTCTTGACTATGCTGTATCGCTCGACGGATCGCCTCTGTCGTGGTGGCGCCCTCGGTGTAGAACCTGGCCCATAGTGCCTCCTTCCAGCCTCTGGATAAGAATGCATCATCAAATGCCGGGACTAAACAACTAGGCAACTCAGTTGCCGCTTCAAGCGACGCCGCCGCGACCGCCAGGGTTGTGTAGTCAACGCTATATCGCGAAACAAGACTTCTTGATTTGTGATCCCTCGGTAGCGAACTTTTCACCTTGAATCCTGTATCGCGCTGGTTTCGCGCTTCTGGACTTACGGCTCTGTTTTTTGCGGTCATGGATATTGCTTGAACATCTTGGTGACAGCTTTTCCCACCATTTGCTGGTTCTTGTTGCCGTTGTTGCTCAAGGTATCCTGAGCGATCCCGCGCCAGATCAGCGCCTTCGCTTTAGCGTCATAGATGCTGACTATCATTGTTGCCTCAACATTCTGCTCGGGTGTAATCCCGCCCATGCCGCCGCCTATGCCCCGCATACCCCAGGCACTGTAGGAGGTCTGCTGCTTCATGCCGCCGCTTACGGTTACGATCAGGTCCGGATTTGCGCTCATGTCAACCTTGCTTAGGCCTTTTCCCGCGAGCGCAGTGTCGATGTCGCTGACCGCGGCCTGCGCCAGGATGGAGTTGGCTATTCGATTTGGATCGTTGATATCCCAGGCATAGGTGTGATACCCCGAGAAACTCTGGCTGTGGTTGTAGTTGACGGAAACCTGTTGCCCGAAGGCAATCGTGGATGTGAGGCTCACCAGCATTGCGCACAAAGCAAGTTTCATTTTCATACTTGTCATCCTTTCTTTGAATTGGGCTGCCGAAGGTCGACCTGGCGCTAAACACTTCTCACGTTGCGGATGGTACCTGCGCCCTAGCCCTCACACAACTAGCAAAACTTATAGCAGAGCACCTAATTTCTCGGGGGCAGCTCGGGTCACGGCCTTTACTTGGGGATCTACTGGACCCGAGAAACCCTTCCGATGGTGTCGGCCACCAATTCACAGACACTGTGATTGTTCCCTTGCCGCGGATAGTTGAATACTGTCACTTGCGACAGTGATGAACTGATTATTGGGAAGAAAAACATGAACTTTCGACCCATTTCTTGAAATCTCCGACTCGTATAGCTTCTGGACTCGCATTTTCACATTAAAGTGCCAGTACTTTTACTAGTTGGCCAAGCGTTGTCACGCGGCTAATCTCATATAAATCTGACACCGCACGCACCGGCCAATGCGAACGGGAGGAAGGCTTGCGTGAAAAGGCTCTTGATAGTGGACGATAATCCCGCCATGCTCGGGATGCTCGTCGATATGCTTCACTTGGACTTTTCGATTGTGGGCACTTTGTCAACAGGAACAGCAGTCCTGAGGGACACCCCGACTTTGAGACCGGACATTATCCTCTTGGATATTTCTCTCGGCGACATGTCTGGCCTATCCGTGGCGGAGCACTTGCAAAGAACAGGATGTGCAGCCCGAATCGTCTTCATATCGGGGCATGAGAGCTTCAGTTTTGTTCAGGCAGCTCGCCGTCTTGGCGCGGCTGGCTACATCGTGAAATCCCAAATTGACCGGGATCTCCTAAATGGCCTCCGCAAAGTCTCCATGGGAGAGCAATTCATATCTTCTATTCCTGAGGATTGTCCACCGTTTCTGAGAGAAGAGGATCGATGACGCGCGGAAAGCTGGAATGAAGGCTCATCCACAAAATCATTTCTATGTCGTGTTTAATCCACTCGATGCTTCCAGCCGCCAACAGATGCCTGACGGCGGACTCGCAATTAACGATTTTCTCAATATTCTCGCAGTGGCTCCCCGTACCAGAATTAGTGACCAACCAGAAGATCAGGAGAAATTTATGCATAATCGCATTGCCAGACTATCCGCATTCGCCCTGTCGGCGGCCGCCGCCTTCGGCATAATGGCTTGCTCCACTTCACAATCCTTCGCTCAGAATCCACAGCTGGAGCAGAAGCTACAAGAGATCAAGCAGGCGTCCGCAGCCAATAAACAGGCGCTCGCTCGATACACCTGGCAAGAGCAACAGACGATCAGCCTGAAGGGCGATGTGAAGTAGACTCAATTGTTCCAGGTGAGCATCGGTTCTGACGGTCAACAGCAGAAGACCGAGTTGAATGCCTCGCCGGCGCCCCAGCCGAGCGGCGGCCGGGTAAAGCGTCGGATTGTCGAAAAGAAAACGGACGAGTTTCAGGAGTATGGTCAGCAAATTGCCGCACTGGCGAAGCAATATGCTCACCCTGACCCCCAGGTGCTGCAACAGGCCTATCAGCAGGGCAATATTTCGATCCAACCCGGCGGAGGAGAAGGGATAGTCAGCCTGATCATTAAGAATTACCTGAAGCCCAACGACTCTGTGACGCTGGTATTCAATCGGCAGCAGAAGGCGCTCGAGAGCGTTAACGTTTCGACCTACCTGAATGATCCAAGCGATGCAGTGACTGTAACGGTTCAGTATGCAGAGTTACCTTCAGGCGTTAACCACGTGGCGAGTATGCAGGTGAATGGGGTGAGCAAGCAGTTGGGTGTGTCGATTCAGAATTCCAACTATCAACCCATCTAGATCGATGGTGGGCAGACATCGGGAGGAGGAGGAGATCTCCCTGCATTCCGATTCTCTCGATATATATGAGCTGCCTGACTAGAAGCAGAGACTGAGGATCAGCCCCAATTGATTCAATTGCTGATTGGGGTTTCTGCCCGCGTTGTTCTGGTGCTCGTAGTGCGGGTCGAGTTCTACGTGCTTGCCGATGGGAAAGAGACTGCCCGCGTAGATTGTGGTATCGCTCCATTTTGGATATTGGCTTTGGTAGGCTGCCATACTCGCTGGCAGGAATTTTAGGGCGACGTAGCGCCCAAGGCGTGTGTCACCAGTCTTATGAACCACTCCCATGCCGCCGCCGAGTTTCTCGATGATTCGGTAATGCGAGATAACCTGGTGGATCATTCGATATCCAGGGAATGTGGGACCGTGGTTTTCCTCGTCCTAAGAACCGACAACTGCCAGTCAACAAGGAACAGCTGGGCAGCCTTATGGAGTTGGTACAACACGATAGTAGACACCATTTGCGCCGTAAGATGGCTGAAACCAGGTGTTGCCGCACAAGTAGTAGGTCATGCCACCTACGGTGGGCGTTGCGCAACCGGCTGGTGTCGTCGCGACGATTTCTCCCATTGAATAAGCAGTGCTCGCTGCGCCAGCCGCCACGCCAGCGTTGTAGGCATTGGTAGCAACAATGGCGGCATTCGTCGACGCAACTGCCGCTCCCGTTGCCACGCCAGCCGCGTAAGCATTGGCGTTGGCTGCGTTATTATTCGCCGAAGCGACGGCCGCTCCAGCCACTGCGCCAACAGCGGCGCCTGCAACTGCTGCCCCGGTCGTGGACCAGCCTCCGCAGTTGTAACAGCCTGTAGAGTAGGAGTTGACAACGACCGGCGGATGGTAAACCGCAGTTGTCCCACCGTAGTAATGATCACTGGCATACACCGTTGAGCCGGAAGAAGTGGTTCCAACGGTGCCGACGCCCTGGTAGTGGGTCGCGGTGCCGCCGTTTGCACCCGGGCCGGTTGTCGTCCCGGATCCTTCGGCATGATATGCGCTGCCACCGTAGGCGCTTGTTGCCGATGTTCCCTGGCCGGCTGTATGTGTCGCACTGCCACCATAGGCGTTTTGGCCAGTCGTGGTCCCTGAGCCTTCGGCATGGGTCGCCGTGTCGCCGTATTTATTGGCGTATGTTGTGCCCTATCCAGCAGTGTGAGTCGCTTCTCCGCCGTACCCGTTGGTGCGGGTAGTGGAATTGGAACCCTGGGCGTGGTAGGTGGAACCGCCTCCGTAACGGTTCGCATGCTGCCCCAGCAGCACCGGCTCACATAACATGACGGCGATCATTGCACTTAGGAGGCTTAACAACAGGTTTTTCATGGCGTCCCCTAACTCCTCGATTACGGGTTTTTCGTTGGCTTAACTGCAGACTTCGCAACAACATTTGGCCCGAAGCTGCCGGGGAAGGCGGGCTGGGGAGGCAAATGGAATGCGCTTTGCGCTGCCGGCCTTCGAGGAACTAAAGGCGTCACCGGGTACCGTCCCGTCAAGCTGCCAATTCGTGAGTACGAGGTTGTGGCGCGATTGGGTTGGATCATCCACGTAAATCGCGCGAACCAATCGCGGCAGTTTGTCCTCTGCACCGATCCACGCTTCGATGAAAACCCCTCCGCTTTCATAAGCCACGATATCGGTCGTCGTTCCCCCGACAATCTTGGACTGGCCCACGTAGAATGCCACGCTCATGCCTTGCGCGATGTCCTTGTAGGGGTCGGTCACGAGTATGTCATCGAAGGCAAAATAGATAGCGGCAGAGTGATAGGCTGTTCCAAGCATTTCGTCCACGGTGGGCGGCGCATCGGCTACGGCGACAAGGTTCTCAGCTGGTGCAAACGCCACCATCGTCTTGCCATCGTAGTAGAACTCCGAAACAGGACCGTCACCTGAGGTGATCACGCGAAGTTTGTCAGGCCTCTGAAGAAGCACGTCCGATTTGGTGCCATAAGCCAGCGGAAAACCCAGACGACTTGGGCTCTCGAACGTTTCCACCGAGGTGAACTCCATTGAATGGGCCGCGGCGAGCCGTGTGCAGGTGGCTTTCAGGATCTCGATGGCTTTGGGTTCAAGTGCAGGCCGTGCTGGGGCCGTTACTGGCACCGCGGACGGAGCTGCCGTTTCTGTTGCGGCCTGTGATGCGGGATCTGGCGGCGAGCCCTGGGCGCCAGCGGCGCACGTAACTGCTGTCAGCACACCGAACGCGCAAAGGAGGTGCATGGAAAGACTGAACTTAAACGTGGTCATACGGCCCCCTGACATCAGTTATGAAGGCCTGGAACGGCGCCTGGCTACGGAATCATTCCGCATTCAAACATCTTGTTGGCAATAGGAGCTGCCACTTTGTTAATGAACAGCGTGCGCATCTGCGGATCGGTCTTTAGAAATTGAATTGCCTTTTGTTCCTGCGGCGACGGCGGCTGTTTGTTTGCTCTCTGCGCCCAGAGCTGTTGGCAGGTGGAGTTCTGGTATTTCATGATGACCTTGTTGGCAACCTGGTCTAGTATTGGGTGCTGATCCTGAGCGTACGTTCCACCTGCAAGAGACAGCACCAAGGGTGAGATCAACAAACAAGCGATCTTACTGATACGACTGAGCTTCATCATGCGTTTCTCCTCATATCTAGTACAGAGTTTCTCGGTAAGTTTATTGGTAAGTAATGTTTTCCTATCTTGGCTAACAGCCAATCTTCGACGCCTTGGCGCTGCGCTGGCCGCGCAATTTATATTACTTTCACTTGCGACACGCGAGGCCAGTATCCTCTAGTTAACGCAGAGCACGCAACAGATAATTGCAATCAATGGGGCCGACCGGAACCGGCAATCAGCTATTTGGATAAGTCACTATCCAGAGGCTTTACAGACTTTTACTGTTCTGACTACTTTGTCACCGAAGCGAACCGCTTCGACGTAGTCCAAACCGCCTATTTTAGAAATCGAGTGAAACTCCAGCAAGGTATTCGACGGCGGTCTCCATCAGCGTCAGCAGGTCTGCGAAACAACTCGAACGTATGTGGGATTTCAGTTCCGGTTCGCTCTTCCACGCTTGTTCCATACAGAGCGCCTCCGGATTGCCGACTTCCTGGTAGATTCGGCTTGATAAGAATCCACGGTCCACGAGCCAGGAGCCACCTTCTCTAACAACGGACAATCTGCGAGAGATGACGATGAAGCGTCAATTGCTGCCGATGACAATGACCTCGGCACTTGTTTCTTTGCACATGCCGTAGATCGCCCCCGACATGCAGGCTCCTGCGGAATACTTGTAGCATCCGGCGGTCTTGGCCACGACGGAAACGGATCGGTCCGAACCGCCGCTGATGGCTCCTCCCGGTTCAAACGGCGATGGAGTCCCAGCATCGACCATGAAGCCTATATTCTTGCCCGTGCTCTTCCATGTCACTGTTGTGCCGGCCTTCACGCAGAAAAGCGCATTGCTCTTGGCGCCCGGGATGCTGGGAGTGGAGGAAGCCCCATTGGCAGTCCGTTTCACGTCGACCTCACATGGCGTGGAAGCCGATCCACACGTATTGCTCGAATTGCAAAGCTGCGCCGGATTTGCCTCTGAGCATGCGTATTTGCTGCTCTTCGACTGGGCAGCTGCATAGCCGGCCAGCAAGAAGACTAGTAGCGCCAGCAAAGTACACTTGATTACAAAGCATCGATGAATCGTCATAACACACCTCACACTGTGGCATTCAAGCCAGTCATACTTGGCGACTTCTTGATTTTCGAGTAGCCGAATTGGCTGTGCAGCAAGCCAGCAATCGCCAAATCCGGACTAATTGACGCCAGCGGTTCCCTTCCAATCAATAAGGTCAACCAGTCTCCAGGGATTCTGATTGAGGTCCAGCTGGAGTTTGCCTTCTTTGTCAAGGACCAGCTGCGCGGCTGGATAGAGGACTCCGGTGCTCTTGCTCTTGTCCTGATCGTTGATGTCGAGTTCGCCGGCGGTCAGATTGAAAGACTGCGATTGACTGTCAGTAAAGGCTTCAGCGAAGGTAATCTGGCGATTAGTAACAAAGACGATCTTCCGCCCGGTTGGTGTCGGAGTCATCCTGATGTAGGAGCAATCGTAGCCGAGCGTGCCGGTGATCTCGATGTGGCCTACTGCCTTCATTTTCTGGAGCGCGTTTACCAGTCCTTTGTTCTGCCCCTTCTCGTAGGCCTGTACAAGAATCACCCGGTCCGCAGGAGTCGAGAATTCATAAATATTTAGGGTTATCCCTATGGTCTGGCCCATTTGAGTGCTCGTGCCGAAGGCCTGGGCGTCGATGGTTTCATACTTATCTCTCGCAAAACCGGGAAGGGTCCCAATCATCAGCATGCCCACGAGCAGCAGTCCACTAACGGCGATCTTGGAATTACCTGAGTTAGTCTTCATTTTTCTCTCCTATTTGTAGCGCTGGCGCCCCCAGAGACTGTTTCGATGTCAGAAGAACTGTATGCTCGAACTCGGTAGGATTTAACTATCAAAACTACTTGATATGCATTAAAGAATGACTAGTCGAAAATTTGACAGTTTAAGCCAAAGTGTTGTTCCCCTAGTAGTTTTGCTAGTATCCGGGCTGCTCTTTTTCCCCGATCATCGGTGTTGGTCGAGGGTCAATTCATGGCCCGGAAGAAAGAGGATGGCGGCAACTGCTCCGATACCGTACCTGCCCTTGCATGTCCAAGGCTCTTCCAATGGCCAGGGTCAACCGGTGGGATTCCGTCAAGTTCAAAGGCGGCGACTTCGAGGCGGCTGCGTAATTATGAGAAAAAGCGAAGAAAGATCAGGTTGACATTGGTAACTCGACATTGTTAACTCAGAGACGAATAGAATTGAGATCGCCACACTACGGAGTGTTAACGACAGCGATACCTAAGGTTGACGAACTCGATCGAGATAGGCAGTTTCAGCAGACGGTTCCAGGAGGTCTCGTGATGGAGCGCAAGCTATTGACGCGTATTCTGATCGCCGACGATCACCAGCTTTTAGCTGACGCATGCAAGAGCATGCTCGAGCCGGAGTTTCAGGTCGTTGGCATCGTTACGGATGGTCGCAGTCTGGTGAGGGCCGCGGCTACCCTTAGGCCGGATATCATCATCCTCGACATCTACATGCCTCATCTCAACGGACTAGATGCGGGTGAGCAGATCAAACAGGAGATGCCTGCGGTCAAGCTCGTATACATGACCCAGAGCACGGGGGCCGACGTAGCCGCTGAAACATTCCGTCGTGGCGCTTCGGCGTTTGTCCTCAAGCATTCTGCAGGTGAGGAACTCCTGGTGGCCGTTCGCCAGGTCGCGCAAGGTGCATCTTATCTCTCTCCACTCGTTGCCAAGGAAACGGTGACGTTCCTTCTCAACACTAGCGAATCTTTCACCGAAGAGAAGCGGATCACGAGAAGGCAAAGCGAGGTTCTGCAATTGCTTGCTGAAGGGATGTCGATGAAGCAAGTGGCCAGTGTAATGGACGTCAAACCTGGAACTGTTGCCTTTCACAAATACCGGATGATGGAAATGTTGCACATCAAGTCCAATGCAGAGCTCCTCGAATATGCCATGAAGCGTCAAATGGCTGGATAGCGATCGAATGCCGCAGCCTGTCCGGCTCCGAAGACGGTGAATTTTCAGTGCTGGTAGGCCCTAAGGTTTTGATAGGCCAGATAGAGAATCGTCACTGTAAACTTTGCATATGCGCCGGCTGGGTCGAGGCAGGTGAGCCTAACCAGCCTCTCCGGCTTAACCCTGGATTTGCCCCGTGAATCCTGCGGTAGGGTAAGCGCTCTTCCTGAAAGAGGAATGCCTGCAGGTTTCCTGCAGTTCGCTCGGCGCGAGGACGCTATATAGCGTCTCCCGTAATGGCACAATCGCCTCGATTCTTGTGCCGCCGCGCGGTTTTGAACTGATCGTGAACTTCCCACCGATCAGGTGTAGTCTTTCGTGCATGCTAATCAACCCGAGTCCTGTTCCTCCATTAGTGTTGTTTGGGGAGAAGCCGATCCCATCGTCCACGATCGTCAAGCAAACAGACTTCTTCGTGCCACGTAGCTCAACATAAATTTTTCGCGCCTGGCTGTGTTTGGCAACGTTATGGAGTGCTTCCTGCATCACGCGAAAAAGACTCAGCGAAACATCAGCGTCCAGTCCTTCCGGAATATCGGAGCACACACAATCGACTTCCACCGAGTGTTGCTCTGAGAACTCTCGACATAGAGCGGCGACGGCTACGGACAATCCCAATAGCTCCAGTTCCGAGGAGTGAAGTTGATGCGATAGATCACTGACCGTTTGCCCGAGTTTCTTGATCTTGCCGCAAAGCCCTTTAAGGCTCGCATCTCCGTCTATCGAAAGACCTCTTATCAGCCGTCTTGCTCTTTCCAGTTCGATGCCGAAGAGCGCCAGGGACTGTCCTATGTTGTCGTGAAGTTCCCTGGCGATTCGAGTCCGCTCTACTTCCTGAGCCTTCATTAGACGGCGATCCAACTCTAGCCACGCCGTTTCGGCTTGCAGGCGCATGGTGATGTCTTCGGCAATGATCAGCAAGCACAGTTCGTCGCCAAACTCTATAATCTCGCCGGATAGGAGTGTCACCAGGGGTGCACCCGCCTTGGTCAATGACTTGCACTCATATTTGCGAATGCTGCCTTCGGCTATGAGTTTGTCAAGTACGCGCTCGCAGTCGTCTGGATTGCTCCAAAGACCCAATCCAAAGCTAGCCTTACCGATCACCTCGGCGCGACTATAGCCGGTGTGTTGTTCGAAAGCCTTGTTGATCTCGAGGTAACAGCGGTTATTCAAGTGGATGATGCAATTGATTGCAGGGCTTGCATGGAAGACCTTTTTAAAAAGGTCCTCGGACCGTCGCTCGCTATGTTGTGTCCTTTTCGAACCAGTTATCTTGTCGAACCTTGAGATTAGTCTGATTCGTTTCCCCCTAGCGATCTCGTCGGCAGGAGCAGGGAGGTGCCGTTGTACGGTTGTTCGCCGATTCCCAACGTTTTGGTCTATCGGACGCGCTGTTCCAGATCGTTCTTCTGTTTGCTCGGGGAAACCCCAGACTTCATCAGAACCTTCGAGCGGAACCCCAAGTTCTGGCAGCAAATCGGACCCTTGCGGGTTGTCCAATACGAGCAAGCTCAAAGCCATGGCTGCTTCCTCTCCACCGGCCGAGGTGATGTCACTCCCAACAGGAAAGCGGCTGAGCAATTTCACGTGCGAACGGGTCTTCTAGATATACCGGGTTGATGACGGGGTTGTGCCAACTTTTTGCGATTTCTCCCATTAAATGTTGTGCAATGAGGACCGGGGCCATTCAAATTGGAGCTATTCGAGAAACTGAGTTGGCGAAACTTGTAGCGACTTATGGAAAAGTGAGATCTCAGGGTGGCCGGAGAATACTGAAAACAGTATACTCCGTGACTCCGTGACGAAATGCGCCCGCATTCTGGTCGTCAACGGTCACAATCCAGTAGCGCTGGGTTGTGCGAGGGGCTGCTTGAAATGGAATTTTATATAGTCGAAGCGGTGAGCAATGGCCGCGTATGCTGCGCTCTGTCGTCGAATTGAAGCCGGACTTGATCGTGTTCGATCTCACTATCCTCTTCCCGAACGATTTGAAGCGGTCCGGGCAGGTGAAAGAAATGCGGCCATCAAGTTGGCTATTTGACAAAAAATACCAACATAGAAAGAGTCCAACAAGCCTTTGTGTTGCGGAGCCTCTGGGTATCTCTGTAATTTAGGGTTCTCTTGCAGCAGGGAAGCGACAAACCCACTCAAGGTTCAAAGTCATCTACAGGAAAGATCCCCCCAGAGTGTTTCGACTTGATTTCCTGTTGGGCGCCTGTCAGCTTAATCAGATCAAAAGTAAGCGATTGATAAGCCTCGTAATATGATTGACCGCCATCTAAAATGATCCTACGCCAGTCCCGAGTTGAATTTGCATGCACCGTTCATCAACGACATCTGGCATCCCACCGCCTGGAGTGCCTGTCTCGGCCGGTGTGCAGCCTCCAACTTTCGCCAAGCTAAAGGATATGAGCGATGGCGAGTTGATGGCGCAGCTAAAGGATGGCTGCAACGACGCTCTCACAGTTTTGTTCGACCGCTACTACCGCCTTGTGCTGAGCATTGCCCTGAAAATTGTTCGTGATCCTGGAGAAGCGGAAGATGTCATGCAGAGCGTCTTCCTGGAGATTTTCCGGACGGTGGCACAATTCGACTCTGCTAAGGGTAGTACTAAGATGTGGATCCTCCAGTATGCTTATCGCCGCGCTATCAATCGCAGAGAACATCTGACCGCGAGGAAGTTCTACAACCAGACGAACCTGGAGGAGAGCGAGACGCGTTTGCTCGAAATAACCCCCACGCTCGGCAGGTTCACGCAGCCTGAGTTGAAGCATCTGCTCCGGCAGGGACTGAGAACACTGAGCGGCCAACAAAAACAGGTGGTCGAACTGGCCAGTTATGAAGGGTTCTCGATGAGAGAAATCGCCGACAGAACCGGTGATTCTCTATCGAATGTACGGCACCACTACTATCGGGGAATTCAGAAATTACGTTCCTTCGTTGGAGGAACGCCGGAAAAGAGAAGGGCAGCAGGCGATGAGTGATCATTCCCATTTCGAGGAATTGGCCGCTCTGGGAGCAGGTGAGTTCCTGTCGGACGAGGAGCAGATTGAACTCCGCGAACACACCGGAGTTTGCGTTGAATGCTGGCAAGCCGCGGAGGAGTTCAGTGGTCTCGTTCGCTTCGGACTGCCGCTAACTGTAAGTCCGGTTCGTGAATTCGTGGATAAGGCAAAGATCCGGCCCGATAACGGCATGCGTTCACGATTCCTTCAACGCGCCCGGCGCGAAGGGATCGGGTTCTCCCCAGGCGTCGAAGATTCAACCCAGCTTCACTGGAGGCGAGTTGGATTTTTCGTTTCGTTCACGACCGCATTGGCCATCGCGATCGTTCTCGCAGTTGTCTTTGGAACTCATCGGCGTCCCGTGTTGCCAATATCGATGCAGGCGCGGCAGGTTGATCAGCTTAAACGGGAGAACTCCGAGCTTACCGCCAGCCTGTCCCGGTCGAACGAGTCGGTCGCGGCGCAGCAGCGCG
>Ga0206966_1113_pt1 | contig 14080 bp, 19 predicted proteins | sample Alteio_BWOrgHeat_23_FD_152970 | JGI IMG/M metagenome (GOLD analysis project Ga0206966, IMG submission 152970) | Enriched cells from forest soil in Barre Woods Harvard Forest LTER site, Petersham, Massachusetts, United States -... | ecosystem: Environmental > Terrestrial > Soil > Temperate forest >...
CCTGGTTCTTTGCCGAGCGCCTGCTGTACGTCGACTGGCTGGAGGAGCGGCCATTGTCGTGACAGTTTGCACAGCGGACCAGACACGTCTTACCGCCCCTGGAGTACGCCCTTCACCGCCCCCTTGTGAGGCGAAGCCGTTCGCCGTAACAAATCCTTTTAGGAACAGATCCGCACGGCCACCCCACATTGAGGCGATTTCTCTCCCGTACCGTCAATTCAACCGCTTGATGATCTCGGCCAGCACAAGCGATCCGCCCCTCGCTTCCATTGGCGCAATTCGCAGTCTATTGGTTCTTGATGAGCAGTTCACAAATCCCTGTCGTAAACTCTCAACCGCACTTGCCTCTCGTGTTGCGGTGATTTTGTAAGAGCTGCCTGCCCCGCGTGGTACGAAGCGTAGCTGGTGCGATTCATCACGACGGCAAGCCGGTTGCGCATAGGATCCTTCATGAAGTCCCCATCGGAAACTGCTGTGTGCTTTTGCAGCCAGTCTTCCAATGTGAACCCTTCGAAGGCTCTAGTGAGTTTGTCATTGACTTCGGCCCATGCTCTCCTAAGTCCGGTTGCCGAGAGTGGATCGGCAAGCACGCGGTCCGGATTCGCGATATGCGGCTCGTCCAGGTCAGTGTGAAGTCTCTCCGCAATGCAAGTAAGGGAAACATGCGATCGTGCATCGCGGTCAGATGGCCGAGTAGATAGAAAACGCGGTTCCTCCCTGGAGCGGCCTGTTGTTGAAGTTGTTCATCACTCAGCTCAGAAAGGGTCTTGTTAAAACGGCTAATGACAAGCCTCCATGAGTTGAGAACTGTAACGCCGAGAATCTCTTCGTTCGTCATTCTCGTATGCTCTCCTTTTTTGTTTGAAACTCGGTAAGTTGGTGCCGGCTACCGAAAGAGTGCGAGCGCCGAAATACCAAGGGCGACTGCATCTTCAAGCAGAGCGGCTGGTAGATCACGTCCAAACGTCCTTGCTAACAGGCTCCTCGCCTTAGCTCCTCCGAATGTTCCGGCCACAGCTCCTATAATTCCCACTACCAGCCCGATGATCATTCCATGGCCAGGAAGCCCAATCGCAAGACCGCACAGAGCACTCGTAACGATTCTGGTGATGAACTGAGGAGGTACCAATCGGCTTGGAGTCTTCAGAAGCTTGTCGTTGACCAGCTCTCCGATCGCCATGAGGGTCAAAATGTACGGGGTGAACGCATAGCCCAGGAAAGCGAGCCAAGTGTGTTCTAGAGGCAAGATGCCGGAGTGGACGGCCCAACTGACGGCGGTCAATCCAATCAGGGCTCTTAGTCCGGAGGCGGTCCCAATAAGAAATGCGTTGATGAAGATGAACATGAAAACTCCGGTAAGCTCGTTCGAGGGTTGTTGGGCAGGTTTGATAACTTGTGTCTGCGCTATCCGTTCGTGGTTTGCGGTGTGATCCGCACGGATCTGTGAAGCAGATACACCACGAAGAATTGGAGGACGGCGATAAAGAGCGGCCCAGCGCATTTCCCAAGATCATGCTCAAACAGACCGATTCCGGCATCCAGTAATTGCATGGCGCCAGCGAGCGCACCCAGGATCAGCAACGCAGGCGTCGCCTGCTTGTAGATCGCCCCCAATGCGAACAAAGCCAGAGGAATTGTGCGCGCCGCCGCGTACATCGCCAATAGCAACGACGCCTCTGTTGGAACGGATTCGGCAGGGACCAGGTATTGCGGACGGATGATCGCCGCGATGGAAAAGCCGCTCGCAACCAGGACATTGATTGCTGTGACCAGCGAAGCCAGCCGAATCGCCTTTATCGTTGTCATTGATTTCTCTCTCCGAGTAAGCTCGTCCGAGCGTAGTTGGGTTGATTTGACAACTTGTACTCGCTAATTGCGGAGCGGGATACCTGTTATGCTTTCCCCCTCATCAATTGTCGTCAGACTGTAAGAACTACCCTCCCGAAGGGGCGGCCTTCAACCAGATAACGCAGAGCCTCAGCCGCTTCCGCCAGAGGAAACGTCTTAGCGACGATCGGTTTGATCGCACCGGACTGAAGTAGAGAGACAATGACCTTCCAAGCGTCACCAACCGTCGCCTGCGGCTGACGGAACATATTGAGACTCCGGATGGTGGCTTGTGGCACGATGAGATCGGTCACGTCAATGGTCGTCTTACGGCTTGCGGAATACCCCAGTGTTGTGAGGCTTCCTCCCAACGCGAGCGCTTTGAGCGCCTCGCTCAAGACTTCACCACCGATCCCGTCGATGACAATATCTGCGCCGTAGCCGTCCGTGACCCGACGTACGCCGTCGCCCAAGTTCTCCGACGAAGTATCTATGACCTCACTGAATCCGAGCGCTTTCGCCTGCTCGGCTTTCGCATGATTAGTCGTGCTGGATATAGCGTGTTTTGCTCCCAGAGCGCGCGCCAGTTGCGTCACCGCGTTGCCGACCGACCCTCCGATCGCAGGCGCCAGAACGGTTTTGCCTGGACGAAAACCAGCCAGCGTAAGAGCCACTTGTGCGGTGAGGTATGCAACCGGAATGCCTGCGGCGCTTATATCGTCGACACCATCAGGGATCAGGCAAAGATCTTCCTTCCGTACGGCGATCCATTCACGGTAGGTTCCGTCTTCAAAAGCGCCATAGGTGCCCCAAAACATCACGCGTGAGCCGGCAGGAAAGTCCGTTCCGCCTGCCTCCTCCACTACGCCCGCGCCTTCGTTACCCAGGACTAGCGGCACCTCCGGGATGTGAAAATTGCCAAAGAGAATCGTATGGTCGAGCGGCGTGACGCCAGCTGCCGTGATTCGCACCAGTACTTTCCCGTCTGTGACGGGTGGTTTGGGAAGTTCGACCAGGCTCAACGCTTCATAACCACTAAATCGCTCCGCTCTCATTGCACGCATATTGGTTCTCCCTTTTCCCATATCACTCCTGACTTGCGCCGCTAAGCCGCAACCCGGAGATAGTTAATGTCGATCGAGACCACAGCAGGTCGCGAATTGATAGAGCCCCTAGCTCTCACCGAACAGAGCAGCGTGGATTATTGGTATAATCCAGATACTGGATTAGATTCGTAATCCTGATTTGGTCGCAGATTATTTTCTTGGAGGTTCAGATGGGTTATTCCCAGGCACAAAAGGAGAAAACTCATAAGCGCATCATTGCCATTGCCTCAAAGAGATTCCGCGAAAAGGGCCTCGCCGGATTAGGAATTGCGGACTTGATGAAGGAAGCGGGCCTGACGGTTGGCGGCTTCTACAAGCACTTCGACTCTCGTGACGAGCTAGTAGCGGAGGCACTCAGCGATGCATTCGGAGTCTGGCAGCGCCAAAAGGAAGTCGCCGAATCGGGTGGACACCCCCTATCCTTCGAGAAGCTTATCGACGATTATGTGAGCGATGTGCACCGCAGGAACCCGGGTGCAGGTTGTGCCTTCAGCGCATTGGCCCCGGAAATCGCTCGTAGCGACAACCGGACTCGTGCGCTCACTTCTGATCGAGTCAAGGCGGACCTTGAGTTGATTGTCGAGTTACTGCCAGGCAGGGACAAGCGTGCAGCAAGATCGAAAGCAATCCTGACGTTCAGTGCTCTCGTCGGAGCGATGTCGCTGGCCCGCGCCGTTTCGGATGAGGCGCTTTCGCGGGAAATCTTGAAGACGGTGGCAGACCTTCTCAAGCACCCCGGCTGAAAGTGACATGGCAAGGTCTTCGGTGCAGCGTCTCTCGATCAGACCTGCCCTCTACCGCCATCAACGAAGAGTTCGATACCTGTAACAAAACTGGAATCATCCGACGCCAGAAAAAGCGCAGCTTTAGCAATTTCGTCACGATCTCCCATCCGCCCCATTGGAATCGTGGACACAATCCGCGCAATGGCGTCTTCAGGTTGCCCATCCACAATTGGCGTATCGGTTGGACCCGGGCTGACAACGTTTGAGCGAATATGGCGGTCCTTAAGATCCGAGGTCCAGGTTCGGACGAATGAGCGGAGGGCAGCCTTCGTCGCGCCGTAGACACCGAAGGCGGGCGTACCCTTCACGCTCGCGACCGAGCCGTTGAGAATGATAGAGCCACCATCATTCATTAGAGGAAGGGCCTTCTGTACAGTGAACAGCGTTCCCTTGACGTTAATGCCGAAGAGCTTGTCAAAATGCTCCTCAGTGATCTTGCCGAGGGGAGCAAATTCCGCAACGCCGGCGTTGGCGAAAACGATGTCGAGTTTACCTTTTGCCTTGATTGCCTCATAGAGAGCATCGAGGTCGGCCAATCTGGCAACGTCTCCCTGAACGCCAGCGACGTTGCTGCCGATCGCATTCACGGCCGCGTCGAGCTCTTTCCGACGGCGGCCAGTGATGAAGACGTAGGCACCCTCTCTGACGAAGAGCTTTGCGGCGGCCAACCCTATCCCGGATGTGCCACCGGTAATGACTGCCACTTTTCCCTGCAGTTTCTTATTTTCCGGCATCGATAGTTTTCTCACTCCCCCTGCTCAAAAGAGACGTTGCCCGTCCTCGCTTACGCTTGGCCTGAAGTGAACAGTTTCAGCATTTGCTGGTTGAACCCTTTTACCAAGGCATGTTCCCCAGGTCCAGGATTCGCTCGCAGAGGCTTGCCGGTTCAACAAGAATTTCTTCAGCATCTGTTCCAAGCGCGTCCAAAGTTGCGGAGATGAACTGATCGAGAGGCATTGCCTGCTCAGCCTCTTGGCTATTTATCAGTTCCGTTCGCACCCAAGGCGGCGCCACCTCGAGCACTCGAACACCGCTGTCGCGAAGCAAGAAGCGTTGCGACAACACATAGGAGTGGAGCGCAGCTTTTGTCGCAAAATAGACAGCGGTCACAGCCGATGGCACATAGGCAAGGACCGAGGTGTTGTAGACAATGACGCCACGCCTGCTCTTCAGCTGATTCACGTGAGCCGAGGTCAAGCGAATACGGCCCAGAAGATTTGTCGTGACGGTCGACACGAGCAGCTTGTCGTCGATGACGCCAGCTGCCTGATCCGCTTCCATGATTCCAGCATTATTGATGAGAACATTTCAGATCGGGTGTTCTGCAGTCAGCCTCTTAGCCACTGCTTTGATACTGTCCGGGTCTGCGATGTCGAGTTCGATCGCCTCGATGCCCGGATTGGCCTTCGCAACGGAGCCCAGATGGCTCTTGCGTCTGCCAGAGATGATCACTTTCTTTCCGCGTTTGTGCAGCTCCTCGGCCAGAGCGCGGCCAATACCTGATCCGCCGCCGGTAATGAAGATGGTGTTTCCAGCATGATTCATGATTTCTCCAGTCAATGTGGTGTGATTGTTGCGTGAAGGTCCGAGGTTTACGCTGGGAAGCTATCGCCAAACATGGGAAGGCCACTCACGGATTCTTTCTGGGTGGCTTCGTCCTGCAACACATCCCAGTGCTCGGCCAGGAGACCGTTTTCGAATCGGACTATGTCGGCGGCAATCCAGGCGGCTGGCCTTCCGATTCCTGAGAAACGGCCGTGCGCAATAACGTAATCGCCTTCTGCGACAATGATTTGGTTTTCGTAGCGCAACGTATGAGGCGTCGACCGGACAAGAGCGAACAGTCCTTCGCGTCCTGGCGCAATGTGAGCGCTGTGCTGAATGTACGTCGGCGACCAGAAGCGCTCCGCCGCCGCGTAGTCGCGTTTGTTGAAGAGAGTGTCGAAAGCTTCGAGAACGATCGCCTTGTTCTGTCCGGGTGTTGTCTTTGGCATATTCAGCTCCTGTGATTGTTTTCGGAAGATTGATAGGTTGGATAATCGGAATAGCCATGCGGCCCCGAGGCATATACGGTTTCCCAATCAACCTCAGCAAGCGGGGCATTCTCGGCAAACCTCTGGACCAGGTCGGGATTTGCGATATAGGAACGGCCGAACGCTACCAGATCTGCCAGACCTTCCGCGACAAGGCGATTGCCGCGATCACGGTCCATCTTCACATTCGCGATGAGTGTTCCCGTGTAGAAATGACGGAAATGCCGGAACATGCCGTCGTCGGCCAATTTCTCGAGTGGAGTACCCGAAAAGTCGGTGGTATTGCCCATCAGCAACAAGTGCGAAAGATTGTAGGTGCTCAGCTTCCGAATTGCGTATTCGGTGACGGGCAGGGTTTCTTCGTTGGCTTGAAATGCACCGCCTTCGTGCATCGGGCTGATCTTGACTCCAACCCGTTGTGCATCGACCTCACCCAGGACCGACTCAACTACCTCGAAGAGAAAACGTGAGCGATTTTCCAGGCTCCCGCCGTATTCGTCTTGACGCAGGTTGGTGGTGGCGTTCAGAAACTGAGAGATCAGATAGAGATAATTGGCGAGAATCTGGATACCATCGAAGCCGGCTTCCATCGCGTTACGCGCAGCTCCCCCGAAGTCCGCAACCGTGACTTGAATCTCTTTTTTCGTCAGAGGCCGCGGCGTTACCGTGGGCTTCCTTCCTGTCGGCGTGACCGAGATCTGGCCTGGATCGACGTTCGATGCGGACACGGGCTGCGCGCCGTCCAGTAATTCGGGATGCGAGATCGCGCCGGTGTGCCAGAGCTGTGCAATGATGCGGCCGCCGGCTGCATGAACGGCATCCGTGACACGTCGCCACCCGCGGACGTGCTCTTCCGTCCAGAGGCCTGGTGTATCGACCCAGCCAAATCCTTTCGGGCTAATCGCGGTGGCTTCGGTGATGATCAGTCCAGCCGAAGCACGCTGCGCATAATACTCCGCCTGCAAGGTCGTGGGCACGTGATCATGCCGTTGGGCGCGCATCCGGGTGAGTGGCGCCATGACGATGCGGTTAGGAAGATCGAGGTTTCCCATCCGATATGGTGCAAAGAGTGGCTGATTCGACATCACATGAACTCCTGTATAGATCGACAGAACGTGCTTAAGAGATCGCCTCGATTGCAGCAACCCGCGAGGGATAAACCGCCAGGAGCTCTTTAATTTCGATCACCGCTTCATGTGGCTTTTCGTATGTCCAGACGGCATATTCCGATTTCGCTTCGCCAACGGGAATGCTGTAGTACGTGCAATCGCCCTTGTACGGACAATAGGTGTAATGCGTGGTCCGAACGAGCAACGACATGTCCGCATCGCCGCGCGGCAAGTAGTAGACGGGCGGATATCCCTTCTCCACCAACCGAAGTGCTTGCCTCGATTCAGCAACTATCCGCCCGTCGACAGTCACGCGCACCTTGCCCCCAGCCGGCGAAATCGTGATGGGATGATCAGGGCCGGGAATCTTGATCTCGTTACCTTTGTTCGAAGTGTTATTCATTGCGTTCCTCACGTTGTCAGTTAAAGCCTGGAACCGCCATCTACGGGAATACTGGCGCCGGTGATCCACCGCGCCCCGTCGGATGCTAGAAAAGCCACCCCGTCGGCAACATCCTCGGGTTTGCCGAGTCGTTTCAGGGCCTGCATTCCCAGCGCGACCTCGCGTCCCGCTTCTGTCTTCGTGAAATTCGACATAGCCGTGTCGATGACCCCTGGTGCGACAGCGTTTACGCGTATGCCGCGTGGCCCGAGAATGGCGGCCCAGTTCTTGACCAGAGTCTCAAGTGCGCCTTTAGTAGAGGCGTAGGCAAGAATCGAAGGGTCTTCCAAGACTGGTTTGCCCACCACCATGCGTGCTCCGAGAGAAGAGACAACAACAACGCTTGAGCCCTCAACAAGAACCGGCAACAGTTGCTGGACCAGGAAGAACGGACCTCGGACGTTTGTGGCGTAGAGGCTGTCAAAATCCTCTACGTTGTAATCCGCAATGCGTGACGCCTTGCTGATTCCGGCGTTGAGCACAAGCACATCCAAACGGTCGCCGATGATGGAGCCAACCTGCTTGGCGAGGAGCCACGCGCTATCCGGAGTTCCCAAGTCCGCCGAAATTGCATCGGCGAGTCCACCTTTGCTTTGAATCTCGGCAACCAGAGATTTCGCTTCTTGTGTTGAGCGGCCATAGTGAACCAGGACGTGTGCGCCGGCCTCAGCAAGCGCCGCTGCCGCCGCGCGGCCAATTCCTCTTGATGCACCCGTCACAAGCGCAGTTTTGTTCTGAAGTGAAGTCATTGTTTCTCTCTCGACAGCCAGCTAACGGATAAGAGACCAGTACGCCTCCCGGAGCTGAAAGAGAGCCGACTCTTTTGGGTCGTCAGCTCTCAACCGGGTCAGCACGGAGACATCTGTCAAGGCTCCATTGACTGAGTGCGCGTTGGTTTAGGCGTTCATTCCGCCATCCACGGTAAGATTCGCCCCGGTGATGTACGAGGACTCCGGACCGGCGACAAACGCCACCATCGCGGCGATCTCCTCAACACGCCCATAGCGGTCGAGCGCTGTTGCGGCCTTCTGTGGTACCGCCCAATCACCCGAGGCGGGATTCAAGTCCGTGTCAATCGGACCCGGCTGAACGTTGTTGACCGTAATACCCCGGCTCCCGACCTCTCTGGATAGTGCCTGGGTAAACATCTTGACAGCTCCCTTTGTGGCCGCGTAGGGCACAAGCCCTGGCGCAACGGCACGCTCGCCCACCGCCGAACCGACCATGATGATGCGACCACCATCCTTCATGTGTTTCAGCGCCGCCTGCGTGGTAGCGAATACGCCGCGGACGTTGATGTCGAGCACACGATTCATCTCCTCCTGCGTTGACTCCTCGAACGGTTTTGGAATGGCCGTGCCGGCATTGTTCACAAGCACATCAAGTCGGCCGAAGGTCGAGACGGCCTTTTCGACCGCACCCTTCACTGCTTCGACGTTGGCAGCGTCCGCCTGGATCGCGATGGCCTTCCCGCCAGCGAGTTCAATCGCTTTGACTACGGCGGATGCCGCGCTGGCGTCCTTCGCATACGTGATGGCTACACTTGCTCCATCGGCGGCCAGACGCTTTGCAATCGCTGCGCCAATGCCCCGGGACCCCCCGGTAACGAGTGCCACTTTCTTCGCCAACTTAGACATAAATCTCCTTTGCAATTCTCGGAACAATTCATGAAGCCGATTTCGGTAGCAATTTTGCCGATCCTGTTGGTCGGTTATGAACCATTCAGTTTTATACGATGATGAAGATTTGGCGAGGATGCAGAGAAATTGAACTGTTTAGTTCTTTATCGGATAATGTGTCTATGGGGCGCCCGAAGAACTTTAGCCGAAAGGAAGTGCTGGAGAAGGCGATGCCCGTGTTCTGGAAGCATGGGTTCGCAGACACGAGCCTCCAGGAACTGGAACGAGCCACAGGCGTGAACAAGTCAGGGCTGTACACCGAGTTCCGAGACAAGGAAGATCTCTTTGTAGCGTGCCTGCGGCACTACCTTGAGAGCCAAGGGAAGAGGGGACTTCTGACCAAGGAGCCTCTGGGCTGGAAGAACGTCGAGACATTTCTCAAGAATGGTCCTCTCAGCAAGGGGGAACAGCAGGGATGTTTTTCGGTCAATTCAATGCGGGAGTTCGCGATCCTTCCGGATGAGGCTTATGGGGTCGTGAACGAGAATCGAGCACTGTTGCGGCGCCTTCTCGCCATGAACATTGAGGCCGAAAAGCCCAGGATGGCCGCCTCGGCAATTGCGGAGGTGGTGCTGTCCTTCTTCTCCGGATTATGCATTGAGCGCAACCTCAAATCCGGTAAGGCTTCGTCGACCCGCAAGATCGATAACTTTATGACAGCCCTTCGCAGTCTCTAATCCCGTCTTACGTGGGCAAGCCAAGGGCCGAGGCCAACATGCCGGCGCCTGATCCATGCGGTTATCCAATGGCGAAACGGCCGTTGAGGTATTCATCATTTGAAGGAGAGAACAATGCTCGATCATATAATTCTGACTGTCAGCGACGTTGAACGTTCGCTAGCCTTCTATGAGGCGGCCTTGAAGCCTCTTAGTATCAAGTTCTTCCTATCGTACAAGGGCGAGGGTGATCATCCTGATCTGTGGGGATTTGGTGATGGCAAGAGGGCGTTCTTCTGGCTCAAGCAAGGGAAGCCCAATCCAGCGTCCATTCACTGGGGCTTTATGGCTGGAAACATTGATACGGTCGATGAATTCTACAGCGCGGCAATATCCGCTGGTGCCAGGGACAATATTTCACCGCGGGTACGAGTGGAGTACTACCCGGGATACTACGCCGCCGATGTATTTGACCCGGACGGCTATTCGTTTGAAGTCGTCCACAAAAGCTAGCGAGGAACCTCACATCGGAAGATGGTTACACCTCGGTTAGGTAACAAACATCGGCTTCGCTAAAGTGATCGATCTAGTGGGCATCATCGAGTGCAAACCCTCGAGTCACACATCGAGCAGCCGGTTACCTCCTAGTCTTCCTAGCCTTCGCGATGTTCATCGGACTTGGGGCGTTCGACGCTTTGAATCACCTTCTCTCCCTTCGTCTTCTCTCTCCTCATCTTCTCCTTGTTCGTAGGGATCGCGTCTTTGGTGGTATTTCGTTTCACTTTTCTTGTGGCCGTGCTGGGATGCTTTTTCATGGTCACGGAATTCGGCACGGGTGGATAGCCTTCAACTCGATCAGCAAAGTACGCTGTTCGGCAAAACGTTTTGCGTGAACCCGATGTGCTCACACCTGGAGAGTTTCAAGCTTTATTGCAGGAGCTTCCCTTGCGTGAGCGGGTCATGATCATGCTGGCAGGTTCAACCCGCCTTCGCCGTTCCGAATTGTTCGCACTCCGATGGAGCGACATCAATTTCTTCACGCTGGAGATTGCTGTCACTCGTGGTGTGGTAAGGAATCACTTTGAGAGAGACGAAGACGGAAGCCAGCGGGAAGCCAGTTCCCTTGCACCCGTCAGTCTGTGATGTCTTTGTGGATTGGAGGAAGCAGTCACCGTATAACTATGATGATGACTTTCTCTTCCCTTCCCTACGAATGAATGGAATCCAACCGCTCATGCCTGACATGGTGCTCAAGAAGATCATCCGTCCTGCCCTGCTACGTGCGGGGATCACGGATAAGGTGATTGGCTGGCATTCCTTCCGGCACAGCTTGGCGGCCAATCTTCGCAGCCTGGGAGTCGATGTTAAGGTCGCACAGGAACTGTTGCGGCACGCAAATTCACGCACCTCTATGGACCTTTACCACGCAGGCAGTTTCTGCCGACAAGCGGACTGCGAGTCAGAGGCAGGTTGAGTTGTTGCTAGCTTGATTTCGGTGCGGGTTAGAAGTTCCGTACCGTTGTGTTCCGATCCTTCGACTCCCGAACGAAGATGAGGCGTATCGTGGGCTGTAAGGTGTCACTTTTAGGTAAGCCACAAACCCCTTGATTTTCTTTGGTTTATGGCGGGGACGACGGGGCTCGAACCCGCGACCTCTGCCGTGACAGTTATGCTTATGGTCGTAACCTATTGATTCTAGGAGCATCGGTGGCGCCGTAAGGCATCCTAGATTACCCAGAATCACATTTCAGTACCGCCGAGCGCACCGTCAAAATGCCTCACCTTTCGTGCCAGACCTCTGCCGTCCCGGCAAAGGTCAACGAGCTAACCTGGAATGCAAGTATCCGACATACCGGCGAGCGTACCGTCACAGTCCCCGTCTCTGAGCCGTCTCCATGTGGACGTTTGAGAGATGAGGAAGCCAATTGTAGCAACGTACCGAGTGCCCGGTCACTCATAACCAACGGAGGCTGTGGTTCTGCATTTCGATCTCGACTAGAAGTTTGTGCCGCTCCACTGCACGCCTGGATACAGACTCGGCATTCGTAACGCTCGGTAGGCGTTGGTGCCCGTCAGCTGCATATTCCATACCGTCTGCGGAGTGCTCTGATTGGTAACCTCGAAGATCTGGGTGCTCGTCGTCTGCGCAGTCGGCTCTCCGCACAGATCGTATTCCACGTTGCCGTTGTCCAGTTGATCCGTGTTGCCGCCGAAGTTGTTGTATAGGCTCGGCGAAAGCACTTGATGAAACTGGAACTTCGCAGTCTTTGCGTTCTCGTCCAATTGCAGGACAGGAACAGTGGAATAACAAAGTGCGTTGCCTTGCACTGCGCAGTTTGTGCCATCTGAAAATGCGCGGTCGTCGCCGTTATCCATCAAACCAAGAGAGAAGACACCGCTGGTATTTGGCGAGAAAAATGACGGGTAATGCTGTGCGTAAAACCAGTCCGCCGGATTGGTGTCGGTATCCCCGGAACTGTCCTCGAGCGTGAAGTCACCCCCCGGTCCCAAACGCCACAAGATGTCCCCTTGCCCTGCCCCGTTGTTGTAATCCACCTTGACCACCCAGTTCTGGTGGCGCATCGAAACGATCAGGTTCCCGTCGTCCGGCGAATATACGACTGCATTGGTATGGGTCCAGTCCGGGAACATGTAGGGATGCCGGTTCACATCGAGATGATCGAATTCATTCCACACCCAAACTGGATTCAGTTTTGTATCGAGGTCGATGATCACATCCCCCAGCACCGTAGTTGGCGCGCTCGCGCCACTCAGGGTGACCTGTTTCAGCGTGTTCGCCAGCACCAGCCAGTGGCCATTGGCCAGCGGCGTCACATCGTGATGAAACGTTTGTAGTGTCAGGTTTGAGTACCCTGCCGCTGCCAGACTGCTGTTCAGACCGGTGATCGTGACCTGCTTCACGATGTCAGTCGCTAAGTTGATCTCCCGCACCGCCGTCGGCGTGCCCGCCGCGATCGCCTGCGTAAGTGGAATGGAGGAAGTAGGTCCCACCGCCAGCAGGATGTCGCCGTTCGGCAGCAACTTGGCTCCCTGCACTGACTCACCCGGCTGTTGATCAGGAAAATTGTATGTCCAGATAACGTTGCCATTGAGGTCCGTGGCAAACAGACCGCGGGCATTACCGCTCGTTCCGTTGATCATCTCAATGCCTGGTTGCGGCGTTAGTCCAGGTGTGGTCGCGACAGCCATCACAGGGCTCATCCCCGTCGGCAGCGCACCTGTCGCAAAGGTGTGATCGGTGTCCATTGCGCTGGTGCCGTCGGAATAATCGATGTCCGCGCGCATATGATACGTCGTGTTCGCCAACATACCAGCGACAAAGATGCTCACTGCTCCGCCATTGTCGGGCGATGCGACTGTCCATGTATTCAGTCCGTAGTTTGTGTCTTTACCGAATTCGATAGTGACCTCGCCGGACTTCGGCAGGTTCAAGGTGTAGAGCGCGACCTGCGGATTATCGGTTTTGCCAACCTGTGTAGTGAGAGATTGAGGTCCCGAGCTTCCACTCCCACTTTCGCTGCTGCTTCCGCTCCCATTTCCGCATCCCGCAACCCCTGCTATAACCACACAAAAAAGGGGAAAAAATACCCACTGAATCTTCATTACCGCCTCCGAAAAAAAAAGCAATACGTCAGTCTTTTTGCAAGCTCTCAAACACTCCGTGCCTGCTTATGCAACCACTCACAGTCCCTGATGCCAGAAGAGGGTAAGCGATGCATCGAATGTAAGACGAGGATTCTCCACTAAAGGATTACGGTGCGGAATTCAATTTCCACTTGCCGTTAAGATTGCATTGTAATCGGTGGGGGCTTTCAGGACTCATCGCGGCCCGCAATCTGCATCGGTTGGCGGGAACGATGCGGAGGCAGTTCAGACTGTCGCGCGCGTCGCACTCTTCAAATGGTAGCGGTGTTTCGTATAAGGTTTTCATATCTGGACCATGCCCGGGGCCAGCCAGGCAGGGGTATCCCACGGAATGTTTACTGCCGCAAAAAGAGGCTGGACCAGATCGCGGGCTTTATTTAATGGCTGGGCGAGTTTAGATATTTATCAAAAGTGGCGAGGGTGTTAGCTGCGCAAGCGGCCACCCTAGACCGAGGACACGATTGTACTGTCTGGGTTAAATAGTAACGGTCACCCAGCAGAAATACTGTCGAAAGAACAGCACTCATCCCATTGTCGTTGCTCGAAGGGTCAAGCGACACAGCCTCTATTTGCCAATTGGGAGACTCTTTTCCATTCGCAGCGGTCTACAGTCACGGAATGCGGCACGAGTGGATAGCCTTCAACCCGATCAGCAAAGTACGCTGTTCGGCAAAACGTTTGCGTGAACCCGATGTGCTCACACCTGGAGAGTTTCAAGCTTTATTGCAGGAGCTTCCCTTGCGTGAGCGGGTCATGATCATGCTGGCAGGTTCAACC
>Ga0206966_1205_pt1 | contig 13936 bp, 18 predicted proteins | sample Alteio_BWOrgHeat_23_FD_152970 | JGI IMG/M metagenome (GOLD analysis project Ga0206966, IMG submission 152970) | Enriched cells from forest soil in Barre Woods Harvard Forest LTER site, Petersham, Massachusetts, United States -... | ecosystem: Environmental > Terrestrial > Soil > Temperate forest >...
CATTTTGTTTTTTGTCCTTCACGATGTCTGGCCTCTCCGTGGCCCAAGATCGGTCAGATCAGCAGACAACGCCCGTTGGACCCATCCAACGCCTTTATGTTGAGGAGCGCACGAAAGCACGCATCGGGGATTCGGTTCACTGCGATTTCCAAGGCTCGTGCTTCTCTCATGAAGGCGAGAACGCTCAGTCGGTGTCTGTTGAAGTGACGAAAAGGTGTCCAGCAGTATTGGCTTCAACCGACAATCGCAATATGGCGGATTATTATCTGCGAATCGCCCTTGAAAGCTCAATTTTGTATAGAAGAAGCGGCGAAATTGCTTACACCTTTTCCGCCAAGTTTGACGTTTCCAATCTTACTAAGGACCTTTGCGCATTTGCCAAGAAAAAGGCACCAGTTGAGATGGATTCTCCTATGATTTTCGAAGAGTAGACGGATTTCTCAATCGGAAATAAATCGCCAATGCACGGATTGAGGCTTGAACAGTAATGCGAAGTGTGGATAGCAAGTACTGGACGGCTAGCGGTAACCCGGAAACATCGAACCGCGCAGTTCAATTGCGGGATCAAGCTTCGGAAGTATTAAGGCGCTGGATGTGAGCAGCGCGAATGGTAAAGGCTCGTTCTCCGGGCCGCTCGTAATGCTGGTTCGACGTGAATACGGTCAGAATGATGTCCTCAAATTCCGCATTGCCGAACAAACCAGCCAAAACGTGGATGTATGGTGATGCGCACAGTGTACAAATTCACTCGGGGGAGCCTGACGTAACGAGCTTTAGGCGAAAGTGGCTAGGCTTGGGGCGGATATATTCTGACACCGGCTTTTTGGTCTATTACGGACATAGGACCCTCTACTACAGGGACGAACGTGGCACACTTGTCGGGTACGAAGATGACTTACTATTCCCCACCTCGTTGTGTTTGACGAATCCAATGAGGCAGGTACCCGAATCAGATAAGGCTCTTATCATTGAGCGGATGCTCGAGGCCCTCAAATGGGATGGACACCCGGGCCGAGTGTTCACTAAGAACTCATCGAATTAGACGTGACGCTGCACAACTCCTGACGACGCAATGATCGCGAGTAGGAACTCGAATTTTGGGCGGTATAGGCGGTAAAGGCACGAAGCGCCGATCAAGAATCCCATCTGCCGCGGTCGACGACGATGATCGGAGAAACTCCGATAGAAGAGCTGGACATTTCTTAGAATTTTAGTGGATATGTGAAAAAATGCCCAATTGGGTATGTACATTAACCACTTTTAGAAGCAAGATCGGTGCCAAATGAGGTCGTTTTCCGAGGCCGTCGCTGGCACCTCGATGACTTCGGAGAAATAGACTGCTGTTCGTCTTGAATCACCGGCTTGGACTGTTTCAGGCGGCGGGTTTTAGACCTTTCTTTACCCGCCGCTTTTTTGCAGACGCTTTATTTTGGAGCAAATTCGAAGCGATTTCTCTGTGAATGGGTTCTTGGCTCCAGAATCGGGAAGAGACACGACCTCAAATGTTCTTCAAGAAAAAACGATGGTATCCACCGCGTCCTCGGCCTTCTCAAGGAAGTCAGGAAGGAGTTGTGAGAACAGGCTCATCGTTCGGCACAAGGCCGTACAGATCTTCCTGCGCACGTATTCCGCTGACCCCGGACGGAACGGGACAACTCGCATCGAGAAGCGTACGCAGGATATGTATCAGAAAACGGGCTTCATTCCTCGATCTTCCCAAGGGTCGTCGCTGAGCGCATCATCGATGCACTCACCGACGCTGGCGATATCGTGCGCAGAGCGATTGTGGCCGATTGCCGACGATTCGTCCGAAACATGCGGGACACCTCTGCCAAGGTTGAAATCCGCAAGTGACAGCGAGCGGGCTGGTAAGATCGGCCATCAGAGCGATTCGCCCATAGACACGATCATGACGCCAACCAGCTTAGATTTTTACGAAGCTCTCGCCGAGTATTACCACTTGATCTTCGAAGACTGGGACAGGTCCATTGAGCGTCAGGCTGGAATCTTGAACCCTCTCATTGTCAAAGACACGGGTCGATGTTCCGTGAACCTGCTTGACTGCGCGTGCGGAATAGGTACCCAAGCAATTGGATTTGCGCAAGGCGGTCACAGCGTCGTGGCCTGCGACTCAAGTCTGGCAGCCGTGAATCGCGCAAAACGTGAAGCGAGAGAGCGGGATTTAGACATTTCGTTCTTCGTTTCAGACATGACTTCTCTGGGCGAGATTACGAGAAGTGACTTCAATGTTGTGGCCGCATAGGACAACGCCTTGTCGCATTTGACGCCCTCACAAGTCAGGAAAGCTGTGCGAGCAATAGGTTCAAAACTTGAGCCACGGATTATTCATCGCAAGCATCCGAGACTACGACAATCTCATCCTTCAACGACCGACGGTTCAGGGACCTGTTTTCTACCGCGAGGGTGGGGAGCGGCGGATCGTTCACCAAGTCTGGGATTGGATCGACGACGAGAAATATACTGTTCACCTCTACATCACGACGCAATCTGGCGAGGATTGGGTTAACAGGCGTTAGCGCTAAAAACCACGCTTCGAGCATCATCTTGCCGTATTACCGGCAAACCGGACATTCCAACTCGAAAACCTCCGCATTGCCGAACAACCCGACCGGAACCAAACCACAGCTGCTGAAGCGTAGAATTCGTGTAAACTTCGGTCTGCTCCATTGAGTGCCTGTTTCCGTCAGCATCGGTCGGGAGAACGATGGCCTTGGCTTCGAGTAAGCGTTTGTTCCTTGGCATAGCCGCCTTCTTGTACGCATCCAGCTGGGGAGTTGCGCATTTGCCGTCGCCTTCTCCGCCTCCTGCGACCCAGTCTACGTGCGCTACGCCGGCGGCGAGCAATCCTGTTGGCGGCGGAGGGATTTACACGCAGATCGCGATCGATCCGGGAGCCTATGGGAAGCGCGATCCTTCCGGGCTGACGGTCTTTGGCTTCAGCCAGCAAGGCCAGAATCTCCCCGCCGATCCGCAGGTTCTTGCGATGTCGCCCAATATCGTCTCGCGCGCGTGGCAGCGGTGGGATCGAGGCGGAGTTCAGTCATCCGATTACAACTTCGACTATCCCATGCAGGCGCGAGCAGCCCGTATCACGTTCATAGGAGGAACAACAGCCACTGCTCTCTTCATGGACGAGTTTCCGGCCGCGTCGACATTCAATGCTGTAGTCTCGTGCGATGCGACGGGTCATCCCGTGGCACATGTGCCGCTGAATTTTTATCGCGGCAGCCTGGCTGCGCCCGCTTACCGGCAATACATCATCGGCATTGCCGAACGACAGATCGATGGCGGCTTGGACGGGCTGTTCTTCGATGAGCCCGATTTTAGCTATGAGGGCGCGACTTCCGGGAATGGAGACGAGGGATTTGACGACGCAAATATTGCTGATTTCGGCGGATTCTTGTGCGGGAAGTATCCCAACTACCGCCCGGCTGACTGGCAGTCGAAATATGGCATCACGACGGCCGACAATCTTAATTGTTCGAAATCTGCCGCCATGCGCGGCCGAGCGTTCAACTATCGCGGTTACCTGGCGCGCCACGGATGGCAGGCATCGCCTCTCAATGGATCGAATCCGCTGGCGGCAGAGTGGGGAACGATAGTACAAGGCCATCCGGAGCCACAGAACGGGACATTCACCGGAACCTACACCAGCCTGGTCTATTGGCAGGATATTGTGCTGACGCTGCGTAACTATGCGCGGCAAAAGTACAACAAGGAGATCTACATTACCGCCAACGGCGTGTTTCCATTCGTCGACTTCCAGATGATTGGTCTTTGGGGCGGCAATCCCGATGGGCCGGGCGGGTCTTCAGTGAATTATTGTCCGCTTACGGCGGACGGTCATCTGGATGGGACGCAGTCGTTGCTGGCGGTATTTATGGCGATCAAGCAACGATCCGCGAGGATCGACGGACGCGTGGTCCCGGTGGCTGCGTTCATCGATTGGCCGACCGATGTGATGACCGACTATCTATCGCTGCCTGCTTCGGAGAAATCGGACTACTGGCGGATGTATGTGCCGGAGGCGCTGGCGGCGACCGTGTATCTGAATATGCATCTGGCCGATACGGTGGGCGATCCGACGGCAACGCAACTGGGGTTGATGCCGCTCTTCGACCAGACGGCGACGTTCTACAAGATGCCGGCTCATGCGGCCCTCTACCACAAGACTATGGACCTGCCGGGGAGGGTGACGACATCCGTAGCGAATATCGGCACCAACCTGACGCAGTTGAGCGATGGGCGCACAGTGGCGCACCTGATCAATCACAACTATTCACAGGGATTTCAGGAGCAGGATGGAGTGCGTGTCAGCTTTCCCGTTGCCAAGGCTCCCAGGAGTGTGACGCTTGTCTCGCCCGATTACGGCGCGGATTCGCCGGTGGCATTTACCTACTCGGGAGGGCACGTGCAGGTTACCGTGCCCAAACTTGTGGCGTATGTCGCCGTCGTTTCGAACTGAGTGGAAAGCTGATCTCGACTGACTTCGAACCCTTTTTTACCGTCACTCTGCGTATCGAGTCAATTGATCCTGAGATTGATGAACTGGTCCCGGTGCGGTGGTCACATTCGGTATTCACAGCCCAGCATTGCTCTTTACGAACGAGCAAACAAAAGGCAGCTCTTACGCTTTTTGCCTTGCGCAAAGTGGTGAACGGAAAGGCGGAGTTCACTTACTTTGCCAGACTCACTGATAAAGGCCGGTGTTTCGGCTCGTCTTGGTGGGTACTGGCCTATGACCGGCAAACCGGACATTTCAACTCGAAACTGCTGGGATGGTCCGCCGCCTAAGCCCCTGGAGGGTGTAGAGGTGAGTACAGGAGGTGTTCCATGGAGATTCGCACCATCGGTATCGATTTGGGGAAGACGGTCTTTCACCTAGTAGGTTTCAACGCACGGGGTGATGTCGTGGTTCGCAAGAAGTGCTCGCGGACTCAGCTGCTACGGTTTACATCGAAGCTTCGCATATGCCTGATCGGCATGGAGGCCTGCGGAGGGTCTCATTTTCTCGGCCGCGCTCTGCGCGAACAGGGACATGACGTGCGCCTGATGCCGGCCTAGTATGTGAAGACCAACAAGAATGACTACATCGATGCTGAAGCCATCGCCGAAGCTGTAACCCGTCCCACGATGCGCTTTGTGCCGATCAAGAGCGACGATCAGTTGGATTTGCAGTCATTGCACCGAGTACGCGAACGGTGGGTGGTGCGCCGCACCGCGGTGATCAACCAGATCCGCGGCATGCTGCTCGAGCGTGGCATCTATGCACAAGGGACGCAAGCATCTTGAAGCCTCTCTCCCCGGTATCCTGGAAGATCCCGATAACAAGCTATCAGGCGCGTTGCGTGTACTACTGCACGAACTGCGCCAGGAGATGCGGTACCTCGATCAGCAGATCGAGGAATGCGACAAGCTGATCGTGCGCATCGCCGGCGAACTAGAACCATGCAGACGCTTGGTCGCGATCCCCGGAATCGGGCCGGTCACCGCTATGGCCACGATCGCAGCCATCGGCAACGGGGCAGCCTTCAAGAAGGGCCGGGGATTTGCTGCCTGGCTGGGGGTGGTTCCGGGCGAGCACTCCACCGGAGGCAAGCAGCAGCTCACTCGTACCAGTAGACGTGGAAACAAATACCTGCGAAAACTCTTCGTCCTGGGAGCCCATACCGTACTGCTGCAGAGGACGAAGCAATCTTCGGGCCTGAGTACGTGGCTGGCCAGTCTCGTATCACGCAAGCGCAAGCGACCGTGGCCTTAGCCAACAAGATGGCACGCATGGTCTGGGCGGTTCTATGCAAAGGAGAGGCTTATCGCCCGCCGCTAGCACCACAAATAGACGCAGCTTGCACGGCCTGCATATGACGCCTGGCACAAGCGCCAGGCTTGGAAATCGCTGCAGCGATTCCCACATCTGCAGTCCAACGACGACGATCTAAGTTTTCAGATTCCTGCCAGGTTTGCTGGCGAACCATGAGATGGCAAAACGGTCGATCCCGGCGCTCCCGAAACCTGTATGCGGAAAATGCCTACAAAGGCAGCGAAAGTAAAAAGGACGAGAGCGCAGCGCATTCCATTCAGGCCAGGAGATAGCTACTCCAACAAAGGACCGAATACATTCGCGCAGACCATTTCCGTCATCCTCATTTTTCGCTTGCAATGCGGCGGCGGACCATACATCCATATTGCCGAACAAACACTAAAATCAGCACCCTGTGCCGTCGAAGGTTCGTGCCAGGAGAATGAGCTCTCACCTACTGCACCAAGGGCTTGGCTTTGCCAATGCGAATGTTGAAGCCGACCATCGAGCCCCAAACGTTGATGCCGTAATCGTAATATTTGGGCTGTGACAAGTAGAAGTTGGAAATGTGCTGGTACGTGGCGCCGCTCTCGACGCTGAAGCGGGGATTGAAGTTATAGCGTATCCCGCCGCCATTCATGAGCGTGAAGGTAAGGTCCTGTCCCTGGGCGTAGAGCACTCCGTCGGGCCCCTTGGCGTTGATGTTGCCCACGCCTCCGTGGGCATCGAAGTAAGGAACCATTCTCCAGTTGGGGCGAATGAAGTTCCGGCGTATTCCAAAGAGAAAGGCAAAATAGCGGGTCTCCGGACCGCGAGGAATGTCCACATAGCTCCCGCTGAATGTGTAGTCGGTGCTGCCGCGCAGAATGCCCCACCAGCCGATGTTATCGATGGTCCAGCGGACGGAAAGAATGTTGGGTTCCAGAGTGTAATGGAGCGGCCAGGTAGTATAGGTGCTGCCGGTCGCGAAGTTGTAGACGAAGGGGATATTGATGGGCTGCCAGCCTGATTGGAAAGAGAACTCCAATTTGTTCCGGTAGAAGATATTGCGGTTGAAGTCTCCAGGGCTATTGAAGAAGAAGAAGTTGTGGATCGGGTGACTTGTGGTCTCCTGGCTTTCTGCAAAGCAGCCGAAGAGCGCGAACAGAAACACGCCATACAGATATTTTGAAAGCATCCCTGCGGGACTCCCATTCCGTTGCTGGAGATGTGATGGCGAAGGTTCGTCCTTTGCCGTATCGCTGGCTATCAAACCGCGCCCTTAAAATCAGGGAGTGGTTCGGCTACCGCTGAACTCACGGCGTAGCTGCCGGATTACCGGCACCCCGGAAGTTGCGGGTGGGATGCGGCGCGACCCGTGGTTAACGGCGGTTTAGCCCTCCAGCCGCAAGTTCGCGAGTCTTGAGAGCCGGTCAATGTCAGTGGGACGGATCGCATCCGTGACTTCGTACCGCGATTTGTCCAGATTGCTCGCCCCGACTGTCTTCAGATACTCGGTCAACGCAGCAGCTTCCACCAAAACCTTACCCGATCCTGCCCAATGGCGATCCTCACCATTCTTCTTCACGCCGGATACCCAGAATGCTTCGCCGTTTTCCACATCAACATAATTGCCACCGGCGTTAGCTCGACGCTGTCCCTTCAGCTTTAGCAAACCACCCCCGTTGAAATAGAGGGTTCGTCCGGTCTTTGACGAGATTGCGTATCCGTCCACGCCGGGCCATTGTCCGCATAACCGCTCTTGAGTTCGATATACCTGAGTAGCTTCACGTGGGAAGCGTTCCATACGACCAAGGATCAGTCAAGCTGCCGACTAACGACTCGGAAATGTCCAGGCCTTGGCGAAATCTGAAGCCTGCCAAGAAATTGAGGAAAAGTGATGATCTACCGGCGGGCATGGTGCTAGGATGACATCGCACCAGTTCAGGCTGGCCAATCGAAGTTGCACGAACCACACAGCTTCGTGCGGGCAAAAATAGTTGCGTGGAATGTCTCGCCCGCACCCAAGCAGATGAAAGGAGCCTCCCATGGCATCCCCCTCCGCCCCCGCCTCTCTCGTCACATGGAAAATCGATCCGGCCCACACCGTCGCCGAATTCAAAGTCAAGCACATGATGATCGCCAACGTAAAGGGCACCATTAAGGGCATTACCGGCGATCTTACGGAGCACACCACCGACGCATCCCTCTCCTCCATCGAGGCCACCCTCGACGTCTCCACCCTCAACACCGGTGAACCCCAGCGCGACGGGCACCTCAAGAGCCCTGATTTCCTTGAGTTGGAGAAGTACCCCACTATCACCTTCAAATCCACTCAGGTGGAGCGCAAGGGAGAAGACGAATATGCGGTGACCGGCGACCTCACCATCCACGGCGTCACTCGGCCTGTCACCCTCTCCGTTGAAGGCCCCACGCCGCCGCAGAAAGACCCGTGGGGAAATGTCCGCATTGGCCTGGAGGCCACGACCAAAATCGACCGCAAGGACTTCGGTCTCATCTGGAACACCGCGCTCGAAACCGGGGGAATCCTGGTCGGCGATACGGTGCACATTACCCTCGAAGCGGAATTCATCAAGGGCTGAAGCTTCTCGACCCTTGCCCATTTGGATTCTGATCCCTGGATCGCTGATTACTACTTCCACGCAATCGCGGAACTTGCGAAGATCGGCACCACAGAAGTATTGCGGGCCAAAACCCAGAGAATGTTCGCGCCATACTTGGCGTTATTGCCATCGAGAAAGGGCTTCGAACCCCACGGAAGGTTGCTCGTGGATTATTCAGAAGACGAGAGGCTGGACATCGAATTCTAGGGTAATTCATCCGCTGCGCTGACAAAAACCCTCGTCAGTTGGTACGCGAAACATAGTCGCTTGCTTCCTCCTGTTATTATCTGTGGCTCAGAGAGATATGAGCGCGTCTCTCTACATCAGCTGACGCGAAGCTTGTCAGCCCTCTTGCAAACTTATTTCCGAGCGTGTCTAACGATGCGCTCCAGCCCGTGAAGCGCAATTGTGTTAGCGTTGTCAGCAACTGGTTTCCAAAGAATGGCAAGGGCAGAATCTCTATCTGCCCTTTTTCTTTTGAGGGGAAAACTTGAGCACAGAAAAGATCGTGATTGCGATTGACGCGGAGATTACCCAATTGCAACAGGCGCGGAACCTGTTGGACGATGAGAAACCACATAAACGGCGCACTTTGAGCGCCGAAACACGAGCGAAGATTGCAGCCGCTCAGAAGAAGAGTTGGCAAAAGCGTAGGAAGGCGAAGTAAGGAAGGCGGGACAGGCACGCAGCTGTTGATTACACAAACATTCAAAGAATGCCTGTGTGGCCTGTTTTGGCAGTATGAGACGAACTCTTAAGCGCAGATTCGAGCAAACGTCTGCCCTCTTTTCGTCTTAGGGACGAAACAGGCAACACACCGCAACCTTTTGCCTTGACGCCCACTGGGGCGGCCTGCGAGTATCGACGGCATGAAAATCGTTTGGCGTGTGGCGGTCCTGATCTTGATATTTGTGCCTACGCTGATGATCATCACAAACTTGACCGCACATGGCGTACAGCCCGCCGCCCTCGGCATCGCGCTGGGATTCGCTCTTACTGTCACGATTTGGCTGGACGTGACACACGGTAAGGGGTCAAAAAGCAGCTCTGATTGAGTCAGGCGATCTTCCATGGCAGGGTGTCGTATCAGCTTCGTAGGAAGCCCGTCCGATCTGCCCAGGGGGGAAGGTAGACGTGTTCGACTCCAACGCAAGCATGCCACGTATCAATCGAGGGATGGTCTACCTGGGAGCGTGCCTCGTCGCTGGAATACGACTGGCGCGTGAGAAGCAGGTTAACGTTCGTGTGATTCCGACAAGCCAAGCAATGATGAGTTCGTGGAACTCGCGCATGAGATTTTCAATCGCGTGTTTCGGAAGGTGCCAGAGCGGGTGCAAAGATGACAAACCGCAATCGCACATGCAAAAGCCTTCACCGAATCGGAATGATTCTTGCGATGGCAACATCAGATCGCAAGAGGAGATGGATACGTTCGCGATCATCACCTGGGGAACCAAACGGACTGGTCGTAGAGAAGACGGGTCACGACAGAATGCCGCTCATCGTGGTGCGGAGGGATTGGCAACGCATGGCGCGTGGGCACGGGGAGCAATAACGTGAAGAACAACGAGCCGTCAATGTCGCAGCCAGTGAAGGATGAGGAAGACGGGCAGTGGGGGATGTTCGGAGAGTCAATAGCCGAGTTTGAGCGGTTGTACGGGTTCACATTGCCCAGCGGGACAGCACGGCGCGACTACGGGCGTTTGTGCCTCTGATCGGGCCGAGTTGGCAGCGCTGAGGTCGAAGAAAGCGTGGCCGCTGGATTTCTCAAAGAAATGGCCCGCCGCTCACCCGCCACCGTAAGCTGAACGCCTTCGTACCGAATCGCACCGGGGCCTCCGGCCCGCTGTCCGGCAACGAAACCCTCGAAGATCAACACCTCGATATCCCGTTCCACATCCTCCGGATTACGCTTGCGGTTAATCGGCGATTGGGTCTCGCCCTCCGATGCGGCCCTCAATTCGGCAATCACTTCGTCGCCCGAGCGCGGCCTATCGTCCAGACTGCCCGCGAGAGTGTCGGTTGAGTGAGGTGCCTGCGGATGCTCATAGAGGTAAGCGAGCAAGATTTCTTGATCCAGGGAAAGCTCGACTTCTCTGTGCTGAGGGTCCGTATGATGGTGGTTTTCGCTTTGGTTTGCCGTGTTCATGTTTCATTGAGATGGCCAGAACGAGTATTGCGTCTGTCAAAAAGTGCCGCAAGATTGGACTCGTCAGGTTTCCACGACGGCTTTCGCCTTTATTCCCGATACTCCTTCAAACGTTCCAGGGCGTTTCCGCAAAACTGGCGTGATTTCGTGATCCGGTGCAAAGGGTGCGGGAATAACATCCCGGCTCCCTTCGAGACGTTGCCTGCATCTTGGATCGCAGTCAAGTGTCCTCTATGTGGTGAACACCGGCGCTATCTTCCCACAGACGTGTTTCAGGGCCGCGTGTCCTACCAGCTACTCGGGAAACCAGTGCGCTCGGCACAGGGCGGGGCACGGTAACCGTGTTCGACCCCAACGCAAACTTGCCGCGGTTCAATCGAGGAATGGTCTACCTGGGCGCGTGTCTCATCGCTGGCATTCGGCTAGCGCGTGAGAAGCAAGTCAACGTCCGGGTGATCCCGACCAGTCACGTGATTGACGAGTCTGTGGAGTTGGCATATGAGATATTCAACCGAGTGTTTCGGATTGTGCCGGAGCGGAGCGGATCGGAGACCGGAGATAAAACTCTTCGAGGGGCAATTCAGTTTAACCGTAGACAGCAAACCACGCCTGTAACCTATTTCACAGTGCGGACGCTACCAAAACCAAGGAGAAAGAGCACAATGGATTCGATGATATGGTGGTCAGTCTTACAGCCTAGCTTCACTCCAGCCTTTCGATGACACTAAGGACCAGGCTTACACGATCACCCGCCCTATCAAATCAGTCAGGGTGAACAACATTTTGAGTTTGACAAAGGTCACCTACTACGAGGAGAGCATCCCGGCATCGCAAGCACACATATTTCGATGGCTGCGATTACGGCTATTTCCTTTACAGGTTACTAAACTCGTGCCACTGTTTCCCCAGGAGGCACAGTGAACACCCACGCCCCGTTATGCCGCTGAACAGACATCGCCTGCCCATCTAACGTCAGCTTATATAGGCCGTTTTGCAAGTCTCGCGGAGCACCGGAAATGAAACGGTCGCTCATACTCCTAGACGTCGGTGCCGGGGAGTGATACCCGGAACGAAAACCCGGTCAAGATGGCCCATCATAGACGCAAGCGTTCGGGAGTCCGCTAGATGGGCCAAACACTTGGACCCTCTTTCGGCCGGTGCAATGGCCCAGGCACAAATTTTGATGAGTTCGTGAATCCCGCAGACGGCCCGTTGTGGTTCCTAACCGTGGTAAGGCGCATCACGAAGCGACCATCTGACCTAAATCTCTCGGTTTAGCGGCATACACAGGTTCGAGCCAACCGTTTGTCTACTTTCGTCCTCAGACTGATCAGTGTCGTTCTGAAATCCTTTCGTGCCAAGGGATCCTCTTGTCTTATGTCGACCTGACTCCCGAAGAACTCAAAGACCGCCTGCTCAGAGTTGAGGAGTCTCTGCGCCAGAGTGAAAGGCTTGCCATTGCGGGCCGCTATGCCGCCGCAGTTATGCACGAGGTGAACAATCCGCTCGAGGCGCTTAACAACCTGGTGTATCTGACACAGCGGGAATCACATCATGCAAAGCAGGTTCGCAGAAATATGCGCGATGCAGAAGCCCAACTGGAACGGCTGGGAGAGATCACTCGGAAGACACTTTCCTTCTATCGAGAACAAAGTGAAGCCAAAGACTTCGACCTAGTGGAGATCGCTGAATCAGCTCTGCGCATTCATGCGCATCGCTTTTCCGCCAATTCTGTCGAGGTCCGGAAGCATTTTCCGCAACCGGTAGTGATGAGGGTTTTCGCGGGTGAGATCCTCCAAGTGTTCTCAAACCTCATTCTGAATGCCCTGGACGCGCTTCCCGACACAAACGCCGTCTTCTGGATGCGAGTGAGGATGTTCGGAGAACGAGGCCACATCGTAATTGCGGACAATGGTCGCGGAATCCATCCTTCGATGCACAAGACACTATTTGAACCTTACGTTACCAGCAAGAGTTCGGGGACCGGAATCGGCTTGTGGCTTTCAAAACGCATTATTGACAAGCATACGGGCACCATCCGTTTTCGCACTTCTCAAGTGCCTGGGAGAAACGGAACCATTTTCCGACTATCATTGCCGTTGTAACCAGGCGTTCCTAACTAGTCTCGGAAGTGGCCACTTCATTACCAGTGGCTCTACTTGTCGCAGACTTGTCTCTCACACGCCGTTCTTGCAGTTCTAGTGACCTCTGACTTCGATCGCGACTCCGTGGAGCAAATAGGTGGCGCCGGGGTCGGACGCGTCTGCGCGTTCGGCTAATCATTCTTGCCTCACCAAAAAGAGCGAGTGAGCAAGGCCGATCCGTTCAACAGGCACGCGTCCAGATGAACACTGCTGAGATCAGCAATGCCTCTTACCACCATAGCCAAGTGGACGTGTCGAGCTGGCTGAGAGATGTCGATGTGGGCTTGCGCATCTATGCCGAATCTTCTTGAGTCTCGCAGGCAACGGAGTTGAGCACCCACAGGCAGAAATTCTCTTTGCAATAGCAGACGCAACAACTTATTGTCCCGTCTGTCGTTTTGTGCATCCTATAATGACAGACCGCACCGCGCTCACGTGAAATCTGGGCAGAATACCAAGCGGAACGGGCCTCCGAGGTAGGGCTACTAATGAATATCGCCGACCCCAAACAGGAACATTCTAATCACTATGCAGGGATTGCGGACTGCGAAAACTCATGGGAGGGGAATCGTTTGCGCCAACTCGGAATAGATCCTGATGCAGACCCCATTGAAATCTTGATGCAGCTTTCCGATCATTACCAGAAGCTCTACTGCACACCATAAGTTACCTTCGTCGTCGACCTCACCTAATCCGAACCCTGAGGGAAAACTGCACCTTCTAGACGCCAAGGGGCTGCGAAACCCCGGTTTATGGGATCAAACGCAAGTTAAGCAGCGTTCTTTGCTGGCGAGCGCAAGATCGCAAAGGACGAGAAAGAAGTGAACTTCCATTGGACGAGAAAGAAGTGAACTTCCATTGGACGAGAAAGAAGTGAACTTCCATTCGCTTCCCAGCTCCGTTCATTAGGGGCAAGTGAGCGCCGACTGTGACAAGGGAGTGCTGAAGATCAGCTTGGCCAAGAAGGCTGAAGCCAAGTCCACGCAATATTGGCGGGGCGAAGGTTCTCGAGCCAAAGCGTCCGGCAAAGCCGCGTAAAACTCAGGGCTAGCGCTAACAGTGCTGCGTCCGCGGTATCGCGCTTATCGGGTCTCGTACTCCGACCATGGCTGTCACGCAAATCGCGTGCAGCAGCAATCGCGGCGTAGGCACCTCGTCTTCATAGCACCAGCGCAGCCCCTTTGACGACCTGGTCGCAGTCCACTGGAGATCACCGGCC
>Ga0206966_1206_pt1 | contig 13892 bp, 16 predicted proteins | sample Alteio_BWOrgHeat_23_FD_152970 | JGI IMG/M metagenome (GOLD analysis project Ga0206966, IMG submission 152970) | Enriched cells from forest soil in Barre Woods Harvard Forest LTER site, Petersham, Massachusetts, United States -... | ecosystem: Environmental > Terrestrial > Soil > Temperate forest >...
ACCAACTGGTGCCCGATGTATCTGTCGTCCACGTAGCCAAACATCAGGAGGCACTTTCCAAGGAACATGCGCCATTTTTCATCGGTAAGTAGATCGAAGCCATAGTAGTGGTATGACCTACCGGACTCCAACAGGCAGCCCCGTTCTTGTCCGATTTCTCTGAACAGGCGCGTCAACGTCCCTAGATTCCTTGTCGAAGAGGCACACATGAAGTCCATCATGGGGATGTGCGCCGATCCTCCCCCGGCCAGAGAGACCCTAGAAATAACGCCAAGCAATTGGTGGCCGTGCAGATTCTGGGCCAAGGCCCGGAGCTTCACTGCCGATACTTCAGTCCGTAACAGCTTAGTCAGGATTCTCTCGCCTGCATCTTGACGCAGGCCTTTGAGGAGCAAAGGGAGGTCATTATGTTTGTCCGGCTGGGGAAGATCGCCCCAGTTCGGTCCTTCGTGATAGGAAACCAGTGTCAGGGATTCAACATCCGGGTTCGATTCGACAATATACTCGACAACCTCGTAGGCAGTCGCCAGAACCGCGGGTTGCCTTAGCCTTAGAGCCAGGGTAGATTCCGGGCGCGGCTCAATCATGCGAAGAACTTCCCACATCTTGGAGGCTCGGGGTCGGTGCCGGGCCCGGTTTAGGGTTGGGGCCCGTGGTGCCTGGACTATGGCTGGTGGAACTTGGGCTTGGGACTGGGCTTGGGCTCGGGACTGGGCTTGAGCTCGAGACTGGTGTCGGGCTCGTGGTTGGAGCCGGCTTATTGGCTGGCGGTGCTGTCTGCCCAAAAAGTACGTAGGCTATATCCCTGAGCTTGCTCATGGCGTTGTCGGCGAACAATCCGGTCAGAAAACCGATACTGTAGGCGTAATAGGCTTCCTTCCCAGCCACGGCCTGACCACCCGACTTCACGTCAAGGCCGGAACGAAAAACGACATATATCGAGAACCCCATCACGCCGGATACCAGCGGATTCATAAAGCGCCACCACACCATGTCCCATTCCCATTCTCCGCGGCCGATGGTCCGGTAAAACCATTTCAATGAATGTAGCAAGCCCCCGATGATCCCGGCCAATGCAGCCAGGATGGGCCAGGCCCAGCTGGCCTCGAAGAAGTAGTGCCAGAGGAGAAAGGTCAGGACCACGGCGACCAGCAGCGTCAAACTAAGGATCCACCCTTCGAACTGCTGTCGCTTGAGGATGCCGCCAGCATCGCTGTACTTACTTTTTGGATCTTGCTTCAGACGATTTGATTTGGACAACGTTGTCTCAGTGGCGGGCGGACCAGCATGCATAAAGCACCTCCCCAAATTTATTTGATCCGTAAAAGTCCCCAACAACCAGCGAAACTAAGTCTCCCCGAGTTATGCGCGCCAATCCTATTCCTCAGGGAGCAATTCTAGACCTTAGCGGGCAGCCAGTTCAAACTAGAAAGCCGGGCTCAGTGGACGGGGGCGAAGCTGACGATGAGGCCTTTAGGGCCGACGGCGATGGCTTGGCCGGAGCGGTTGATGCTTAATGCGTTCAGGTCGAGGCCGGAGATTTTTGTCGCGACATTCTTTTGGACTCTTACGGTGAGCGCGGTGCCCAGGGCCAGCACGGTCACCCCGGCCCGCGAATGCCACGGCGGAAAAGTAGGCTTGGGGTGAAGCTGGCGACAGCTTCCAAGTGCGGCCTCCGTCGTTGGTGAAAGCAAGGTTGGGGCCATTTTCTTCGGGATGCTTGTAGTCTCCTCCGGCGATCACGCCGTGCTTGGCGTCGCGGAACGCGATGGAGAAAATTCCGGCAGAGTCGGGGCCGTGGATCATCGGCGTGTCAGTGACTGACCAGGTTTTCCCGGCGTCGGACGAATGAAATACGCGGGCGACTTTTCCTCCGGTCGCGAACCACACTTGAGATTTTTTCTGGACGGCGATGCAAGTTCCGCTGGCGGCAAAGGCGCCTTCGCCGGGAAGGGCCTCAGGAAGTGCGTCGGAGAGAGATTTCCAGTTTTTGCCGCCATCTGTGGTCGAGATCAATTCAAATTTCAGTTTGCCTGATGGATCGGCGACGGGGTCGCCGACAGCGATGCCGTGATCGCGGTCCCAGAAGGCCATGCAATCAAAAAATCCTTTGGGATCTTTGTTGGTGAACTGCAGCGTCCAAGTTTTGCCCGCGTTGGTGGTTTTGTAAATACGGGATTGGTCACCGGGGCCGGCGCTCAGCAAAAAGGCAAGATCGGCGGAGAAAGCTTCTACGTCACGGAAATCGAGGGACTCGGCGCCGGGAACTTGAGCGGCCTGCCAGGTGCGGCCGTCGTCGGTGCTGCGCAGGTATGTCCCATGAGTACCGCTGGCCCAGGCGATGTGGTGGGAGAGCATGCTAACTCCGCGAAGATTTTCGGTGGTGTTGGAAGGACGGGGAGTAGGGGATTGGGCGATGAGGGAGGTGGCTAACAGCACAAAGAGGAGGTTAGAGCGCATGGCGAGAGTTTCTCGAAGTTGGGGGATAGAGTCAAACCCAAATACTTAAATAGCTTTTCCCGCCGAGGACGCGGATGCCTGCGTAGAGGGCACAGAGCAATTTACTTCTCGAAGAAGTCCACGAAGGCCCCGGTTTTTTCGTAGTAGAGGCGGACGCTGCACTGCTTGGGTGCGACGTGCGCGAACGATACCTGCAGTTGTTTCGGCGGTGAGTTGACTTCGCCGAGGTCCATGGGAGCGCGCACCAAGTCCTGCTTCTCGTCGTAAATCTTGGGGCTGGTGACGTTCTTACTCACTATGAGCGTCCATTCTTTTTTGTTGGGGACCACGTACATGCTGTAGGCAGCGATGGGGATATCCAAGTGGTTCAGTTGGAGCGGCACCTGAGTAAATAGAGTCAGGGGAGAACCGTTGGGCAGCCACACTTTGCCGTTGTGCGGCTCGTCCTTGCTGCTCATGACCGAGTTGTTGTATTGAATGGTGATTTCTCTGCCATCTTCAAAATCGCAGGTAGCGGTTGCGGTTGGGTCAGGCGGGGCGGTCTGCAGGGCAATCGGGACCGAAGCAACTAACGAATGAGCGAGGAAGACAATGACGACGGCCAGCGCACGCATGAAGTGTACCTCCCGAGACTCGTCTCCAAACTACGTGTACATGCAAACCGGGAACATTGTACGTCGGTGGGGCGGAAATTGCAGGGAGAATCGATGAACAGCGAGTGTGACGGGAGAGCGCTGCGGAGCTTTGCTCCGCCAGACAGCCGGGGGCGGCTGTCCCCACGCAATCACAGCAATTGTGCTATTCGGGCTTGGTCTTCGGTTACGTTCTCTTATGTCCGGCGAGTTGTTACCGTGATAGGCCAGCACAGACAGAAAGGCTGGGTCCTTAAAATCATGGGAAAGCTCAAGATTCTATATGGGGAAGGCGACGCGGAAGTGCTTGCTGCACAAGCAGTTTCTATCCAAAAGACGGGACATCAGGTGGAGACCGCGGTGGGTCGCAAGGGGGTGGATGAGGCGGTGCGGCGGAACGCGTTTGACCTGGTGATCCTCGGCCCCACACTGACCAAGAATGACCGTCATCACCTGCCCTACATTGTTAAGAAGGTACAGCCGACGCGGGTGCTGGTCATGCACACCGATGGAGAGCGGCATCCGGCGGTGGATGCGAACATTGATACCGGCAGGAGTATGGCGGATGTGATTGCCAAAATCACTTTGTTGATGGCGACTGTCGAGACGGTCACGACTGGGAAGGCGAAAAGCGCAGCGGCCGGACGATCATAGGCAGGTTTCAACTGCGGTCCTAGCAGGCGGCCTTGTGGCCGCCTTTGCTGTGTTTGCAGGAATCTTTCTGGGCACGAATCAAAGTGATAAGAGTGGTGTGACGGAGCGTGAAACGATATCTGCTGACGGCGTGCAGTGGGAGATCGAAGCGTGCGGATGCTGTGTCCAACAATAGATATACTAGGTCCATGAAAATGATGGAACTACCGATGTCCATCACGGATTGGGTCCAAGTCGCGCCTTCTAAACACCTCGGCGAAACCGGATTTGCACTTTGGAAGACCCAGAACTTTGGGGATGTCCGCGTTCGGATGGTTGAGTACTCGCCTGGTTATGCCGCCGACCACTGGTGCTCAAAGGGCCATGTGATTCTCTGCCTCAGCGGCGCGCTCGACATCGAGTTGGGAGATGGCACGCGACTTGGGCTGAAGCAAGGCCAAAGCTATCACGTCGGGGATGGCAATCCGCCACACCGTTCCTCGACTACGGTGGGAGCGAATCTATTCATCGTTGACTAAGACCCGCCTTATAATTTCCAAGCGAGCAATCATGACGGAACACGTAGGCAACAGCAGACAGAAGATTTATGTGACTATGAGTGGACTTCCACTGTCGTTTCATCTGGAATGGCCGTTTCGCAAGTCCACATCGGGGGCAGATTTTTTTGTTCTTCACGCGGACATTCGGCTGGAGAATTCGGATGGGCTGCATGCGCCGGTGGCGGTGAACCTCTCCGCTACAGTCCATGAGATCATGCCATCGCTTGAGGCGAAAGACGCCGAAGGGCCGGTGATCAACTCGCTGCGCAAAGAAGTGGACCGGCGGCAGTTGGAGTTTGTGAAGTCGGGCAAGCTGGTGCCGGTGCATTTTTCCAGCCGTCATTACGATTTCAAGCGGAGTAAGTGGGTATTTGGGAAAGCATCAGACGAGGATATAGCGTTGCTGCTCATGCGAAAAATTTATTGGCAGACGCGGCTGGTGGGCGAAAAGGTTTGGATTGGCGACCCGACTGAAGCGTTGTATGTGGAGACGTCCCCCGAGCATCTGATCGAGGTCGCGAAGAAGCTGGAGTTGCAGGGACTGATCCAGCGGGATGGCGAGTGGGCCACGGCTAGGAACGAATTGATGAAGCAATCAGCCAGGTTCGAAGTGGACATGCGCACGGCGCTGGAGGAGTTGGAGAAAAAGCACGCGTATGAGCGCGGATGAGAATCGGTTGCTTGGTGAGTTAGGACAAAGCGGCTTACCTAAGGCGCCATGCCTTCTTCCATCCATTGTTTGAAAAGGGCAACTTTGTCCTTGGACCAAGGTTCATCGCAGGGCATGCTGCCGTCGAGAACCGTAGCATAAATCTTTTCCGCGTGAGCTTTTACGTCGGCAAACAATGAGAGATCAATACCGAAATCCTTCATCGTATCTATGTCGGGAGTGTCGCGAAACAAAGGGCGAATGTCTTTTGCAAAACTTAGAGCCATAAAACACCTTCCAAATAATACTTCAACCGAGGTGCGCAGGTAAGTCCGATGCGATTCCAGGGAATACATTTGAAAACTTGTAAGAGCGCTTCCGGACGAACGACGTGACTCCAACTAGCTATTCTGCCTTCATAGCATCAATCGACTGAAAAAGCTCGTCTTTTGGCTGCTTGACTTCGAGAAACGGATGGCTCTTGGATTTGCTGCTGACCACGTAGATGGTCGGAGTGTGATCCAGATGGAGATCTTTTCCCAAGTCGCGTTCGGCGTTCACCTCGGCGGCGAACTTGCCTTGAGGATCAACCACGAACGGCAAATCCATTTTATGGTCGGCGGCAAACTTCTCGGCGAATTGACGCAGGTTGGTGGGAAAGATTTCGGGCTGGTGCTCGAAGATGTAGTCGCGAAAGTCGGAGCCCATCTGCCGGGAATAACTATCAAAATAGTGGGCGAAGACGGCTGCGTTGTAGGACCAGTTGTGCATGGGCAGTGGGAAGTCATGGCGGACCACGGGAATCTTGTAGGTCTTGGCGGCTTGCTGGACGAGGGGGGCCTGGATCCGGCATTGCGGACATTGCAGGTCTTCGAACACCACGATGGCAATTTGTGCGCCTTTCGGCGGACGCAGCGCGGGATTGACGGCCTCCTGTGCGAAAGCAGCGGTAACAAGCAGAGCAACGACGAAAGCGAATCGAACCAAGGTTCTCTTCATGGGATCAGCGTAGACCTTCCTGATGTATCGCACCGGCATTGCTGGTGCGGGAAAACAAAATCGTTGCAAAGCTCAACAAAGTCAACAAAGAAATTGCAGCAAGCGACGCCACGCAGTAAATGCACCACACGCCCAGGATATGGGCCTCCACGTGCGCCAGATAGAGCGAAAATGACAGGCCTATTAAGGCCGCGGCTAGAAACAGGCGATAGGCGCGTCTAAGAGCAAGAGCTCCCAGAAACACATAGCCGGCCATTCCGATCACAGCTACTGGGATTCCGGCAAGAACCGCGAAGGGGCTGTGGTTGACGATGCCGCAGTCCCAGTGCTCGTTGATGCTGCACGGAGATGAGTCGGTACGATAGTGTTCCCGGAGCGCAAGTCCGGATGCTGTGAAGCCAAGAAGTGTGATCAAAACCAGGACGTACCGCATGGAGCTGGGATTTCCTCGCTGAGTGTATTTTACCCCAAGTGGGCGCCAGGTCCGCAAAGTGGCTGGGCCTCTGGGGCTGCCGGAACCCGCACGGACGGGGACGCCCGCGCCTACACTGACAAATCACAACAACCGCAGCTGACGGCGTTCCAGGGCGAGGAGTTTTTCTTTGATGGGCAGGCCACCGCCGTATCCGGTGAGCTTGCCGTTGCTGCCAATCACACGATGGCAAGGGATGATGATGGGTATCGGGTTGGAGCCGTTGGCCAGGCCCACGGCGCGCGAGGCTTTGGGATTTCCAATGTGGGCAGCCAGTTCCCCATAGGAAATAGTTTTTCCAAAGGGAATTTCGCAGAGCCGTTTCCAGACGGTGAGCTGGAACGGCGTGCCTTGCGGTGCGAGCGGGAGATCGAATACTTCTAATTCTCCAGTGAAATAATCACGCAGCTGGCGGATGGTTTCTTTCAGCGGCGCAGCGTCTTCTTTCCAGGAAGGATCGGGCTTGGTGGGATGCCTGCCGTGCACGAAGCGAATTTCGCGCAGCCCGGTTTCGTCAGCGGCCAGGAGCAGAGGCCCGATCGGGCTTTCCATTTGGGTGTAGCAGGTGCTTTTCATTCTTCAACACTCCTTGCCACAAATACATGGCAGCGTAGGCACGCCAGGGTCGCCAGCTCTCAGCACGGGTCTGCAACTGACGGGCATGGTTGAGATTTGCAGCGTGCAGCAAGCCGAGATCACTCGCGGGGAACGCATCGGGCTCTTTCAGGGTGCGCATGGCGACGTATTGCGCAGTCCAGTCGCCGATGCCGGGTAAGCTACGAAAGCGGATGAGGAAGTCCTCTACGTTGGCAACGCGGGAGAAAGAAATCTTTTCTTCGCAAACGGCGAGGGCCATGGAACGAATGCAGTGGGCTCGGGCTCGCGGCAGTCCCACACGAGACAAACTTGCACTAGCTAGTCTTTGCGGGAAAGGAAAGAGGTGAGTGAGCCCGGGCTTCGCGGCAATGGGAGTTCCATATTCTCGTACCAACCTGCCCGCCAGAGTGGTAGCGCCGCGAACCGTGACTTGTTGGCCGAGGATGGCCCGAATAGCCAGTTCGAATCCGTCCCAACAGCCGGGTACACGAAGGCCGGGTTGATCGGCGACCGCTCTAGCGAGCAACGGATCGCGTCCGAGATGAAGCGCGATGTCCGCTGGATCGGCGGCCAGATCAAACATGCGGCGAACCTGCTCCACGATCAGGAACAACGAGCCGGGATGGGGACAGTGGATGCGCAGATCGATAGCTCCCGCGGACTTATCGAGCGCCGCTTCCAGCCAACCGATATCGTTGTTCAGGGAAAGTGTGCGGTAGTAGGTTCCGCCTTCGACCATCTCCACTCCGGGAGTGGCCCGGGGCACGAGAAATTCGAGCAGCGCGGGCCAGCAAAACGGCGGCCGGAAACGAAGGAGAAAACGATATTCGTCCTGGGGAAGAGGAGAAGCCTGGCGTCCTAGCCGGCGCAGATGAGTGGGCGTGCGGGTGTACGTTTTCTGGAAGCAAGCGTTAAAGCGGCGGATGCTGCTGAAGCCGGAGGCCAGGGCGATCTGGCCCATGGGGAGGCGGGTTTCATCGATCAGCTTCTTGGCGAAATGTAGGCGGCGGGTTTGTGCGACCGTGACCGGGCTGGCGCCCAGATGCTGAAGAAAAAGACGGCGAAGATGCCGAGCGCCGATGCCCAGGCGTCCGGCGAGGGCGTCCACGCCGCCATCTTGCAGTGTGCTTTCGCTGATCAAACGGAGGGCGCGGGAGACGGTCGAGGAAGTTCCCAGCCAGGCCGGAGTTCCCGGGGAACACTCAGGCCGACAGCGCAAGCAAGGGCGTAAGCCTGCTTCGGCAGCCGCGGCTGCAGTTGCGAAGTAGCGGACATTTTCTTCTTTGGGTGACCGCGCTGGACAGATGGGGCGGCAATAGATTCGTGTGGTCAACACGCCGATGAAAAAGCGCCCGTCGAAATGCGGATCGCGGGTCTTCCGAGCGTGGGCGCAGATGGTGGGATCGAGCATGCTGTTATGGTTCAGCATAAAACATAATGACCGAAAAAGGCTGGCCGTTTTCGGACGTTGATGTAAGAGAAAAGCCGCCCGGCTTTTCTCGGTAGGATTTCCCTTCGTTGTCATTCAGGGCAAGGCTTGTGGTAACTGTCCGCACGTGAGCCTTCCACACTTACAACATCGCGGCCTGGTGGCGGCGCTTGGATTGGATTTCTATAAAGACGTTGACCAGCGAGACTGCAGCTGGAGTTACTCCTGGGATGCGGGAAGCGTGGGCCAGAGTGTGCGGTCTTACCTTTAGCAGGGTTTCCTGCATTTCGCGGGACAGGCCGCTTACCGCGCCGTAGTCGAACCAGTCGGGGATGGCGCGCTGCTCGGCCTTTTTCAGGCGGTCAATGGCTCGTTGCTGTTGTAGGAGATAGCCTTCGTATTTAATTTCCGTTTCGATGGATTTGAGTTCGTTGCGGACTTCGGACGAAAGCTTGACCACAGAGTAATTATTGCGGTCAAAGAAAATCGGGTCTAGCGTTTGCAAGATCGGAGCAAGAGTCTCGACTGTGATTTCCGGGCGTTTGAGAAGTTGGGACAGGGTCTGTCCCAGCGCGGAGGAGAAATCATGGGTCGTTAGGCGTTGGTCGTTGGCGTCGCCCGGAGAAACAGCAGGCCCCTCGACTGCGTTCGGCTTTGCCTCACTGCGCTCGGAATGACAGGGGGTGCTCCTGGCCGAGCTTTGCTCGGCTGGACAGCCGAGGGCGACTGTCCCCACGTGAGCATTGATCTGATCCAGCATTGTGCCGGATAGCCTGGTCTTCTCCAGCAAATTCTTCATCGACTCCATGCGTTGTTGCTTGGCTTGGAAGTCGGACCACGCGATATCTGAGATCAGTCCGATACGGCGGCCATGCGGGGTCAGACGGCGGTCGGCATTGTCAATGCGCAAGTGCAGGCGGAATTCGGCGCGCGAGGTAAACATGCGGTAGGGTTCGTTGGTGCCCTTGGAGATCAGATCGTCGATGAGAATCGCAGTGTAAGCCTCGGTGCGATCGAGGATAAGCGGCGCTTCGTTCTTCACCTTGAGCGCGGCGTTGATGCCGGCCATCAGTCCCTGGCAGGCGGCTTCTTCGTATCCGCTGGTGCCGTTGATCTGGCCGGCGAGGAAGAGGCCTGCGATCTTCTTGGTTTCGAGAGTGCGCTCGAGTTCGGTGGGGTCAATGGAGTCGTACTCGATAGCGTAGCCGGGACGCAGCATTTCCGCGGTCTCAAGACCAGGGATGGATTTCAGTATTTCCAGTTGCACTTCGACCGGCAGCGACGTGCTCATGCCGTTGACGTAGATCTCGTGCGTGTTTAAGCCTTCCGGTTCGAGGAAGAGCTGGTGCGTGGTCTTGTCAGGGAACTTGACGATCTTATCTTCGATGGACGGACAATAGCGCGGGCCGATGGATTGAATCTGCCCGCTGTACATCGGGGAGCGATGAACATTTTCGCTGATGATGCGATGGGTCTCGGGCGTGGTCCAGGCAATGTAGCAAGGAACTTGCGAATCGTGGTGCGCGACTTTCTTCGTGCGGAAACTAAAAGGCGTGGGATCGGCGTCGCCGGGTTGCAGCTCGAAATACGCCCAGTCAATGGTGCGGCCGTCGAGACGTGGAGGCGTGCCGGTCTTGAGGCGGCAGCCGCGCAATCCAAGCTGCTTCAGAGATTCGCCGAGTAGGACGGCGTTGGGCTCTCCGGAGCGGCCGGCGGGATATTGCTGCTCGCCGCAATGGATCAAGCCGTTGAGGAAGGTGCCGGTGGTGATGATGACCGCCGAGGCGCCGATGGTGCGTCCGTCGCGAAGTCGGATGCCGCGGCAAGTGCGGGGTGAGCTGGCCGAATAAACAGCAGGTCCTGCGACTTCGTTCGGCTTTGCCTCACTGCGCTCAGGATTACAGTTTAGGAAAGATGAGTCTTCAATAATCAAGTCCGCCACTTCGGCTTGCTTGATTGTCAAATTCGGTTGTGATTCCAGAACTTCGCGCATCTTGAGGCGATAGGCTTGCTTGTCGCATTGGGCGCGGGGCGACCAGACCGCGGGGCCGCGGGACGTATTCAGCAGGCGAAATTGGATGCCGACCGCGTCGGTGATTTCGCCCATGATGCCACCCAGGGCATCCACTTCGCGGACCAGGTGGCCTTTGGCGATGCCGCCGATAGCGGGGTTGCAGGACATCTGGGCGATGAGGTCCACGTTGAGCGTGAACAGGGCCGTCTTGAGACCCATGCGAGCAGCGGCCATAGCAGCCTCGCATCCGGCGTGACCGGCGCCGACTACGGCCACGTCGAAATGTTCGGTGAAGGGCACTAGACCCTATTTTAGCAATGAGCGGGGATGTTGCTGCCATACTCGTGTTGGGACAGCCGCCCCGGCTGTCCGATCGAGCAAGGCTCGACAGCTTCGGAGCGGCTGTCCAACGTGATTAGGCTTACGGACTTCCGATGTCGGTGAAGGTGGCATCTTGCCACTGATCCGAAGGAAAATACCAGTTGCTGGCCCCGGCTTCGTGGTTGTTCCCGCCAGGACCGTACGCGACCGTTGGATTGCGCCAGTAGTCCATACCAATTTGCAGCAGGGCTCCGGGAGAAATCTTGACGCGGGCTTTGACGGTGCATCCTTCTGGGTTTCCCGCAGGCAAAGCGGCGCGCGGCGAAGCGCTCCAGAAATGCCAAACGACGTCGGGACGCTGGCCCACTCGGAGCACAACCGTGTGCAGCGATGGATTGTAGGTTAGGGGCATGGGTTCGTGCTGATCGGTGCCAAACCACGGGATGCGGCGGTAGAGACCTCCGCGGACGTTGCCGGTGTCGTCGTTGAGAGTCACGTTCTTTTCATCCGTTCGGCAGATCAACTGCGTCGAGGCAATTTCTACGGTGGCGGATTGGTGGCCGGGTACGCGGCTGTCGGCAATTGCGATTCCCCAGAGCATAGCGGACTTGAAGTCGGGAGGGCGTGGCATAGAATTCACGTAGCCGGTTTTGAATTTGACTTCGTCGGGGACGCGAGGGTCGGAGGAAGAGCGTTGTGCCGCTGTCAGGACACAGAGGAACATCGCAAGTGCTAGGCGGTGCATTTGTTGATTATCGGACTTGGCGGTGGGAGCGGCGGAGGAAAAGTTGTGGAGTGTGAGTTGATTCCCGAAATGGAGGATGTTTTCCCGGTGCTCTCGGAAATTATTCGGCCCAGCGGCGGAATAGTAGGGCGCCGTTGGTGCCACCGAAGCCGAAGGAGTTGGACATGGCGTATTCCACTTTGGCCTTGCGAGCATGATGCGGGACGTAGTCCAGGTCGCATTCCGGGTCGGGATTGTCGAGGTTGACGGTGGGGGGCAGAACCTGGTCACGCAGGGCAAGCACGGTGACGCCGGCTTCGAGTCCGCCAGCACCGCCTAGCAGGTGGCCGGTCATGGACTTGGTAGAACTGACAGCCAGCTTGCGAGCATGATCGCCGAAAGCGCGCTTGATGGCGATGGTTTCCAGCTTGTCGCCCAAGTCTGTGGAAGTACCATGGGCGTTGATGTAGTCAATTTTTTCGGGCGCGAGTTTGGCGTCGTTCAGCGTATTGAGCATGACGCGGTAAGCGCCGTCGCCGTTCTCGGCGGGCTGCGTGATGTGATAAGCATCGCCGCTCATGCCGTAGCCAATGATCTCGGCGAGAATCTTCGCGCCGCGACGGCGGGCGAATTCCAGTTCTTCAAGAATAAGGATGCCGGCGCCTTCGCCGATGACGAAACCGTCGCGACCGGAATCCCAGGGACGGCTAGCTTTTTCCGGTGCATCATTGCGTGTGGAGAGTGCGCGCATGGCGGCAAATCCACCCACGCCCATAGGCGTAATGGCAGCTTCGGTACCGCCGGCGATCATGACGTCGGCGTCGCAGCGCGAGATGATCTTATAAGCGTCTCCGATGGCATGTGCGCTGGAGGTGCAGGCGGTGCAGGTGGCTTCGTTGGGCCCTTTGGCGTTGTAGCGGATGCTGATGTGTCCCGCTGCCAGGTTGACAATGGATGCAGGAATAAAAAACGGAGAGATTTTACGCGGGCCGCCGTTGATCAGGTTGAAATGCTCGCGTTCGATTACGTCGAACCCGCCGATGCCGGAGCCGATGTGAACTCCGGTGCGGGTAGAGATATCGCCGGTGACCTGAAGTCCCGACTCTTTCATGGCGTCGTCGGCCGCGGCCAGGGCCAAATAGATGAAGCGGCCCATTTTTTTCAGTTCTTTTTTTTCGACGAAGTTTAGGGGATCGAAGTTCTTGACTTCAGCAGCGATCTGACAGGCGAATAGCGACGAATCGAAGTGCGTGATACCGGCGACGCCGCTCTTGCCGGCGAGCAGATTGGGCCAAACTTCCGCTGTGGTGTTACCCACTCCGCAGATCAGCCCAATCCCGGTAACTACGACCCGTCGCGACAACTACTTCCCGCCTTTCGCGTGTTTGCCGATATAATCTACCGCGTCCTGGACGGTGCGGATTTTCTCGGCGTCTTCATCGGGAATCTCGATCTCAAAGGCCTCTTCGAAGGCCATGACCAGTTCCACGGTGTCGAGGGAGTCGGCGCCCAAATCGTCCACGAAGGAGGCGCTGTTAGTGACCTCGCCTTCATCTACTCCCAGTTGTTCGACAATAATTTGCTTTACTTTTTCGTCAACGGCTGCCATGAGTTCTCCTTAGCTGCGGCGTGTCCAGGAAGTAAGCCCACCCTAGCTCACGTGAATAACAGTCCGATGTAGTGGCTCCGACGCAGGCCCGGCGCGGTTACTTCGCCACTTTGGCGTGCTTATCTATGTAGTCGATGGCATCCTGGACGGTGCGGATTTTTTCCGCATCTTCGTCCGGAATCTCCAGGTCGAAGGCTTCTTCAAGCGCCATGACCAGTTCGACCTGGTCAAGCGAATCGGCCCCCAGATCGTCCACAAAGGAAGCTTTGGGTGTGACCTCGGCTTCGTCCACACCCAGTTGCTCGCCGATGATCTGCTTTACTTTTTCGGTATATTCCTTCAATTTTTCTCCAGCAGCCATGCTAGTCACCTCCCGAAGACTGAGAAAAGGGAACGAGTAGTGTAACGGGCCGCTCGATTGGCTGTAAAGGCGAGCGGAATCCTAGCAGGCGCGGTGAGCGGGGTAACGGCTGTGGGAGGAAAGGTTATGATTTGTGTGTGGGGGCCCCCGCGAATATAGGAGGGTTAGGTGCGTGCTGTGGTGCAACGCGTCAGCCGGGCAAGGGTGACGGTAGGAGTCGAGACTGCCGGGGAAATCGGGAGCGGCTTGCTGGTCCTGCTGGGCGTGGCGCAAGTGGACATTGAGCTGGACGCGGATTATCTTGCGGGAAAGATTTTAGGGCTGCGCGTCTTTGACGATGAAAGCGGGAAGATGAACCTAGACGTACTCTCGATCGGAGGCGAAGTGCTAGTGGTTTCGCAGTTCACGTTGTATGGCGACGTTCGGCGGGGA
>Ga0206966_1207_pt1 | contig 13775 bp, 18 predicted proteins | sample Alteio_BWOrgHeat_23_FD_152970 | JGI IMG/M metagenome (GOLD analysis project Ga0206966, IMG submission 152970) | Enriched cells from forest soil in Barre Woods Harvard Forest LTER site, Petersham, Massachusetts, United States -... | ecosystem: Environmental > Terrestrial > Soil > Temperate forest >...
AACGTATGCGGATACCCCAGGCCATCCAGTGGAGATCCTGAATGGGGACGAGTTTTTTGCAGTGCAAGATGAGGCCAAGTATCAGCTGATACCGAAAGGTGTGGATGCATTCTCGACCATGTACGGACCAATGTTCTCGTTCCAGCGCGATGCCCGTGGGGTCGTGACCGGCTACGAACAAAACGGCAAGTTCCATGCACGAGGTTCGTCCGCAGTCACATCGGAATCTGCTGCATTGGCCTGGCCGCGGACCAAGGGGCAGGAGTCTTCGAACTACCAGTACAAGCCGCCTGTGGATATGCATGACGGTATTGCTGTTGGCGATATTGTGCGCTCCCCCCTCGGACCCGTAACGGCCAATGCGATTGTAGGCGCCATTCTCAGCGGCACTTACAAGGACGTGCACAGCGTACTTCTGTACCAGGATGGGAAGCTGGTCCTTGAGGAGTACTTCTACGGCTACAACGCGCAACGTACCCATCAACTTCGCTCTATAACCAAGTCTTTCGTCAGCGCCCTTGCGGGAATCGCGATCGATCGACGTGCCATCTCCGGAGTGAACGAACGAGTGGTGCCGGCGATGAGCTACTCGAGCTATGCCAACCCCGATCCAAGAAAAAGTGCGATCACTTTGGGTGATTTCCTCTCCATGAGCTCAGGGCTGGACTGTGATGACCATAGCTCTACGTCCCCGGGGCGGGAGACGGTGCTCGATGACTCGCCCGACTGGGTAAAGGCAACGCTCGATCTGCCCATGATCAACGACCCAGGAACAGAGGGGTACTATTGTACGGGTGGCGTATCCGTTGTGGGTCGAATGACGGAGAGTGCAGTCCATATGCCCCTGCCCGATTTCGCGGAGAAATACCTCTTCGGACCTTTGGGCATGGCGCGCGCTGATTGGACCTGGAACTACGATTTGACCAACGTCGACAAGGAATATTCGCAGATTCATCTCCGGCCACGCGACATGCTGAAGCTGGGAATACTCTTCGAAGACGGCGGCCGCTGGCATGGACGGCAGGTCATCTCCGAGTCCTGGGTCAACACTTCGACGGGTGAACACAGTCACGTTGACAACGTCAGCTATGGGTACTTCTGGTGGCGTCACATGTTTAACGTGGAGATGCCCGGTGGCGAGCAGCAGCTTGTCGTGATTGCCGCGCAGGGTAACGGCGGGCAGAAGATCTACATTGCGCCCCAATACCGTTTGGTTGCCGTTTTCACTGCTGGCGGCTATAACGCCGAGTCCACGCCGCCAAACACAATCATGGAAAAGCTCATTCTTCCCAGATTGATTCGAGCCATGAATCGCGCCCAGGCATCATCGCCCGAGAAATAATCCACGCTGGAATGAGGAGTACGCCGAATTGTGGCCGCGAGTGTGCTCGGTACCAAAAAATCACCGTCAATGCGTGACGCTGTCCGTTTCTTGGCTTGAATTGATGCACAGCCTATCGAGAACCGGCCGTCAAAATATGCCAACGATGCGTTCCCATAGTCATTCGAGTGGAGGGAATTATGTCAATGTTCTACCGGGCACTTGTATATTTTCTGGTGGCTTGGCCTGCTGCCGCTCAGTCGCAAGCGTTTGAGAAGATCACGATAAAACCTGCTCATTCAACCAGCCCAGGCAGCAGCCGAATGCAAGTGCTGCCTAACGGCGACTTGATTGCGACTGCTGTTCCCGTGATCGAGCTGTTGAGCTACGCCTATGACGTGCCGGTCAACCCTTCGCCACGTCTTGCCCCTCTTCCCGACTGGACCATAGTTGAGAGGTACGATATTGAAGCGAAGGCACCCGTCAACGCCATCGCACCCGGTCTTCAGGACATTGAACTGCGTAGCCGCGTTCAGCAAATGATTCGCGGATTGCTCGCCGATAGCTTCAGGCTCGCGATGCGGGTCCAGAATCAACGGATGTTGTTTTTTGCTCTTACCGTGTCCAGCAGCGGGCCAAAGTTCCAGAAGTCAGCCATCACCGAGAAGGAGTGCATCTTTGATACCGCCCCGGGAGGTTGCCATAGCTTTAATATTGGGTTCGGCCATCCCCTGAATGCAATAGCCATAAACATGGATGACATTGCTTATTACATCTCGAACTGGACGGATTTGCCGGTCGTGAACCGCACGGAGCTCAGCGGGTTGTTCGCCGTAAGCACGGCAGGTTGGCTTCCCGCGCGACTGCCCCTTCCACCACCGAACGCTACGGGGAACGTGGACTTCTCCGCCCTTCCCTCAATCTTCACGGTCTTGGGTAAACTCGGTCTCGAACTGCATCAGCAAGAGGGAGTCTTGCCGGTGTACACCGTGGAGCATATCGAGCGCCCACCCGCCAATTAACAAGCGAGAAGGCGGAGGATCGGTAGTGACGGGGCCCGAACCAGTTGTTCCCGGAAAACGACAAAAGAAAGCCTAAGCGGACAGCCTGTTTGTTTAGCTGCGGCCTTGGGCCCTTTCCACTACAACGCAGGCTAGGACGATAACTGACTACTATCGCGCGCAGCTTTCACATAATCGTGCGATTCCTGGATATGCACGTACTGGATGGAGAGAAGCTGCCGCACAGGTAGAGGCAATTCCTTCTGCAACGCGTCTCTGTAGGCCTTTTTTGCGGCATCCTCGCCCTGCTCCGCTGTCTCTAGAAGTGTGTGATCACCGCCGCCGAGATGAGCCTTAAGGTCACCCCAGGTACGATGAATGGCGCCACTTACCGTGCCGCTTTCTTTGACGTCCTGAACGCCCTTTTGATGGAGATGATTTTCGATTTCGCCGCGGAACGATGCTCGCTTCAGCGACTCTGCCATGAAATAACTTTTGAGTCTAGCGTCCTTCAAGTGTTCCCCGATTTTCTGGAAACCTTCCTGGCCGTCAATCAGGCTCTGAATCACATCGCGCAGTGTTTCCTCTACGTCCTTGCTGGTTAATTTTGTTTCTTTCGTCTCTGTAGACATTGATTCCTTCCAATGAGGGGTTAACGAACCATTATTTGGAATGGGTATGCAGGGCCCGATGGCTGTCATTGTGATTCTCCTTCACCATCGGCAAGCCCCGGGAAATCGCGATACCCGGTGGGCGAACGACGCGTTCTATTTCATTGAAGCGCGACTTTCAATCGCAGTTGCCTCGTGGGTTTCTTTCCCCTCGGATTGTAGGCAATCGAGCTCGCCCTTCACTCGCCCCGACGGTGCGGCGGAGTCACTGACAGCTTCTCCGCGATTATTGTCGACAACTCCGCGACCCTGATCCCCCGCTGATTAGGCGATAAACTCCACGCAACTGAGGTTTGAATAGCAGAGGTGTTTTTCCAATAAGGTGATAGATGACCGAAACGCTGCTCAATAACAGCAAGATAGGATGCGCGTGGGATCAAACCTTGCTCGTTCAGTTGATCGGGCCGAACAGTGGCTAGACTCGCCAATTCGCAGTCGCCGATGGTGCAACATGCGCATCAGGCATCCACTCGCCGTAACCTGGCATCACCTAATCGGTGCGTCGGCCTGCGTTTACGTCTCCAGTCTCAGTCCAGAAATCCTTTCGAGACGCTCCGGAACGGGATCTCTTTACATTGAAACGGATGGCTCCACAGTCTGGGACTCCTCCGGAGATTCTGGCGCGTATCAAGCCTTTGCTCGTCCCACTCGTACAGAACGGTAGTCAAGGAAAAAAGTATCTTGCACTGATTCCGTCCGATCAGAATCCCCTCATTGCTTCTACGTGAATATCAAGCCCGATCAGCCAGTGCCCAGCAACCCGGCACGCCCTTTCGCAGTCCTACCAGGCGGCCTTAGGGCCCAAATGAGTACAACATGGCAAAAGATGCACACAACAAAGCCCCAGAGCACCACGGCAAAGGCTGCGAAATCGCACCGCTTAGCCGCCGAACATCATGCAAAGGGCGACCACAAATCTGGCTTGGAGCATTCTGACAAGGCTCACGAGCATTTCACCACCGCGCACGAACACTCTACGCAGGCCCACGAGAAATCCAAGGCCAAGTAGCTATGGCTCTCCCCGGCGAAAGCGAATAACAAACTCCCAAGCAGCGCGGATATCAAGTTAATAGTTGATCTTCGCGTTGCTAGGGGAGTATGCAGACCCGGTCCCGGTTCTTCATCGGTGAGCGAGATTGGAATGGCTGACTTTTAGCCCGGGCTGAACGGCTTTACTGCCTTCCTGCGCGTCCCGCGAAATCGGTGACTGATCGATCGGTCGATCGTCAGATCGTCCTTGAGCTTTGTTAGGCGTTTCTTCCGGTTTTCTTCGATGTTGATGAAAGCATAGCTTCAAGGTTGTAGTGTCGGATGGGCACATCCTGCGCGCCGCTTACAAGCATCCCAACTGTTTATTGATGACTGAAAGGATTCATCTTGTCCACGAAATTATTCACCAAAGCGGTGCCGCGAAGCGCCTCAAAGTCTCCGAGGATTTCATCAATAACCTCATTAAGGTTGGTCACTGAGGGCGCCAATTAAATCCCCGAGGCAGGAACTCGACCGCTTTGTCGCTCGGCAAGTCGCGGGGCGGATGGAACACCAAGGTTCATATGGTTGCCGCGAATGCTCGAACGGCCATAACCTTCGCTCTCTCGCCGGGCAACGCGCACGACGCGCCGGAGGGACGGGCGCTGCTCGCGGAGCTGGGGCCGATGCCGGAAAAACTCTGCCTACTGATGGACCGCGCCTACGAGGGCGACGAGACCCGCCAGCTGGTGCTCGACCTGTGCATGGTTCCGGTGGTACCGCCCAAGTCCAACCGGATCGAGCCATGGGAGTACGACCGCGCCCTCTACAAGAAACGCAATGAGATCGAGCGGCTCTTCCGCCGACTGAAGGGATTTCGCCGCATCTTCTCGCGATTTGAGAAACTCGACGTCGTCTTCGTCGCCTTTCTCTACTTTTCCCTCGCGGTAAGCAGCGGCAACTTCCTCAACTCCGTACAACATCCTGCGCTCTATGTCATTCCAAAGATGTACGAAGGATTGAGGTGACCCATGAAACGTTCTAATGCGCGTAAAGTATTTGCCCTGCTCACTTTCACCGCTGGAGCGGTTGCAGCTTTTCTAATGTACAGAAGGGGCGAGTCGCCCCTCTGGATCGCAAGAAGCGCCCTGCTCAATCCTGTGGGCGCGCTGGCTTCGGAGGTTCAGAACGCCGTCACGGCAGAAAAGCATGCCTGAGTACCGGGTATGCGGCCCTGAAGGAGTATGGGAAAAAGGTCGTTTCTGCGGACAAAAGAAGGTTCTGGTTCTCCGGCACAACGGGAATTAGTGCGCTTTCAGGACAAGTGTCCATACGCGGGCGGCCCACTTGAGAAAGACGCAATCGAAAGCTAAATCGTATAGACCACGCTCGATTGTTTCGTTAGGCTTTATGACGATCTGCCCGGCGAACAAGTCACGCGGAGCGCGGGATCCTCAATCAATAGCAGCTCATCTTGTGCTTCGCTCAAAAATTCACATTACACCGCTTCCCATTCGCGTTGACGGCGTCCTTGTATCAGAGATCATTCACCATGCGGAGTAACGTGGATCTTCGGGAGAGGCTTGCGAGAATATGCAGTCCAAAATCAGGCGGAGTATGACTTCTGATCTAGATGCCTTTTCCCAGTCCCAGTGAAGCTAAGACAGTACGACCGAGCTTTGCCAGGTCACGCTCTGCATGAGATTGCCTGAGATACAAATCCAATTCTTGATAGCGGCGAGCGATATCCTCGTCGATCGCGAGTGGATGCGGGCCATAGGCTCGCGGCAGCCTGCGGAGAACTTCCGTGCAAGCTTGCTCTACCAAATGCCTTACCGTTAGTGCGCGTATTAGTGCTTGTTCCCGATTTTCCGGGCAAGCATCGATCTGATGCCCCGCCGAATCAAGGTAGGATAAAACCGCCCAGAGGGAGGCGTGCATCGCACCGAGATGCGCGATAGCATGGGGGTCTTCACTCGACTGACGTTTTGCATAGTCTACGAGACCGGCTGCGCCACCCGCCCAGCATGCAGCTGGTCCGCATGCCCCGTGCCAAAATCCAGCACGTTGGAGATACCAGCCTGGCTCCTCTATCAGGTCCGTGGCAGACACTCTGGCTTCGCCAAAGGTCGCGGTATCTGTCCTTGTTTCACGGAAGGCGTTCGTCTTCCATGCCGAGCGATCGAACTGAATAAACTCGGTATTCCGATGTAGGTCAATATCGACAAGCCTCTGCTCGATGCCTCCGACGGTTACTAATGCTCGATCGATCAGCCCCGCTCCGCTACAAAATGCCTTTTGGCCATTCACTCGGAACGAATCTGCGCTGCGCACCAGCGTTAGCTGTTGCCCCGGTCTCTCCGATGCCCATACACCGTATATGCAATCCAGCCTGGCCTCGCGACCACTCTCGGCAAGAATAGCCACGGCATCCCAATGAGCTTCTGCCAACCGCGCCAATGAAAGATCTATGCGTCCGATCTCGAACAATCGCTTGTGGCGTTCCGCTGTAGCTCCCGCTCCAGGCAAGGGGATCGTCTCTCGCAGTAACCCGCGAAGCGTTTCCATCTGATCGTCAATTAGCATGCGGCAGCCTCATCGTGAACCGCCAACGCCTCCGCGAACCCACGCGGGGCGCGTCCAACTCGCCGTCCACTGGTGATGACGCTGACTCGTGCCGTGGAGTGCTGTCGGGAGGCTGTCCTTACAAGTCGATTCCAGAGATCGTGATCCTCCGCCGTTTCGAGTCCTCGCCATCCGCCTGAACGAAGGTATGCATCTGCCCGAACGCCCATGTTTGCGCCGTGCACATGGGGATGAGACCCGTCGCAGTGGATGAGATAGCTGTTACGGAATCGTATATCGCTGTCAGCAGAATGCTCTTCGAAAGAATCAACACTAATTACGCCTGCTAACGCGTCTATCCCTTGGTCGGCGATCGCGATTTGATCAATAAGCCAAGTGCTGGGTACACAACAATCGGCGTCTGTATTAGCAAGCCAACAGCGGGAGAGCGGACCCGCATATCGCTGAAGTGCGACTCTAGCGGCTAAGCGTCGTGCACAGCCGACAATGGCAACTTCGGTCGAGACAGCTATTCCCGAGTCCACGAGTGCGCACTCCGCGATCTCGAGCGTCAGGTCCGTGGAACTGTCACATGCGACGACAACATCGGTGGAGATCGATGAAGGGAGCCGTGAGCACGCAGCCAGCACAGAATTCAAACATCGTTGGATCAGAAGCTCTTCGTCGCGGGCGGGAATGAGAACTGCAACGTGCCATGGTGGCCGGGCTATTGGCATATCCACCTGTCAAGCCGGAACCCGGGATGATGCTCCGCATGATCGTGAATTAGTCCCTTTGTTAAAGAGACAATCTCGTGCACCTCATTTCCTTCCAGGATATGGTCAGGCGAGGCGCCCAGCCAGTGAGCAGCGAGAAAAATGCCTTCGCTTTGCAGACAACTCATAAGCTGATCAATCAGCGATCGTAATTGTGTTTTTGTGAAGTAATAGCCGACTTCGCTAAATACGACGAGATCAAAGGTCCCCGCGGGTACATCGGCAGGTAGAGCGCCCTGCTTGATAATTACATTCGGGAGCAGCTTACAGCGGTGAATTGCTTGTTCGACAGCCGTCGCAGAGATGTCGGTCGCATCTACACGGTCACAAATGATTGCCAATTGTTCCGTGAGAACACCTATGGAACATCCCGCCTCAAAGGATCGTCGGTATCGGCGAAAAGATAGCGCATTGATAATCGCATCGTACCGCCCAAGCTCATATGAACTGGACGCAAACTTCCAAGGATCTTCATTGCATTTGTATTTTTCTTCGAAAAACGCACGACTCGTGGTGCTGTAATTCATATCGGCAGGAACACCTCACATGATCGTCTTGCTGGCCACAGGAGATAATCCGGAAGAATTGGTTCGCCTGAGGGATGCTCGAGTTGGGAACGATGTTCTGACAAAGCTTCCCTCTTTGCGCGCTGAAACTCAGCGCTAAGTGCCAGGGACTTCAAAGATAGATTTCTAAGAATGTCCGGCCTTCCACGGTGCCACGTCCAGAAGAAGTAGAACGTCAGCGCAGCTCCGGAACGCCGCGCCACTTCGACTGCGGCACGTCCGCACGCTTCGTGATCTGGATGGTAGTCACCCGTCCAGGGAGCGACGATGTGAGAAGTTTTCGACACAAAGGGCATCAGCCGCTCAACCAGGAGCTCTTCGTCGGCCTTAACTCCGCTATCGGTCAGTTTCAGACGAATGAGGTTAGAAGGAGCGATTCCCAGTCGACCCAGGGCAGATGTTTGCTCCTGGCATCGTCGGTCCGCTATGTCGACGCCATCACTATAGGCATTCTCGCCATCAGTCACGGCGACTACATGTAACGGAATTCCTCTCGCAGCTTGCAGTCCGATCAGCCCTCCGGCGCCAAGTGTCTCGTCGTCAGGATGCGGAGAAACAACCAGCATCGGTCGGTCCGTCGGTTGCCAGGGCTTTGCGTCCTCCCAGATGGGTGTCCACTCCTTTTCTGAGGCAACAGGTTCAATCATATTTTTCAAGCCAGGATACAGTGAAGAGCCTCAATATATGGTTCGAACCTTCGGTTCTCGCTCCCAAATTCTTCCTTTTGCGGCTGCTGTGAGAAAGGTGGTGGAGTTAGTTCCAGCAATCACGCCTTCATCTGTAGTTACTCCGGCGGCATCCAGAAGAGGTCGTGCCGCCTTCGTTGCTCCTATTACCTTGCAGTGGGAGAAGGCATCGTGCACCCACCCGACCGCGGCCGCTTCAGTGGAAAGCTGTTCGGACCCTTCTGCTGAAAGCGCTACAAATACCGCGTCGAACAAGACAGACGATCCCCCGGCCAATTGGAAGTCTGCAAGAAGAAGTTGGCCGTCCGCAGTTACGGCTCCTCCTACTTTTGGTCTAGAACGTCAAAGTCAAACTTATCAGCAAAGTCTTGATCGAATAGCTGGACTCCGAACTCCCACTCTGGATAATCTCCTTTGTCGATCGCGTTCCACAGATCGCGTCTGTGAAAGTCTGGATCGGCTCCAGAGATCTTGAGCGCCTCATCCCATACGACGGACTGCATACCCAGCTTGGGACGCCAGTGGAACTTTACAAAGGTCGACTTTCCGTCCTCGCTGACAAAGCGATATGTGTGTACACCGAAGCCCTCCATCATCCGGAACGACCGCGGGATTGCGCGATCTGACATGGCGCACATGAGCATATGAGTCGATTCCGGCATAAGGGATACGAAGTCCCAAAAGGTGTCGTGTGCGGTCTGGGCCTGAGGGAAGCCGCGATCGGGCTCAGCTTTCGCAGCATGGATCAGATCCGGAAACTTGATTGCGTCCTGAATGAAGAAGACGGGAATGTTATTACCTACTAAGTCCCAATTACCCTCTTTCGTATAGAACTTGACGGCGAACCCTCGTACGTCACGGGCAAGGTCGGTCGATCCCTTGTTCCCCGCAACGGTGGAAAAACGGACGAACACAGGGGTTTTGACTCCGACCTCAGTCAGAACCGCGGCACGCGAAACTCCCTTGAGCGAGTCACTCAGTTCGAAAAAACCATGAGCGCCAAAACCGCGCGCGTGCACAATGCGCTCGAAAATGCGTTCGTGATCAAAATGCTGAATTTTCTCCAGGAGAATGTGGTCTTCCAAGAGAGACGGACCTCGAGGGCCCGCTTTGAGAGAGTTCTCATCGTCGCTGACGATTGCACCAGTCTGCGTGGTCAGAGGAGAATGCGTCCCTCCTGCGAGCTGGTGTATCTCACCGCCGTTGCCAATTACGTCGCTTGTGCCAGTTCGTTCGGGCCGAACTTTGCTTTTTACAGGGGGCTTTCTCGACGCCATGGACTGGCCTCCGTGAGTTTCATCCGACGACCTTTTGCATGGGTATCGGCCTGTCAAGACGTTGCTGGACAGGCGCTCTGCGCCGCGTGAGATGTATGCATTGAGACGTAGGATAATGTTTCCCTGTTGCCTTATAGGTAAATAGAGAGTGGTATGGGGAAGCGCAACAGCGCAACGCCACTTTATGCCATACCGATCGTCGTCTACTTCCGGTCCTCGTCGCGCAAGCCTAAAGCCGATGCTCCGTGCACGTTTTCTCTAATCCGGATATCGGTCCTCTTCAGGACGCCGAACAGGAGCTCTGGTTTTAGCGCCGCATTAATAGACCACTCTTTTTCGAACACATCGCATTCAGAATGGTTATCGACGCAACGCAGATCATCCGTGAGCATAGTTCGAGATAGCCGCTCGCCAAGAGGTGTAGCAATTGCAAATCGTCGTCTGCCCCTTGCAGGAGTCGACTGACGCGGGCGCATGTTTTCCGCACTCGCACGGATATTTATACAATGAACAAACCCCTTTCTTACCGCAGTCATCCTAGTCGGGCAGTGGGTATTTAAAACATCTGAGACAAGAGAGGGTTTTCCGTGTTTCTTATATTGGCATTGGTTTTAGTTATCTTATGGGTCGGCGGCTTCGTTGTCTTTCACACCGCTGGATTTTTCATTCATCTTTTACTGGTCTTCGCGGTCATCTCAATCATCTTTCACTTTCTTCGCGGAAGGAGTTCTACTGCCTAGTACCTGTAATTATTATCGCCGTCGCACAAGTTCTGCACTTACTGAGAAGGTAGCTTTCAGGCTTTGCTAGCCCTCAAAAAAGATATAGCAGTGGCGAAGCGGCAGTAATATGGAAATCTCGAGAGATTTCCACGAGCCGGCGCGAAGCCGACTTTAATGAATTCCCATCTTTTCCGGGCTCTATATCCCATGGCTCTTCGTCCTGATCGGTGACGGCATATTTGGTATGAGATACCCGACGTTCGCATTTTATAAATTCTTCAGCGCGCTCTTTAGTATCGCGACACGTACGCATCCCGAGCGCTAATCCACAGATCTCTCGACAACCTACTGAGGCTTTGCCGCGCCCTTGCCCTTCTGGTTCGCCTCCTTGGTCCTGTCCTTCGCTAAAGCATGAGTCGCTTTGTCTTTCGTCGACGGCTCCTCGCTAGATCCACAACAATGTTCCAGGGCGGCAGCCTCATATCCTGCCTCGCGCGCCCGTGTCTTGCGCAGAAACAGTCGCGCGTCACACACCATCGTGAATACCAACACTGTGTTAAGAAATCGTTAGTTGTCATACGCCTACATATAGATTCCTAACCGCGCCGATTGGTGGGGGCCCCGCAGACCGTAAGGTGCGGAGGGATCACAGATGAGATTTTGCAGTCGATTCGATCGACAGTGAACTTCTGTTTGAATGTTCGTGGTTATTCAGGCCACGAGCCGTAAGCCTTTTTCGCACTCCACGTCCCACCGTTTGGGGTGTTTGTGAGGCGTCCTAGATCTGGAGGTAGCTCAGCGACCGCGAGTGTAGGCGACGAGTCCTCTATGAGCCGAAGGGCTCGTCGTCACAACTACGCAATTCAGTATTTTTTCGTTCCGGGTCCACTGACGATAACTTCGCGATCCACAACCCGGGCGTCATCCTCCAAGGCACGATCGGAAAGGGGCCGCCCGTCCGCGATATTGCCAAAGGTTCCGCGCGCCCCCGCTGTTTCATTCGAAGATGCCTCACCAGTAGAGGCAATATCATGAGCTCCAGTGTCTTTGAGCGCAGCTTTTGCGGCATCGATCTGCTCAGAGGTGTCACAGTGAACCGAAAGCAAGGTTCCTCCATTCTTGACGGCCCCCTCATAGCGCTTTGCTTCATATTCGGGGATGCCCATCCCGACGAGAGCTCCGACGATGCCACCTATCGTTCCCCCCGCTCCGATACCTGCCAATGCAGCCACGATCGGGCCAGCTGCAATGATTGGACCCACGCCGGGAATGGCGAGCAAACCGATGCCGGCAAGCAGACCAAGCGTGCCCCCAACCACTCCACCAGCAGTTGCGCCTGTCGCAGTACCCTCAGGAGCCTTGGTGCTCTTCTCATGGGCGAATGCGCGTGTACTATCGTCGTCGGGGAGAAGAACGGAGATGGCGGAGTTTGTGAAGCCTTTGGTGAGAAGGTGATCAACTGCTGCCTCGGCAGTCCCCGGCGTAGCATAGATGCCGAAAACAGCAGTATTTTTATTGGACATGGTTTTACTCCTCTGCTGCAATCTGCAGCGACTAAATGATGTTTAAAGTGGTTTGCTACTGCTTAACGGTGAGATTATTGGTGACTTTGTCTGCGGAGACAACGCCCGCTGCATCGGATGCAATCTTCTGTTTCTCCTCTTCAGATTTGACCGGACCTTTGAGGGTGACAGCGCCGTTTACAGTTATGATCTTGACGTTGTGGGCGTAAGTGGAAAGATCCTTGTCGGCAAGGATTGCCTTGCGGATCGTTGCGGTCGTAATTCGATCGGCTTTGGCATTAGATTGGTTATCCGCAGTTTCGCCCTGATTCTTGTTGTTTACCGAATTGTCGGGTGCAGTCTGAGCGCTAGCCGATTGGACGAAAGCGCGCGAAACAGCGGGAAGAGTAGCCGAGCATAGAACTACCAGAGCGGCAGATGCCATGATCGTTAAACGGAGCGGTGTCATAAGAAGGCCCTACCAGGGCATACAGCGAGTTTCAAAACCATCGGGGTACGAGATTGCGTTCCCCTAATGCACTTGAGAGATTTGATGGTATGGCGAACGATCGAGTTGTCCTAATTCCGAATCATCTCAATCGAAAGTCAAAATCGGCAGGCTCTCGATTTTCGGGTGAAATTTACGCTCAGACGCTAGCTGGCTGAAAACGGGCATTCACGTGAATTGCGTGGCACCCGCGCTGGAATGAGACACCCACTTCTGGCCCAAGCCCGGGCGCGTTTTGCGCTGCTGTTCTTCGCTTCGTCTAAAACACAAATCCTGCACAATGCATCTTAATCACAACATGTTTGGCTCACAGCAGCGGAGACACTATGCAGGCTCCAAATCATCTTCAAGACCACGTTGAGACGATCGCTAAACATGAGCGGGATTTTCAGGCCAGCCGATCAAGAGGGGAGCGGATCGGCGATAATATAGCGGCTTTTGCTGGCAGTTTTCCATTCGTCGCAATTCACATTACTTTCTTTCTCGTTTGGGTGGCGATCAACACGCTGCACGTAGGGGGTATACGTCACTTCGATCCAAATCCATTCCCACTTTTGGATACTGGAGTAGCTCTGGAAGCGATCTTACTGGCAAGCTTTATCCTCATGCGCCAATCTGGACTTGCGAAGCGAGCTGATGAGCGAGAACATCTCATGCTTCAGATCCTTCTACTCACAGAAAAGGAAGTCTCGGCGGTTGTCCGAATGAATCAACAGATCGCCGAACATTTGGGTCTGCTAACCATTTCAAAAGACGAGGAGATCAAAGAGTTGGGTCGACCCACTTCCATTGACGAAGTCGCCGAGACAATACAGGAAAACCTCGCTGGAGGTTAGCGCTTCATCTTGGGGTGCTGAGTCAAATCCAACTTGGAGGATTCCGGAGACGAAGCACTAAAATTGGCATCGATTCTGGGCGCCGTTTGCGCCCTATCCAAATCGATAACAATTTGCATCTGACCCGCGAACTTCAGAACGACGCCAAAGCGCCGCCCCTCCACATCTCCATTAGCGAAGGGTCTGTCTTACTCATGCCGAAACAAGAACCCGGCGTATTACGAAATGTTGGGGAACGGGAGATCGATGTTCTGGTCATCTGCCTGCGTCCGATAATAAGTCCAGCGACTCAATGAGGCTCGACAAGTCCGCAATTCACTCTTCGACGCAGCGTCGTGGGGTCGAGTAGCCCCGGGGAATTTCACCCCGAAGCCC
>Ga0206966_1196_pt1 | contig 13635 bp, 9 predicted proteins | sample Alteio_BWOrgHeat_23_FD_152970 | JGI IMG/M metagenome (GOLD analysis project Ga0206966, IMG submission 152970) | Enriched cells from forest soil in Barre Woods Harvard Forest LTER site, Petersham, Massachusetts, United States -... | ecosystem: Environmental > Terrestrial > Soil > Temperate forest > O...
GGCGAGCGGATTCGCTGCCCCCACCCCCACCACGGTGGTGGGGACTGCCGACATCCAACAGAACGCGGCGCCCAACGTCTTCGACACCATCGCGCAATTGCCGTCGCTGCAGGGCAGCAGCGGCACCCAGTCCACCACGGGAACCGGCACGGGCACCAACGGCCTGTCATCGTTCAATTTACGCGGGCTCGGCACCATACGGGCGCTGACTCTGATCGACGGAGAGCGCGTCGTGCCGGCTTACGTCACGGGCATCGCCGATATCAGCGAAATCCCCCAACTCCTAATACAGCGCGTCGATGTGGTAAACGGGGGGGCCTCGGCTTCCTGGGGCTCCGATGCGGTGGGCGGCGTGATCAATTTCATCACCGACAAGAAATTCGACGGCGTCAAGGGCAACATCCAGACCGGCATGTCCACCTATGGCGACGACACCAACGCGCTGTTTCAGCTCGCAGCTGGCACCGCGTTGTTCGGCGGTAAGGGTCATATAGAATCCAGCGCCGAATTTTATCATAATGACGGCGTGCATGCCCCCAATCTTATCGGCGGCGGCCTCACAAATGGCCGCTGTTGCAACCAAATTCCCGGCAACCTTTCCTATACCCCCACCACGACCCCCGTGGGCGTTCCCGAAATCACTCCGATTCTAGGCGCACAGACCAACAGTGCATCGGAATATGGTCTCATAACCAACGGGCCGCTCAAGGGCATTTCCTTCGATGCCAGCGGAACCCCGACGCCTTTCCAGTTTGGCTCGCCGTGCGTTGCCACCACTTGCGTCGGTGGGGACCTCAGCGACACCATGGTAAAAAGGACCATAGACGACCCCATCACGCGCAGCGTTTTCTATGCCCGCCTGTCCTACGATATCGCGCCGAATATCGAGGCTTATGGTACCGTCAACTTCGGGAATGTGTACTCGACAAACTCGGCCACAACCGGCCAGAAAACCGGCAACGTCATCCAGTGCGGCAATGCGGCAGGTGGTCCCAACGCCTATCTGCCGACCTCAATCAACGCAGCTTGCGTCGCCAACAAGATTACCAGTTTCACGATGGGTGTCTCCTACGACTTGTTCCCGCCCATCGTGATCCATACGCTTCGCCAGCAGCGCCGCTATGTGCTCGGGGCCGACGGCGCGTTCAACATGTTTGGCAAGGGCTGGACCTTCGACACATATTTTCAACATGGGGAGAACAACACCTCCATCCATATCAGTCACATCACCATACCGGCGCGCTACAACGCGGCGATCGACGCGGTCGCGGGTCCCAACGGAACAATCGTCTGCCGCTCCGCGACAGCTCAGGCGTCCGGCTGCGTGCCGTTCCAGGTATTCGGGGGCGCTCCGTTATCTCCCCTCGCCTTGAACTATGTTGATCCCGCCACGAATGGTCCTCTGAATTTTACCCATGAGAGGCAGGAAGCGGCCAGCTTTTCCATCAACGGCACGCCGTTCCAGGATTGGGCGGGCGATGTTGCACTTGCCTTCGGCGCTGAATATCGCGAGGAGGCTTATGTGACGACCGGCGATCCTTATAGCGACGGCGTCACGGCCAGCAATCCCAATACCGCGGCCTATCCGGCCGATCCGCTGCTCGATCCCACCGGCAACAACTGGTTCGCCGGCAACTTTCGCCGCGGCAACGGCAATTATCACGTCGAAGAAGCTTTCGTCGAATTCGGGGTGCCCCTCGTAAACACCCCGCAAATGGGCAATGCCAGCCTCGACCTGGCGGGCCGCGCAACTGACTACAGCACCTCAGGCTTTGTGGATACCTGGAAGGTGGGCGCGACCTGGGACACGCCGCTGAATGGCGTGCGCCTGCGCGCGCTGCAATCGCGCGACGTTCGCGCGCCCAACCTCAGCGAATTGTTCGCGGCGCCCCAACCGTTGAACTCTTTTGTCATCAACCGCTTATTGCCCGCGACGGCGCCGACGGTCCAGGTCCTGGGCGACGCGATCGGCAACCCCAACCTCAAGCCCGAAACGGCGCAGACCACCGAAATCGGCATTGTCTTTCAGCCGGACTACCTGCCGGGCTTCAACCTCTCGGTCGATTATTATCGGGTAGGCCTCAAGAAACAGATCGGTTCGCTCAGCAACCAGAATGTCATCGATCTCTGCCAGCTTTACGGGAACTCGTCTTACTGTTCCTTGTTCAACCTGAACGGCGCGGTGGGCACGACGAACCCCAGCTTTGTAATCACACAGCCCTTTAACCTGGCTCAGACGGTTACCGACGGATTCGATATTGAGGCAAGCTACCAGTTCGACCTGCAGGGCTGGAATATTCCCGGCCGCTTCGTGCTGCGCGGCCTTGCCAACCATGTCAGCAAGTTCATCGTCAACTCCGGTGTGATTGGTCAACCCATTGCCGAACTTGCGGGCGCCGAGCCTCCCGGCAACCCCCCCGAAAACACCAGCTTCGGCGGCGGCATCCCGTTGTGGAAGGTTCTGCTCACCCAAAGCTGGAACGGCGATCCGCTTTCGTTCAACGTCACCGAGCGTTTCTTCAGCAATGGTGTCGTTAACCCTTATGGCATCACATGCCAGGCGCCGAACTGCCCAGTGCCTACAGCGCAGAATCCCACCTATTACTCGCAGAAGGTCCCCGGTTACCTATTCGTCGATATCGGCGGTAACTATCAGATCAGTGGCGGCCTGCAAGCCTTTTTCAAGGTCAACAACGTCGCTGACTTATTGCCGAAGGCTGTCACCTGGCCGCCTGCAGTCTTCTACAATAGCGATCCAATTGGGCGGGTGTATCGTGTGGGACTCCGCTTTAACAACTGAGGGCAGGCGGACCCGACATACCTTCTCTGCGCTGTCCTTGCAGGGCTTACACGCACGCCCATAGAGCGGCAGAGTGCTGCCCATCCTTGACTCGGTGGAAGACCCGCCGGAGGCTAATCTATCTCCGACTTCTTAACCAGAAGCCCGTTAACCAGAAGCCCGATGGGTTGTCACTCCAAGACCGTGCTCTTCTTTTTCGCCGACTGGGCCGATGTGGCCTCATTGTGGCGTCAAGAAGGCGATCTGCTGCCACGTCGCAGCCCCTTCGTCGTCACCTTTCTTCATCAACTGGACCGCACGCTTGCTCGCCTCTACCACGGCGCATTTCATACTTATAAACTGCCCGCTTAGGCCTTTTGTGCTCCCGTGGGCTGGGGCATGAACCAACCCCGCGGAATCACGGCTCAAATTTTGGAGTTCGGATATTCCCTGCGGAGCAGGGACTATGTGGCTGGGTGGGGATTCAACGATGTGGTCCCAGCCGCGCGAGAGGAGGTCCCTACCAGTCTGTTGCTTTAATCAGATCGGCGATGGTGGCGCCTTTGGGGCGGCGTAGCAAGGTAAGGATCTGCTCGATCTTGCCGGACTTGCGGGGCGTCTTTGATTTGGCTGTCGTGGTGGGGCGGGCCGTATTTGCTGCGCGTTTGCTAGCGGGGGTGACCTTTCCCGCGAGGCTCGGTTCAGTAGATGGCTGTTTGGAATTCCTGCCCTTTGGTCATGGAAAACTCCGTCGGTGTGGCAGTGGGTCGCTGTCACCGACGAACGCCCCGTTGGCAGACCGCCAGGAGGCCGGAGTTTACCCGGCAGTATTGCCGGTACCCCAGCAACGCTCCATTCAGGCCTAATGTCGAGGGGAAAAGACGGGTTTTCTCCGAAATGATATTTAAAAACAGCCCAAAAGGGCGCTCAAATTGCTCGCGGGTAGAACGGCGCGGCCGAGGTCCTTGCGCGCCGAAAGAGCGGCAGCCCCATATTTCGGCCGCTGCGTTCCGTTAGGCTATTGCTTTCGTGATGCCAAATGCCTTGGCCCATACCGCCGCAGCGGAGAGTTGCTTATCCCGCAGAGCTGCCGGCCCCGTTATAGTTAATTGCTTGTTAATTTTGCGCAGCCAGGATGGCGCCAAGACGCGGCTTTCGTGTGCCTCTGGAGCGCGAAACATATGAACACCGGCACTGTTAGAAATACTATCGAAATGAGCCCGGTCGATATATTGAAAACAAAGAGTCACAGCACCCCGGCGGCAACGATCTCAGAGTTCGCCGCTCGTGGAAAGCGGTCCTCGTTTTCATTGATCATCGAAATTGCAAGGCTATGGTTCGGCATCGGTCATTTGTCCCCAGATGAGTACCTCGAGCTAAAGCTGTTCGATGGCGACGCTTTCAAGGGAAGCGATAAGAAGTCATTTGTGGGCCTCAAGGCCGCCCGCAAAATCTGGCTCAAGGCCAATTATCGTGTCGAACTGTTCGCGATGGCAACAAACAAGATAGCATCTTCAATCTGGTTCGCCGCCCACGGCCTTCCTATCTTGCCGACCCTAGCCATTTTCCACGAGCAGGTCGGACGTTCAAGCTCGCGCCTGCTACGAGACGACGAGGAACTGCGCGCTTTCCTGAAAAACGGCGAACACTATCCAATGTTCGGAAAACCGATAAGCGGTTCCCAAAGTATCGGTTCGGCAAGTATTGAGGCTTATCAGGACGGCTTTCTCATTACCACGGCAGGACGTCTGATTTCCCTGGAGAATTTCGTGTCCTATGTAAAGATGCATGGGGCCACTGGGTATCAGTTCCAATCACGCGTTAGTCCCCATGCAATCGTGCGTGAGATATGTGGGGCTAGGTTGGCGACAGTACGCATCCTCACTATCGTAACGAATGGTGAACCGAAAATACTGCGGGCATGCTGGAAAATTCCAGCCGGGCCACATGTCGCCGACAATTTTTGGCGGCCCGGCAATCTGCTCGCCCAACTGGATCTCGCCAGCGGGCGCGTCCTGCGCGTTATTCGTCGCGTGGGATCTTCGTACGAAGAGGTAACTCATCATCCGGATACAAGCCAACAGATTGAAGGACTGGTTGTTCCAAACTGGAGTGAAATAACGAGGCTGGCAATCGACGCTGCGAAGCTTCTTGACGATTTACCACTCGTAGGGTGGGATATCGCTCCAACGGATTCGGGCGCAGTCCTAGTTGAGTCCAACGTTACGCCTGATTTCCAACTTCATCAGTTGTCGGATAGGAAAGGAATGCTCGACGCCACGTTCGCCAGCTTTCTGAAACAAAGAGAGACAGATGCGGCCGACGCCAAGAGATCATTCCGGCGCATGGCATCGAGCGACAAGTCGATATTTCTAAAAAGCGGCAGGCGCGAGATTATGAGCGCAATCCGGTTCCTCTTCGGAATGCGCGCAGCAAAATAGCGTCGAAACTGGACTGCCATTGTGGATGAGATCGACATTTGGCGCACCAAAATATCTGCCGATCCCACAGCCAGCGCCGCAGACAAATATCGGGGCCGCGGAGCGGAAGATTGACATGCTCCAACGCGGCGATGAATAAGACCCGGAGGTGTGGCAACGGATCGGCAAAGTTTTTGCTGCGGGGCAACTATACGGTTCGACAACATTGACATTTGGCACTTTGCCGCTTTAGCGCGGGACATTAGTCTTTTCCAAGTCCGTGAGGAAGAACACATGACTTGGCCGCGAATACCGCGTTCTTTTGGTGCGTTAGTGATGGTTCTGACCTTGGCGCTGACGCAAGCAGCGCTGGCTGGGACGCCGGTCAAGCCGCTAACGTCAATGGAGAAGAATATCGAGACGGTCGGCACCGGCATTTCCATCGCTCTGCCACTGACCGCAGCCGGCATCGCCCTATATAGAGATGACCGCACCGGCCTCGCCCAGCTTACGGTCGAAACCCTGCTCACGCTCGGGACCGTCTATGGCCTGAACCATGTGGTTCGAGAAAAAAGGCCCGACGGGTCGGACTGGCATTCCTTTCCTTCCAACACCACGGCGCTGGCGGCGTCGGGCTCGTCATTCCTATGGGGGCGCTATGGCTGGCAGTTTGGTCTGCCCGCCTTTGCCATGACTGAGTTTGTTTCCTACAGCCGTATTCAGGCCAAACAGCATCACTGGTACGACACTGTCGCCAGTTCTGCGATTGCCGCAGGGTATGGTTATGTCATCACCACGCCGTTCCGCAAGCGCTGGGGCGTCGATACACAATTGTCTGCGGCGCCGGACGGGGCTTCCCTGCAAATGTCTTATAATTTCTGACGTGGTGCACGCTTCCGACAGTTCTACCGCGGCGACTTACAAGGGGCGGCATTTCATTTTGTCTATCACACGGCAGCACGCTAATCTTGTGCGCCGGCAGCAGATCATCGCGCGTCACCTTTATCAAGGCAGCAGATGTTTCAGCGGCTATGTGTATTTAAAAGAAGTTTCCTCGGCCCAAAGAATGGAGCGGTTAACGACTGGTGCGGGACAGCGTGTGACGGAATCCAGAAAGCGTCGGTCTTTGCGCGTCTCTCAAGGTGGCAACCTGTGGGAGATCATACCGGATATCACATGAGAACCCCTACCGCCGAAATTTCGCACGCCAAGGATTCGAGGTTGTGGGACTTTGCCGCAGCATCGCCGACGACGATTCAATGCCTTTTTGGCGCGGCGGGCTTCGCGATACTGATTCACCGCCAATTGTCAGAGCATGCCAATCTTGCTCTTGGATTGCGGATCGCATCGGAAATCAGCAGCATACTATTTTTGCTTTTCCAGGTCCTATTGATTTGCATACGCAGCCTGCCGTCGGCCAAGGCTGCGGGGTTGGCGCCAAGACTTTGGGCCATTCTGGGCTCGACCTTTTCCTATCTGGTTTTACTTTTACCCAAAATCATACCGACCCCAACAGAGTCGATTTTGTCCAGCATATTGATCCTAACAGGTACTGCGGCGTCCATTTGGGTCCTGACTTCGCTACGCCGGGGTTTTTCCATCTTCCCGCAAGCGCGTGTTCTGGTGACCACCGGTCCATACAGGATTGTGCGACATCCGCTTTATCTTGCGGAGCAGATTTCAGCCTTCGGCATAGCGCTGCAATTTCAGCAGCCGCTGGGCATCCTAATCGTGCTGGCGGGATTCTTTTTGCAATTTCCCCGGATGCACTACGAGGAAACGGTTCTTCGGGCCAGCTTTCCATCCTATCATAGCTATTTTAGCCATACCCGGCGGATCATTCCATTTGTCTACTGAGCCATTTATCAACGCACTCTCCGCGCAACTGATGCTGGTGCGCGCCCTGCCAACGGCCCCAAAATCCATCAGACGGCACCACGATTGGAAGCCCCGTGAACAGAAAGGTCCCGTATTTAAACCGCATTGGGAATGTTTAGCTGGAGACTAATGACAAAGCGCCAAAGTGCTGACAACAATTTCGTGAATCGATCATTTCTCGCCTGAGACCATTGGTCGGGGTTACTTTCCATTGGCTGCCGCAAGGCACATGTTACCGCTAATACTTGGCGGAGGCAGCTTGCAGGTGCGCTATAAGATCCCCAATGTCACCATGGTTCTTAGTCAGCACTGCGTCGAAATCGTCGCGTTCCGCAATTGCAATCCAAATTCCCGCGACGCCAAAGTCTACAATGACCGTTTGTCCAGCATCGGTGCGAACGCGGAAATCAATTTCCAGTGGAGGCCGTCCGCTGCTCTCGCCCGGGTCGATAAGATTGGTTTCAATAATGAAATCGCCCGGCGCGCGCTCAGTGGAGCGCGTGATCGTCAACGATTGACCCGAATATTTTGTGAAATAGGATTGGTATACCGCCGCTGCATAGTCTTGAAATGCGCGGATAAAGGCGTCCTTGTCATGCGGGCTCGCAGTTTCTGCAAAATGGCCGAGCGTGAACTCGGCAATCCGCTTCATGTCGGTGACGCTAAGCAAAAATGCTGCAAACTTCTCTTTGCGCCGCGTCTCGGTGAGTTGCTTGTCTCCGAGGATTCCTAAGCCGATTTGTATATTGCTGAAAACAAAGCTTTCCGCCGGTGTTGTCGCCTCTGCCGGGCAGCCAGATGTGCACAGGGCCAGTACGATCAATAAAAGGGCGCACCCGATCCGCAGCCGCATTGACCCTCGCAAAGCCGCAATTCTTGTACTAAGAAATGGCCGCGCAGTACGCGGCACGCGCTTCCATTTGCGGCCATATCGAAAATAGCGGGGTTCGCCCAGGTCTCGGGTCAATTAGATCTCCTTACACTGCTGCCGACTTCAAACATTGTTAAAACGATTAAGTACCGCAAAATTATTAGTTTCGCTTGCGCATACAAACATCTCGGCAGGCAAGTTCTTTGAGCGCTTCCGGCACAACGCGCTCATAGCATTTCAACGCAACGGACTCACAAGAAGCCGCAAGCTTGAAATAATTCGAAGTGCTCGCGAGGTAAGGTATCATATGCGCGCGGACGTACGGCGCCTCAATAACAGGTCTATCGAACCAGAATAATCATCGCAACAAGTCAATTAGGTTTCCTCGGGAACCTTGAGAAAGTTCCCGTCTTTAAACCGTTCGCACCGGCGCTGTGAAATTCGCCGAATTTGGCCGAGATCGACTCGCGCGTCTTACCATCCGGCGCTTGATGGACAGATGATCTTCACTAGAGTGCTTTGCTTAGCGCAAGTTTTGCGCGCCCTGAAGATGAGCGTCAGTATACTTTTTGACAACAATCGTTGTTCGGCGCTTGTCCAGCAGCGAGACACCGACGTAAGGAAAGAGAGGCGGAGGAGTAAACCATGGCGCGAGGCTCGCCTTGAGCGTCAATGGCACGATCCCTCGCCAATAATAGTTGCGTCGGAGCGTACCGAGGTACTAGCCGATAGGACCGCCATGACCATATGCTCAGCGTCCGCCATTGCGCCACCGCAAACACGGATACTCCATAATTCGAGGGAACGCGGGCGCCGGCAAACTACGCCAGCGGCTAGTTCAATTCTGATCTTATTGACTTTGTTATTTGCGACTTATGGATCGTCAGCCGCGCATGCGGCAGATAGCAACGATAAAGATGATCCGTTTGAGCAGACAAATCGTTCGGTATTTGTGTTTGATCAGGCGCTTGACAAAATAATCGCACGTCCCATTGCCACACTTTATAATCGCATTGTGCCAGAGTGCGCCCGTGATGGCGTTCACAATCTTCTCGAGAATCTTAACTCGCCTGTGACATTTGAAAATGACGCATTGCAGGGCCAAGGTCGTCTCGCGGAGAACACGCTCAGTCGAGCCGCAATCAATTCATCAATCGGAATGGGCGGGCTGGTTGACGTCGCGACTAAGGCCGGCATCCCCGAGGACGTCGAGGACTTCGGCCTTACGCTCGGCAACTGGGGAGTCGGTGATGGCCCCTACTTAGTACTGCCGATTTTGGGGCCTACCAATTCACGCGACTTGGCCGGCAAGGTTGTCGATGCTTTTATCGACCCGCTAACCTATATCAGATGGCCTAACGCCAATGTTTTTACTGAGCTCCGAGCCGGGATGATAATTTTGGATTTACGAGCGCGAAATATCGAGACACTAGATCAAATCGAGCGAAGCCCGATCGATATTTATGCTTTGACGCGCAACCTGTATCAGCAATATCGGAATGCTAAAATTAAACACGGTGGGCTTGATTTGAACGATCTTCCGGATTTTTGAAAGATCGGTGGAAGGGCTGGCGGCATGGATACCATTGGTATTCCATTGCCGTGCCCGCTTGCGGGAAAAACAGTACACGCAGCCAAACTGGCAGCCGTCATGGGCGTCCAGCCGTATGGGAGCCGCGCAGAAAAAGACCTACCCGGTCACGCTGCCAGCGTGCTTGTACGACAGGACTGGCGCGTCAGACATAGTTGATGGACCTGACCGGTGCCGCGCTCCAGAGATGAAATAGGATAATCCCAATTGCTGCGATAAAGCAGCCAGCGCTGATCACGAACAGGATCCATACAGCCCAACGTGATTTCGGACGGGTTGAGGCCAGTGCGGTATAGCGTGTTTGACGGCGCCATTACGAAATCTGACTGCAGTTGAACCTGCGACCTAGCCGTTATGAGCGGTCTGGTCGGAAGTTCGGGTCAGACAGCCCTCCTAAAATCGCCGTTTCAACGCCGGTTCTATGCTGTCGCCCTACGTCGGAATCGGCCTCGGTTAGCACAAATGGCCTAAGGCGCCGGCGCACGATTAATCAGATGTAAAACCGAGGTGGGATTCCAGCATGCCCCACCGGCGAGCGTCGGAATCTTCATCACTTCCAGATGTCTGCATATACGCCGGAGAGATATACCTGGGCTGGCCAGAGCTATGCCCTGCACAAGTACGGCGTGCTCCTCTGTCCGCGGACACCGGGGCCGGGGAGCCTTTCCAAGCAGCTTTCCGTCCACAAGTCCCTCTGCTACCAGTCGCCGAACGGCCCGCTTGAGCCGCCCAACGGTCCATGCCACTCCGGTTTCATGCGATACGGCCTCAGCGACCTCCGGCCACGGGCGTTGTGGTCGCAGTTCCCGTACCTTCGGCATGAACGCTTCTATACTGTTAATTACTCGGGCAGCATACGTTCTATCTCTAGCTTGCACGATCTTAGCAGTCGCGATTGGGTCACCCGCCTTTACGCCGGGGTTGCCAAACACCTTTCCCCGCGCCCGCGCGGATACGATGCCCGCCCTGCAGCGATCGGCAATTAGCGCTCGCTCCAGCTGGGCACCAGCTCCCAACACCTGAAGCGAGAACATACCCAGCGCGGTCGTGGTATCGATTGGATCTCGCAAGGACCGAAAATAGGCATTTTTCTTCGCCAGCGTTTCAACTATATCGAGCAGATGCGAAACAGAACGAGCTAGGCGATCAATTCGCACGACTTTCAGGATATCCCCAGCACTCATCTCACGAACAAGTTTAGCGAGTTCTTGTCTATGTCTGTCCGCGCCTGATGCCTTTTCAATCACCAGTTTATCGAACCCATCCAAACGCAATTCATCGATCTGAGGATCAAGATCTTGCCCCTCGGTCGAAACGCGCGCGTATGCGAATACCGTTCCCATTGCGGCATGCACGCTCGACCTGGCGACGGAAGTCGAGTTCTCTCCGCGGCCCGCGACGTTCCATTCCAGGTTAGCAAAACAACACCTGCGAGCGATTTAAATGAGATTGTCCACTCAATGCGATGGAGAATGTTTTATTTCGGGCGCGGTTACCAAACGGGATTGTCCATCGGTAACGATGGGGAATGTCAAATCTGAAGTGCTGTTATCAAATGGGCGCTTGGAGGCCGCTTATTTCACTGAACACTTAAGGCCGCAAGAATGAACGATTCGCTAGGTCGGCATATTCCCTTTATCCATTTACGTCGCACGGCAAGAGGGCGCATCTGCATTCAAGAAAAGATTTTAACACCAACGCGCCGTCTCGCTAAATAAAAGCCCGAAGCATTATCCAAATTGAAAACCCGAAACACCCGACCGTTGTCAAGTCGAGTATCTTGTCAATCCAAAATGCGTCATCCAGCCAACTCCAAAACGTATTTGGTTGCTGACCTCGCTGAACCGCATAGTACATGTGCCAGGAGCAATACTTGTTCATGAGCGCTACGATAATTTGGACCAAGCAGCCGGTAAGGAAAAGATAAACTACCTCGCCAAAATGTCCGGTGCTTTTTAGAAGCGCAACAAAATCAGGGTGCAGTATAAATAGGACGAGCGCGCCTAGTCCAAAGCTGACGAATCAGGTTCTTAGTGCCTTGTTGTATTCGGCGTAATTCGAATAATAATTTTTCGCAACTTCACTTTCTTTAATTGTCATTGAGTCGCTCCCAGCTTTCCGCGCCAAACTCGCGCATTAACGACGCGCCGTCAAAATCAATCGCCGTGGTGCCGAGCTTGGTATCCAGATTCACTGTATCTCGGTCGCCTGCGGCGTGGGCAGCAATGTCCCTTTGTAGTCAAAGCAGCCAGGCCGCTAATTCGCCCCCGGATTCACCATCGAGATGCGGATTTGCGCCTGGAATCCCGCATTGTCAGACAGGTCGGCGCTACCCGCCGGAATATCGTTCGCCTGAAGCAGAAAGGCCACCAGCTCCGTCGCGCTGACATTGCTGACTGAGCCGGGATTGTCCAAAGGCATGGTGTTATGTATGCGCGCGACCAAATCAGCCACGGTCTGCGAGTCCCAATCGGACATAAAATGAGGACCTTTCAACGGCGTGACCTCGTCATTGCCCAGCAGGCCCGCGCCATGACATCCGGCGCAGGTCTCGAGATAAATCGCCTTGCCCCGATCGGCCTGGTCGGAGGTATAGACACCGCTCCAGATCGAGCGGACGTCATCCTGGGCGCGCAACATGCCGGTAGTCCCGAACAGGACCGCGCCGCTGGCGGCCATCGCTAACAGGCGCGCAGCCATGACCGGCCGCGATCTAATTGGGTAGGGAATAGGCGATGTAATCTCCCGAATAATTGCCTCCCGAGACGGCGACGATGATGTACTGCTTGCCGTCATAACTATAGGTCATGGGTGACCCGCTCTGCGGCGCCGGCATCCACACCGCGCCCATCTGCGCACCTGTTTTCTTGTCATAGGCCCGCAACATCGCTCCGCGGGGATGGTCGGCCGCCGTCGAATAAAGAGGATCGCCCATGATGACCAGGGTTTTGGTCACCAACAGCCCGACATTGCCCTGCTGTCCGGACTTGGGAATGGTGATGCCCTTGAGCGCCGGATTGTTCCGGATTTCATCCGGCGTATCGCCATGCGGGACTTGCCAGGCCAGGGTTCCGGTATCCAGATCGATGGCCGAGAGCACACCATAGGGCGGCTTGAGAAGGGGCAGTCCCTCGACATTGGTGGGGATCGCGGGCCCGGGCGCGACAAAAGGCGGCGCGTTGGCCAGGACAGTCCGCAGCTTCTGGTCATCGGCGCTGACCTTCGGCGCGTCGGACGCCGAACCAAAGCCGGGCCCGCCATTGATCCGGAAAGGTTGGTCTATTCTTCCCTCCAGATATTTGTTGTCCGTCAGTCCCGGCGGCGGTTCGACCAGCGCCATAATCGCTACACCGGCATTTGCCCCCGGTGCAAACACGGTGTGGGTATCGGGATCGTATCCGGCGCCCGGCCAGTTGGTGCCGCCGACCAGGGTGCCGATCTCAAGCGAACCCAGCGGATAAGGATATTTGCTCACCACCGAAGGCTGGAATATCGGCCCCATTTTGTAATGCTTGACCAGGTCCTCGGCCTCGGCACGCAGCTTCGGGGTGAAGTCGACAAGGTCGTTCATGGTGACGGCCTGGCGCGCATAGGCCGGCGGCTTAGTCGGGAAAGGCTGGGTCGGTGAGGTTTTTTCGCCCGGCACGTCGCTTTGCGGGACATCCCGCTCGACGATCGGCCAAACCGGTTTGCCGGTGACCCGGTCGAACACATAAAGAAAGGCTTCCTTGCTGGGCAAAGCCACGGCCTTGATCGGTTTGCCGTCCACGACGATGTCGGCGAGGATCGGCGGAGACGAAAGGTCATAGTCCCAGATCGGGTGATGGACGATCTGAAAATGCCATTTTCTTTTGCCGGTCAGCAGGTCGACGCAGACCAGGCTGTCGCCGAACAAATTGTCGCCGGGGCGGGCGCCACCATAGGCGTCATTGGTGGGATCCTCGACGGGCAGATAGACGCTGCCCAGCTCCGGATCCACGGTGATGCCGGACCATACGCCGGTATTGCCGTTGCGGTCCGCCGCGCCGTTCAGCCAGGTGTCGTAGCCGAACTCGCCCTTCTGCGGGATGGTGTGGAATTGCCAGAGCTGTTTTCC
>Ga0206966_1209_pt1 | contig 13489 bp, 20 predicted proteins | sample Alteio_BWOrgHeat_23_FD_152970 | JGI IMG/M metagenome (GOLD analysis project Ga0206966, IMG submission 152970) | Enriched cells from forest soil in Barre Woods Harvard Forest LTER site, Petersham, Massachusetts, United States -... | ecosystem: Environmental > Terrestrial > Soil > Temperate forest >...
TTGCTATCCACAGGTCGCTCTGTGGGAGCCGGCTGAAGCAGGACATTGTGGCGCAGCTGGAGCGGAACCTAAGGAGTACGAGCGGCGGCTGATAGATTGGTTCGAGAGCCATGACATGCATGGCCAGGGCGCGGTCCGCCTTAACTCCGGTAAAGGCGTATTCGCTCTGAAAACCGGTTATAGGTATGTTCAACCCGGCGACTTGCCCCAAACGGGCAACTTACCGTAAATCAGGACTTCGCAGGAGTGGACTCAACGTGTCGCGAAGCCGGTTTGTAGACTTCACTTCGGGACAGGAAGCTGGTAGTAATCTGCGAGCAATTCCTTCGCGAATTGAGCGACAACGGGTCTGAATCGTATACGGCGCTTCGAACGATGGGGCAGATCTGGTCAGGGGCCGAAAGCTGGCCTTCAACAATCCGACCGAATGTAGATACTGAATCCATTGACAGTCAGACACGTCGCTTTTCCGACCAGGCACATTCCTTATGTGCTGCGCGTTCACCAGAAAAGCCTGAAAGCCTCGCGCTTCGAGGATCTGGTAGAGAGGAATCCAAAACACACCGGTGGATTCCATCGCGACCAGACGTACTCGGCATTTCTGCAGCCAGTCGACCAATTTATGCAGGTCGCGCGTGGCCGCCTCGAACGATCGCACCGACTCCGCGTCGCGATCCGCTGGGACAGCAACGAAGATCTCTTTAGCACCGATATCCACGCCAGCGGCTCTGAACAGATTTGAGAACTCGGCCACGATGCCTTCGAAGCAACTGTACTTCACCCTGCCTCCCCGGGATAATCAACAAGTGAAGCCGGGCAGTCCCCTCGGGGCGAGGATCCTCGTCGTCAGCGGGCCCTCAGTCGTTACCTTGACCCCGTTGAGAGAACTCCAATCGAGCGGCGTATACCCTATAGTGTAACCATCCTCAACTTGCTCCATTCCGCTGTAGAAGGTCGCTACGCGGCCATCGGAGCCAACGCTTCCGAGCACGAGGAGGTAAGTGGCCGCAGGCCCACGGTGGGTGAAGGTCAATGTGCTGCAATCCTGATTGAAATGAACGGACTCCCTCCCAATGGATGAAGTCGTGGTCGCCAGCAACGCCAGCCGCATCGAGCCGTCTGGTAGCTGAGCCAATACTTCAACCGTGAGTGGCGCGCTTTCCGCACCCGTCCTGAAACCGAGTGTTCCAGCGGCGGTATCAAATGTGAATTCGTCATTCTGGCCCGGGCACGTAGTGGTGGACATTTCGACGATGTAGGACCCACCCAGCATGACCATGCCGTAGTTACCTAGTCTGATGCCGGTGACGGCATGGCGGTACTGGTCGCACTTCCCGACGATGAAGACTTCCTGATTTTCCGAGCCACCTCCAGGGGGTGCGAAGGGTGTTGCGAAGAGCCGAGTCTGGGGATTCCGGTTGGCTTTTCCATCCGGACCGAATAGGTTATGTCCTTTGTTGTTTGACAATTGGGTGGTTCGGATCAAGGCGGGGCCGGTTACAGGCCGGTCCAATGACGTGGTTCCAACCTGCGACGGCCTCCGAAAAAAAATACTGATGGAACCTAGAACCTGCCCGAGTCCGGCGATGAATCCGACCACGGCGCCGAGAAGTCCGCCGATCAATGAGCCAACCGGGCCCAACTAAGGAGCCAACCTCGGCGCCGAGAGCGGCGAGACTGACGGTTGATCCGGCGATCACGAGATCGGCTGTGGTCCCCAACATGGTGGGGTGCAGTGGAATGATGGTTGATGACACCGGGGTGAGTTCGTCGACCGTTCCGGTATCCTTCTGAGCCGGGTAGCTCCAGTGTCCGTCGCCTGTCACATGGATCGTACATTTATCCACGATGGCCTGGTGCGCCTGCCCGGTCGAATCCGAATCTTCTCCGTCCTGACCGTCATCTGAGGAGGGAATCGGAGTGAATGGATCGTTGGGATCGTATACGAGGATATCGAAGGCTCCGCCGGCTTGATCGACGATTTCATAGGCAACAACAACGTGACCGCTTCCCAGGCCCTGCCGCATCGCAACGAGCGGATAATCGGGATAGGGAATGGTTTGCGAACCATTTGGAAGAGTTCGCTGCAGACAAGCGGCGATGTGTTGCCGGAGCTCAAAGCTTATTGCATTGGACTTCAAAACGGCGGCGGTGAGATAGGCGCTCAAGTACTCCTCGCTGAGCTGAGCCAGATGTTGCGAGCGGATATATTGCTGAAGGGAGGCCGAAGGACCGCCTACATCGTCGGGGCCCGTGAGGCCGAAGGCTGAGGTTGGCAGATTCGGTGGGAAGCCTGCAGCCAGGGCACCCGTGTCATCCTGGTAGAGTCTTTGAGTTGCAAGACACATTCCGAAACAGACATCTCCCGATCCCGCATCTATGAAGGCCTGCGCCATCGCCGCGAAGGTATTCGCGGCGCTGCCAGTACTCAAGAAGAGTTCTTCGATCTGAGTCAGCGTGACCGTCCCGTACTTAGCGTTCATAAACGAAAACCCGATGGTGTTACGAAAGCTATCGATCTGGCAGGGTTCGGGCGCCGGAATGAGGTCAGCGCTGGTTCCGTTTGAGGGGATCACTCCAAATGGAAACGTCGTCGCTGACGCCTGCCCGGTGGTGGCGTATTGTGGCACGACGGCTATGATCTCGGTTGGGCTGATGGAAATCGGGGCGACGACGGCAACATCGTTGCCGAAGCGCACTGTCGAGCCGGGGCAGAATCCCTGACCGGAAATCGAGATCGTGTCTCCCGGCTGCAAAGCTTGAGGAGTCGCCGCGAAAACAGGGCCGCCCGTGATGAACGGATTGATCGGTAGCAAAGTCAACGCAACTGCAATGGTTTGCGCCCCGCTCTGTGCCTTGACCTGGATCTGAAGCGGAGCACTGATGCCCCCATTGGCCAGGATCGAGATGTAAACGAGGGGCATGGGATTTTCCGAGGATTGGATCGTGTCCGGGGTGATGGTGTAGCTGGCATTGGCGGGCAGGCCCGAAATACTAAGAGTGATGGTTCCGGTAATTCCGGGACCGAAGGAAGCATATGCGGGTCCGATAGTGAGCCAGGTACAGGGGAATATCTGCAACGTCGAAGGGCCCGGAATGCCCAGTTGGATGGGAGGCAGAATATTCAACTGCCCAGAAGCCTTTCTTTGTTGAGGGCCAACCGCGGCGTTGGCCGGCGTCGCGGAGATGGTAAAGTTCGCGTTATCGACAGTGGCGGCATTCCCGTCGGCTATGATGGTTAGACTCGTCGCGGACACCGTTCCGCTCGCTGGATTTGGAGAGAAGCTCGCGGACACATGAGGGGGCAGGCCGGCTGCTGCGAATTGAATGTCGCCACTTGAATTTCCAAGCCGGTTCAGCAACAGAGTCTCGGTGAAAGACGCACTCTGCGCAACGTAAACTAGCGGAGTAGTCAACCAATTGAAGTCAGGGCTTGACCCGGCAGGGTCAAAGCTGATGCCGCTCATCCAAAGCGGAACCGTGTTTTCGCCTGCCTGGATCAGAAAGTAAGCAATGTTCGGTGTGGAATTCGTCGAGACGACTTCTAGCGATGCTGGGGGAAGTTCGCTAGCAACGGTCGCCGTTGCGGACGCGACCTGCACACCGTTGATGTCGTATGCAGTTAGAATCACGGTACGGCTTGCCGGCATAAAGCTGCCCAAGGTTGCCTTCACGTGCTAGTGAAAGCCGGTGAATATACCGAAGGCCTGCGCCTGGGCAAATTCGGTGGGCGTGATGAGAGCGGCGACCTGGGCGTCCGGAAAGCCCGCAGGAGCTTGGACGACAACGGGCAGGTTGTCCTCGAATCCGCCTGGGATCTGACTCGACGCAGGCAATGCGTTGTATGGCGGAAAGCCAAAATCTAGACCAAGTGAGTGAAATTGGGCTGAAACAGCATCGTGTAAGCTAACGGCCGGCGGCCCAAATGAGATTACGGTATCCATCGTGGCACCTCAATTGTTCTAGAGCGTTCGAAATGAAGTGACGTCGTTCTCTCCTGAAACCGGCGTCGCTTCCAGCATAGGCGCGGGCACAGGCCCACTTCCACCTAATTGGGAGTCAGGTAGCCATGAACGATTACACTGGTCCCCGCCTGGCCAGCAAACACGGCCATGGTTGCGCCGCCGGATGGGTTGCAGTGTTCGCGATGCTGACCAGTTGTTCGCCGAGAGCGTGGACGGTGCGCTGCGTGCACGGGCGCGGTCACGCTCCGCCGCTAATCCGCACCGGGTGATGCTGGCGGTCCTGCCCTTCGTAAACCTCAGCAACGACCCCGAGCAGGAATATTTCAGCGAAGGTCTGACGGAAGAGACCATTACTGATTTGGGCGAACTCAACCCGGAACAACTCGGTCTAATCGCTCGCACGTCGTCTACGGCATACAAAGGGACCAACAAGACGATCGCTCAAATCGGAAAGTCCGATACCAGATTACATATCGGCCTGCCAGAGAGAGGTCTTGAACAAGCCTATGGATCCGCCGCGTCGCAGCTACTATCTGGGCGGCTATCGTTGCTGGCGCTGGGGCAATTATGCTTCTTGTCCTACTGATTCTGCGAGTGTTTCGGCGGCAGACCCCGCGAGTGCTTCAAATCGGAACCTAACCCGCAGTTGACCAGAACAGGCTTCGCTCAGACTGAATAGCGAACGGCTGTGAAACGGCGTTTGAGCAAGTTCGCTGCTCGACATCCTTTCTGTCGGCAAGTAACCGAGATGGAGACTTTGCAGGCAATTCAAAAATTGCTTCCGGATCTTGGCTAGCGATCACTCGCCGCCAATACATCGCTTCCGCAATGCCGACTCGATGCGCCGCTTTGACATACCTTGAACTGCAAGGTATAGTGGTCAACGATGACAGAGCGCGCGACCAATCCGAATTTCATGAATGGGGTTCCGGAGCTGCTGATCTTGAGGCTGCTCGCGCATGAGGAGATGTATGGCTATGAGATTGTCCAGGCGATTCGCAGCCGTACCGATGCCGTTGTCGCAGTCGGCGAAGGCGTGGTTTATCCGGTGCTTCATGGGCTGGAACGCGAAGGAGCGCTCAAATCGCGGCGCAAAGTGGTGAATGGCCGCAGCCGCGTTTACTATTCGGTAACGCGCACAGGGTCGCGTCGGCTGGCTGATCTGTCGGAGACGTGGACCAATCTGGCAGGGGCCATCCACAAGATGCTGGCGGGAGGGCAACATGGCGAAGCCATTCAATGAACTTCGTGAGCGCCTGCTGCGGGCCGGAGTCGCGCCGCGGCACGTGCGGCGGTATTTGCGCGAACTGTCCGACCATCTGGCCGACCTGACTGCGGAGGAAGTGAGCGCGGGCCGTAGCGGGGCGGACGCGGAGTCGGCGGCGCTGGCTCGGCTGGGCGGGATGGATGAGCTTGCGAAGGCGATGATCGGGCAGCAGAAATTTCAGTCGTGGAGTGTCCGAGCGCCGTGGGCAACGTTCGGGATTGCTCCGCTGCTGGTTCTGGCCGGAGCTTACTACCTTGCCTTATTCATTTTGTGGTCGGGATGGAAGATGTTTCTGCCGGATGCCATTACACCTTTCGGCGTCCGCATAAGCGGCCCAACCTACGCGATCGAGAATATCTATTTTCAGACCGGCAGAATGATCTATTTTGGGGCGCCGCTGTTTGTAGGGTGGGCGCTCGTGATGGTCGCAGCCCGGCAAAGCTTGAAAGCGATTTGGCCTTTTGCCGGGTTGGCTCTAGTCGCATTCATCAGTTCCACAGTTCGAGTTCACGCGACCCGATTGGTTCCGGGCGGAACTGCGCACGTGAGCCTGGGCCTCGGCTTGGGACCGGACATTTGGGGCACGGTGGTTTACGCGCTCGCGATTGTTTCGCTTGCGGTTCTGCCTTATCTCGTTTGGCGGGTTCGGCGGAGAGCCGCTGCCTGACCCGATAACCCGTTCCAGACTGTGGTATCGACAGAAAAGAATCTTCCGCGGGACGCGGCAAGTCTCCTTTGCATCGGGCCAGAGCGAGGTGATGTGATCGTACTGTCGTGAGCGCTGAACTGATGAGCCTCTTTCCACGAAAGAGGGAAGGAGAGCTGGTAAAGAAAGCCCGGCGCATCTGTAAGGCATCGATTAAATGCTGCTTTCCGAATTCCTCTCCATTGCGTTGCACGATTCGGCGACTCGGACGTCATCAAGCGATCACACGGAGAATCGAACGGGAGTTCAAGGTACTTCGACCGGGACCGAGCCTGATTCCGAGAATATCGCGCTGCGCTACAGTAACAATCCAGCGCGACGAGAGATCGCTCAAGCAAGATTGTATATTGGCAGGTGGTTCGCGGCCGAGGAATCCTGATGACACTGCGCTCGCCTATCCTTCCTCGGCAACTGATCCCCTGTCTCATCACTATCAGCTTGTGGTGCTTCATGCCATGGGGCGCAGCTCAGGACCATGGTCGTCAGTCGATCGAAATCGGTGCCCTCGGCCAGACCACAGACAACAAGGTGACAGGGCCGTATCACCCGGTTGTAGGGCCATCCTCCTTCGCGATTGTTGGCACCCACCACCGGCAGGTCTTTGCTGGCCCTTTCGCAGACTACACATGGGCCTTTTCTCGATCACTGAGTCTGGAGGGACGGGCGGCCTATTTGCCGGGCAAGCAGCCAATCGTGGATTTGAGCGGGGGAAGTGCTCTCCTGGTGACCGGTGGAATTCGGGCGACAACGGACTCGCCTCGCGTCCGCCTCTACGCCCGTCTGGCGCCCGGTTTCATCAGCTTCAGTGAGGCCGTCGTAGGCATCTCTTCGACGGGCTGGGAAACTTCTCGACTCACGCATTTTGTATTCGACGCGGGGGGCGGAATCGAAGTGCGACTTTCTGGAGCCAATGCTCTCCGATTCGATGCCAGCCGAATCCTTTATGTCGAAGCTGGCAGGTCGCTCGGAACATTTGGGGCTGTGAACTATACCCTGGGAGCGCTGGTCGAGAACCACGCGTCTTTCACGGCGGGTCTGGCACATTACTTCGGCCAGCCATTCCAGGCAAGTACGGGGCCGGAATGGGCTCGTGTGCCGCGGAATGAAGCCACACTTTCTTTCGCGCTACAAACTCAGCCGCATCTCGTGTTTGGGGGCTGGCAACTCAGTCATGACACTGGTGTGGCCATCTCCGGCTCGCATGCCTTTTCCCGATGGATCGGCGTTGATGGGTCGGCCATCGTTTTGCCGGGCGGCGATGCCCCAAACTATCAGGATGGCGGTACAGAAACCGCGCTGCTGGCCGGACTCCGCGTTGGGGTGCAGCACTCCCGCTACGGCATTTTTGCAAAGTACCGGGTTGGAGTGGCCAGCTTTGCTTCAACGATCAACGAAAAATGCGGTCTCACCTCCGCCTGTCCGCGCCTGGGACTACGCCGCTGATGCCGGAGGGATCTTTGAATTCTACCCACGTGGTAGTCACCTCCTTCTGCGACTCGACGCGGGCGAACAATACACCTTGTATCACGCTGTGACGGTGAAGGAGCCACCCCCCGAAGGCTCTGCGGTTCAGGGCTCTACCAGCACGAATTCTCCGCTGGTGCTGATCGGTGTTGGATGGCGCTTCTGATCCCACCCGCCCGCGCCCTCTGTGGCGAACTTCAAGCCCTGCCAGTCTTATCGCGGGCTGCTTTTCGGCTGGCCGCGTGATCGCCACCGCATGTAAAACGCATTTCGAGCAAGTTCGTTGCTCGCCGTCCGTTTCGTGGGGGAAGTTACCGCAAATCCCGACTTTTCCGGCATTCTCAACCCTAGCTGATTATGCGACAACTGATCAGTCGGTCACGATCGGCGACCGGGCGGGCTTCATCGCGGCTAAAACGGTGTGCATCCCTGCGTTGTGTTGCTAACAGCCGCCCTGTGCTGTTGGATGCTCTGCTGCTTCGCAGCCGAGTAATGGATCATCTCCCTCTTGCCGTCGATCACCACCCCCAGCAGCACGTCTTTTGACGGGTCATCGTGATAAATCGAGACCCGAAGTACTTCAGTCCCAGGGGCGGACGCCGACCCGTACGAAGCAGAAACTTGGTTAACCGATGCCGTGCACGCAACTGATCCTGCTTGGCCGCCTCTCGTTGCCGAACAAGGTCGCGCAAGGCTTCGCAATTTTCATCGGGAACCCACACGGCAGTCAGATCTCCGGAACGTGGCTGCGGGCCAGCTTGATCGCGTCCCGCCGGTCTGTCTTCACTCGGTCCCCGAGCTTTTTCGGTACCAGGGTCGGTGCCACGACCACGCACTGCACACCCAACTGCGCCAGTTGCCAGTACAGCACGAATCCTGTCGGACCCGCTTCATAGCAGCCGCGCAGTTGCTCCACCAGACCCAGCTTCCGGATAAATTTTGGATCGAGTCTTCGCGGTTGGCGATCGTGCCCAGGCTGCGTACCTCACCATCCGGTTCCACAATCGCTGCAGTAATCGTCTCGGCGTGGACATCCAAACCCAAAAATCGTAACTTCTCTCTCATGACCGGCTCCTCCGTATGTGGCTCTGGACTGCGTTCATCAAACAAACTCAGCCTAACCCTCGACCCGCGCAGCGGGCCGGTCACTACATAATGACTAGGTGGTTTGATAATTTCTGGCGGCTAGCAATGCTAATGCCGGAGGCATGATGAGGATTTCCCCCAAGAGTACTAAGTTTTATTTTTTGGTTATCTTCCCGGTTTTGAGGCCGATTGGCCTGCTCATCTCCTGCATTCTGATGCTGAGCTGTTGTGTTCCGGCAACGGCGCAACGGCTGGCTGATGTCCAACCATCAGAGAGCTCGTCTTCGCAGCTGCCCGATGCTCCGCACATCCACCCCGACAGTCAGGCCGACGAAGACAAGGTTGCCGTCACCCTGCGCAATACGCCGCTCCATATTCTGAAGGATCAGGCGGCGATCTGGACGAGCCCGATACACCTTCGCACAAATGATCTTGTTTGGCTGGTTCCGCTTGCCGGGGCTACCGGAGCCGGGATTGCCACCGACCACTACACGATGTCCTCAGTCGTTTCGCGCAATCCGAGTTTCAACCACACCAATACCGATCTCTCGAATGGAGTCCTGGGCGGTATTCTTTTTGTCCCGGCGGCGCTATTTCTTGGAGATTTCAATGACAACGGTCACGCACGGGAAGCGGGAATTCTTGGCGGAGAGGCGATCGTGAACGGGCTCATCGTAGAACAGGGTCTAAAGCTGATCTTCTGGCGCGAGAGGCCGTATGTCAACAACGCACGCGGGCTGTTCTTTCAGGGCAGCGCCGGAGTCGATTCCTCGTTTCCCTCGGCTCACAGCACGCTCGCATGGGCGACGGCGGCGGTGATCACCGGGGAGTATCCGTCCCTGTGGACACAGGTGAGCGTATATACGATGGCGACCGGCGTCAGCCTGACGCGAGTGCTGGGCCAGCAGCATTTTCCAACAGATGTTCTGGTTGGAGGCGCGGCAGGCTGGCTGATCGGCCACTATGTGTACCGCAGGCGTCATCAATACGCTGCGGGCGGAAAGCACACGCATTGAAACTCAGCAGCCATAGCTCTTCGATTGTTGATGCTCGATGAAGGAAGCACGGCGGCTATCGATTGCCGGAAGCCGGACGGGAAGTGTCCATTCGCCCCGCCCTATGCGTTCGAGAAAGCTACATGGTTCTGTGGTGCAGAAAGAGCCCATCCAATCGAATCGACCTTTGGGTGCAGGACATTCCGCGAGAGGTTTCATTGCGACGTTTGGGATCAGGACTGATAAGGGAAAGAGTCCATGCCGATCACAGTGACAAATCCGTTCCAGGGACGCCAGTATCCCGGCGACGTAATTCTGCAAGCCGTACGGTGGTACCTGCGATATCCGTTGGCCTACGAGCATGTCGCCGAGCTATTGGCAGAGCCAGGCAGGGAAGTGGACGCCAGTTGTGTCTGGCGTTGGGTGCAAGTCTACTCGCCGGAATTGAACAAGCGTTCCAACCCCATCTCAAGCGCACGAACAAGAGCTTCCGTGTCGACGAGACTTATATAAAGGTTAAGGGTCAAGACAAGTATCTGTACCGGGCTGTGGAATCGACCGGGCAGACGATCGATTTTCTGCTGACGGCGAACCGCGACACCGCCGCGGCTCAACGCTTCTTTGAGAAAGGATTTAGCTCATCCTCCAATCCGATTCCGCGGGTCATCAAAGTGAACAAGAACCCGGGCCTATCCGGCTGCTATGGGAAGCTTTGAAAGCCGAGGGTACTCTCCCCCGCCGAGTTCGTCTGCGCCTGTGCAAGTATCTCAACAATGTCATTCAAGATCATCGAACCGTCAAAAAGCGAGCCTGGTTGGCAAAAGGCTACGGCTCCTTTCAAAGTGCCTGGCGAACTCTCGAAGGAATAGAAACCGTGAACATGATCCGCAAGGGGCGAGTCAGATGGGTAGCAAAGGGCGACGTTGTTGCGGAAGCACGGTTCATCGCCAAGCTCTTCGCTATCGCTGCCTAACTTTTCCCTCACCTTCACAACTCTGCTGCGCCTCAGCTTCGTGGACAGCAAACTTCGCAATGAAACCAACGCGCTACACTAACTCCTCACTGGTACAACATCGGGCAGTCCAGGCAAACAGGATGGTCAGTTAGTTAGAAACCTGGCCAACGAGATTAAGATCAATCGCAACGTCATTGTCGGCTCTCCAGATCATGAAGCTCGGGTTTTTGAGACCCCACTGAACATAGGGAACGATGAATTGCCCCTTCGCCGTTGCCTTCGAGCCATCGAAGTGTATCTGCATCGGAATCGTCAGGTCGTGAGCAGTGCCGAGCAGAGTGAACACTCCGCTCACCTGAATGGTCGAGTCGCCTGAAGCAGCAATCGTTCCGTTGTACGTTTTAGGCGCGAACGAGATGGTGGCGAACTGGTCGACCTTGAGAATGTCTTTGTTCATCTTTTTATCGCGGCTGTCGTTTCCCGTCTTGCCGCTGCCCGCTGCGACGATGACTATCCCCGATATATGGGAAGCGGTGCGATCGAAATTGATCGATCCGGACTGTATGTGAAACGTGCCGTTGACGACCTCGTGGGTCGTGTTGAGCTTCATCTTGACGTCGCTGGCATCGGCGTCGATGGCGAAGGTCTGATGCTGGGCTAGTGCGGCTGGAGCGAATATGAGCGCGAGGGCTACGACGAAGGATTTCATTGCATCACATCCCCTAAAAGGTTTAACTGCCGAGAGTTGTTTTGGCGGGGCTCGATTTCAGTTGGCGAACGCCTGTGGAGCAACAGGGGCGGTCTGGGTGACACGCGTGAGTCTAGCCGTTACGCGCATCGCGCCGGGCCAGACCCTGAGGCAGAACGGCAGTACAGCGCGCGCGAGTGCGTTGTTCAAGCCGTCGGCGGCGACCTCGGCAAGACGCATCTGGGGCAGCATTGCGGAGCGCAGTTTTGGCTGAAAGACCGGCGCCGGCTCTGCGGCGAGATAGGCAGCGGCGGCACGGCGGGCAGTATGCAGGGCGATGGATATGCCATCGCCAGTGAACGAAGGGATTACGGCTGCCTGATCGCCGATACAGTAGAGCCCATCCTCGGTTGCGCGCCGAATGTAACCGTACGGGATATGAGTGATGGTGATCGGTTTGCCGAGCAGCGGCTCCGCACCATCAAGCCGCATCGCGAGGTGGGGACAGTCCTGCTGCATCTTCGCAAGGAGGCCTTCCCAGCGAAGACCCGCACATGCAAAATACCGCCGTTGCACGACACAGCAGAAATTCGTAATGCCGTCTTCCACCGGTTGGATACCACCGTAGCCTCCGGAATAGAGCGTCAACTCGGAGGCGCCCGCCAGCTCAGCGGTCTGGGCGGCAGACAGTCGGTAATACATCTTGAAGGCGACCCATCGGTGAGGGTCCTTCGGGCGACCGTGGCCGCGCAGATCGTGCTTGCCCGTAGCGAGAAAGGTGGTTGGAGCTTCATATGTGGTGCGGTCGTCGAGCGTAGCCTGCCAGAGGTTGCCGGTCGCGCGGCTGAGCGACTGCACACTGCGACCACGCTTAACGCGGACTCCGGCAGCGATAGCTGCGGCGATGAGCGCTGTATCCAGCGCTTTGCGCGTGAGCGAGGCCGCGGGAAAAGGCAGCGGAGCCTCCGCGGCGCGTCTGGCTGCGGCAAGGCGAACATAATCGATGGGCACCGCGCCAAGGGAGGCCACGTCGATATCAAGTGCGCGCAGGTCTTCAAGGGCCTCACCGCTTAGAAATTCTCCGCAAACCTTATGGCGAGGTGTGGGCTCGCGTTCAATCAGCGTGACGCTTCGTCCCTTGCGGGCGAGCGCGATCGAAGCGGCACAGCCTGCCACTCCACCACCGAGGATGAGAACTTCGTCTTGCAAAGCATTGCTCCTAATTCACTGCATGTTCAATCAATTCGTAGCGGGATTCTCTACTTGTATCTAACCTGATAGACGTCCAGAAAACGGCTTGAAATGTCATTCTGTACGAATCGTCATTTTGAGGCCATTAAGGAGCCAGTTCTTGTAGTGGGATATTGCGTCTCACAAAGCTGAACGTCAGAACAAGGTATTTGATGGAACGACGCAATATCTTTTTAGCCGCTTCTTTGGCGATAACCTTGAGCACCGCAGCGCTGGCAGAGGCATTTTTAGTGAGACATATCCAACGCCCGATGCATCGGTTTATGGTGGCACGCTCCGAGGCTGGAAAAATCATCGCCAGTGGTGAGTTTTCGCAGGTCGTACAGGGCGATGAAGTGACGATGCGCTTGACCATCACAAAGGCGAGCACTATGGATCAACCACGTTTGTGACGAGGCCCTGAAAATCTCGTTGCCCTCTACGACGACGAGTTGCGGCGCGTGGTGAGTTCGTGCCAGTTGAGGCCGAGGTCCACGATCAGCAGAGAGGCAAGTGTGAACGCAATCACGCCGACGGCGGATAAGACGTCGCCCAGGTGGCTCCAGTAACGCGGCCAGAGGTTGAGCACGCGGCTGGAGACGAAGGTAAAGGTAACAGCATAGGACCGTGCCATCCATTGGCGGTGCTGTGTGATTTGGCGGTTGCGCGCAGTGATGAAGGCGGCGGTGGTGCAGACCATCCAGGCGGCGGCCTGCATGGAGGTTCCGGGAAGACCTGGGCGGCCGGCTGCGAGTGCGATGCCCGTGAAGGAACCAACAAACACGGAGATAACGTAGATGCGGCCGAGGATGCGATGGAGTTGGAGGTGACGCTGCCGAATCCGCGAGGAGAAATTGATGGGGCCGATCAATAGCGCGAAGATTCCGGCGAGTGTATGCGGGATGAGGAGATGGCGGTCGGCAATGACCTGCAGACGGTAGGCGTGGTACATCGGATAGTTGGTGATGAGGAGGAGCTCTGAGGTAATGAAGACGAAGAGCACGATAAGACCGAGCAAGACCCAGAGAATAGTCTTGAATCTGGGACTGGCGGAGCTGGGCGCTAGCAGAGTGGAAATTGGCATTATTCGCCTCAGATGGTTAGACGTGACGAAGTGCGCCATGAGGCCGACG
>Ga0206966_1211_pt1 | contig 13433 bp, 12 predicted proteins | sample Alteio_BWOrgHeat_23_FD_152970 | JGI IMG/M metagenome (GOLD analysis project Ga0206966, IMG submission 152970) | Enriched cells from forest soil in Barre Woods Harvard Forest LTER site, Petersham, Massachusetts, United States -... | ecosystem: Environmental > Terrestrial > Soil > Temperate forest >...
CGCGCGGCGCGCAGATAGCATAGTTGCAGCGATTCCTCCTACAAGCTGCGCTGGGGCCCGTTTTTCCTGCCTGGAGCGATCGTCCGATCCGTCGATGGAAACGCGTTCACCGTCGAAAAATATCCTTCATACGATCGTCGAAGCACGCAAAAAATCAGTCGAACACCGGCAGGGCGTTCTGCCTCTCGCGGCGCTGAAAATCGCCGTGGAGACCAAGGCGCCCAAGCCGCGCGGGTTCGCTGAGGCGCTTTCGAGGCCGGGCATCAACGTGATTTCGGAGTTGAAGCGCGCGTCGCCGTCGCTGGGCGTGATCCGCGAGGATTACGATCCGATTTCGCTCGCGGCGGGATTCGAGCGCGCGGGCGCGGCGGCGGTTTCCGTGCTGACGGAAGAGGAATTTTTTCGCGGATCGATGGCGGATCTGAAAAACGCGTCGCGAGCGACGAACATTCCGATTCTGCGGAAGGATTTTGTGATCGATCCGTGGCAGGTGTGGGAGACGCGGGCGGCGGGAGCGGATGCTTTTTTGCTGATTGCGGCGGTGCTGCACGATGAGACGCTGCACGATCTGATTTTGCTGGGGCGGTCGCTCGATATCGAGCCGCTGGTGGAGGTGCATTCGCGCGAGGAACTCGACCGTGCGCTCGCGGCGGGTGCGCGGATCGTTGGAGTGAATAATCGCGACCTGCGCGATTTCAGCGTGCACATCGAGACTTCGCTCGAGCTGATCGAGCGGATTCCCGAGGAGTGCATTGCGGTGAGCGAGTCCGGGCTGCGCACGCACGCAGATCTCGAGCGATTGCACGCGGCGGGATTTGATGCGTTTTTGATCGGCGAACGTTTGATGACGAGCCGCGATCCGGGCGCGGCGCTGCGCGAGTTGCTGGCGCCGGGCGCTTCGGGCGCGACGGATTGAGCTGCCTGCCATGGCAAAGGTGAAGATTTGCGGGATCACTAACGCGCGGGATGCGCGCATGGCGATCGCGGCGGGCGCGGATTTTTTGGGGCTGAACTTTTATAAGGGCAGCCCACGATACGTGACGGCGGCTGCGGCGCGACGGATTGTGAGGGCGGCGCCGCGGAGCGCTTTGTGGGTTGGCGTGTTCGTGGATGAAAAGCCGGCGCGAGTGGCGGAGGTTGCGCGGCTTGTTGGGTTGAGCGAAGTGCAGCTGCATGGGGATGAGGCGGCGGACGCGATTGCGGCGCTGCGGCGCGCGGTGCCGGTGATTAAGGCGATTCGAGTGCGCGGACCGTTGGGCGCGAGTGAGTTGAAGAAATTTGTCCGTGCGGACGCGCTGCTGCTGGACGGATTCGACAAGCGGGCGCGGGGCGGCACGGGAAAGACGTTCGATTGGAAGATCGCGCGGCGCGTGGGCGCGAAGCGGCGGATTTTCGTAGCAGGCGGGCTGAACGCGGAGAACGTGGCGGAAGCGATTCGCGTGGCGCGGCCTTATGCGGTGGATGTTTGCAGCGGAGTGGAGTCAGCGTCACCGCGCAAGAAAGACGTAAAGAAGATCGCGGCGTTGATGGCGGCGGTTCGCGTGGCAAATGCGACGAATTCGTTGCGGGCGCGAAGCTCGTTGAATAAAAGGAGCAAGCGGAGATGACCAGCGCACCTGTTCACGTGTTGCCGGACGCAAAAGGGCGTTTCGGTGCGTTCGGCGGCCGGTATGTGCCGGAGACGCTCGTCGCGCCGCTCGAAGAACTCGAAGCCGCGTACGCCGCAGCGCGCGAAGATGGGAGCTTTCAAGCCGAACTGAATACGTTGCTGCGCACTTTCGCGGGACGGCCTACGCCGCTGCAGTATGCATCACGGCTGACGGAATTTTTGGGCGGACCGAAAATTTATCTGAAGCGCGAGGACCTGCTGCATACCGGCGCACACAAAATTAATAATTCAATCGGGCAAGGGCTGCTCGCGAAGCGTATGGGCAAGAAGCGTGTGATCGCGGAAACGGGCGCGGGGCAGCACGGAGTGGCGACGGCGACGGTGGCGGCGCGGCTCGGGCTCGAATGCACCGTTTACATGGGCACGGACGACATGGAGCGCCAGCGGCTGAACGTGTTTCGCATGAAGCTCCTCGGCGCCGAAGTGATTGGAGTGAACTCCGGCAGCCGCACGCTGAAGGATGCGATTAATGAGGCGATGCGCGACTGGGTGACGAATGTGAACTCGTCGTACTACCTGCTGGGGTCGGCGCTGGGCGCGCACCCGTATCCGCAAATCGTGCGCGATTTTCAGAAAGTGATTGGCGAAGAGGCGCGCGCGCAGATTTTGGAAGCGGAGCGGCGGCTGCCGGACTTGCTTGTGGCGTGCGTGGGCGGCGGATCGAATTCGATCGGACTTTTCTACGCGTTCATCGCCGATTCAAACGTGAAAATGTTGGGCGTGGAAGCGGGCGGGCGCGGGAAGTCGCTCGGCGAGCACGCGGCACGACTCGCGGCGACCCAGGGATTCGATGGCGCGCGGCCGGGCGTGCTGCAGGGAACCTACACCTACGTGCTGCAAACGACGGACGGGCAAATCGCGGGTACGCACTCGGTGTCTGCGGGGCTCGATTATCCGGCGATCGGGCCGGAGCACGCGTGGCTCGCGGATCAGGGACGCGCGGAATACGCAGCGGCCACCGACGAAGAAGCGGTGGCTGCAGCGAAGACGCTGGCGCGGCAAGAGGGAATTATTCCAGCGCTGGAATCGTCGCACGCGCTGGCGGAATTGATCCGGCGCGCGCCTGGTATGAAGAAGGATCAGCTTGTGATCCTGAATATTTCCGGTCGCGGCGACAAGGATATGGAGATTCTTTCGCGCTACGTGTGATGATCTCGCGGACGCTCCCACAGACATGACGAAAACGGCTCTCGATACACGAATCTCACGGAAGTTCCGCGCGCTCAGTGAAGCGGGCGAGCTTGGATTGGTCGCGTACGTTACGGCGGGCGATCCCACGCTGGATGCGACTGAAAAAATTGTGCTCGCGGCGGCTGCGGCGGGCGCGGATGTGATTGAGCTGGGTGTGCCGTTCAGCGATCCCGTGGCGGATGGGCCGACGATTCAGCGGGCGAGCGAGCGCGCGCTCGCTGCGGGGACGACGCTTGAGGGCGTGCTGGGCGTCGTGAAGCGGATTCGTGCGAAGTCGGATGTGCCGATCGTGCTGTTCAGCTACTTCAATCCGATGCTGCAGATGGGGCTCGCGAAATTTGCGCGCGCTGCGGCGGAGGCAGGCGCGGATGGAGTGCTCGCGACGGATTTGACGCCGGAGGAAGCGGGCGAATATCGCAACGCGCTTGCGGCGAATGGACTCGATGCGATTTTTCTGGTGGCGCCTACGACGAGCGACGCGCGGCTCGGTGCGGTGGCGGAAGCTTCTTCGGGATTTCTGTATTTGATTTCACGCAACGGAATCACCGGCGCGCAAGATGCGTTGCCCGTCGACCTGCCGGCGCTGGTGCGGCGCGTGCGGAAGGCGACGAAGCTGCCGCTTGCGGTGGGATTTGGAATATCGCAGCCGACGCACGTGACAGTGCTCGGGGGATTGGTCGATGCCGCCGTGGTTGGTTCGGCGCTCGTGGCGGAAATTGAAAAGGCCGGATCGGCGGACGCGGCCGCAAACGCCGTGGCGGCGAAGATCGCCTCGCTGAAAGGCGCGGCCAGCAAAGGCGTGAGCAAGCGAAGTTTTGACGCGCCGTAAAGCGAGCTGAGAGAGGGACGGATGGATAAGCGGATCGCCGGCGCAGACGCGGCGGTGGAGAAAATTCAGGACGGCGCGACGATTCTGCTGGGCGGATTCGGCCTGTGCGGCATTCCCGAGAATTTGATCGCGGCGCTGCGGCGGAAGGGATCGAAGGACCTGACGTTGGTTTCGAACAATGCCGGCGTGGACGATTTTGGCATCGGCCTGCTGATGCAGAACAAGCAGGTGAAGAAAATGATCGCGAGCTACGTGGGCGAGAACAAGACGTTCGAGCAGCTCGCGCTGAAGAAGGAAATCGAAGTTGAGCTGAATCCGCAGGGAACTCTGGCGGAGCGGATACGCTGCGGCGGCGCGGGCATTCCGGCGTTTTTCACGCCAACGGGTTACGGCACGATGGCCGCGGAGGGGAAAGAGATTCGCGATTTCAACGGGCGGCCGCACGTGCTGGTGCCGGCGCTGCGCGGGAATTTTGCGTTCGTGAAGGCGTGGAAAGGCGACCGCTGGGGAAACCTCGTTTATCGCAAGACGGCGCGGAACTACAACGCGGTGATGGCGACGGCGGCGGATCACGTGATCGCCGAGGTGGAAGAAATTGTGGAGCTGGGCGACCTCGACCCGAATTTTGTGCACACGCCGGGGATTTTCGTGGACGCGATTTTCAAGGGCGAGAGCTACGTGAAGCGGATCGAACGCCTCACCGTGCGGAAGCGCTAGGAGATGCGGATGCCATCGGACAACGAAAAACGCGAACTGATCGCGCGGCGCGTGGCGCGGGAAATGAAGGACGGGTACTACGCGAATCTTGGGATTGGGTTGCCGACGCTGGTTTCGAATTACATTCCGAAGGGAATCGAAGTGGTGCTGCAGTCTGAAAACGGAATGCTGGGCATCGGGCCGTATCCGTATGAAGGCGAGGAAGACGCGGACCTGATCAACGCGGGCAAGGAGACGATCACGGAAATTCCGGGCTGCTCGTATTTTTCGAGCGCGGAGTCGTTTGGGATGATTCGCAGCGGGCGCATCAACGTAACGGTGCTCGGCGCGCTGCAGGTGGACGAGACCGGCAACCTGGCGAACTGGGCGATCCCCGGCAAAATGTTGAAGGGGATGGGCGGTGCGATGGACTTGGTGGCGGGCGCGAAGCGGGTGATCATCGCGATGGAGCACTCGACGAAAGATGGCGAAGCGAAAATTGTGAAGAAGTGCTCGCTGCCGCTGACGGGCGTGGGCGTGGTGGATCTGATCGTGACGGAACTGGGCGTGATTGAGGTAACGCCGGAGGGCCTCGTGCTGCGCGAGACTGCGCCGGGCGTTACGGCGGAAGACGTGCAGCGCGCGACCGAGCCGAAACTGCACGTCGCGGATGATTTGAAGACGATGCAGGTTTAGGTTGCGCCACGCATTGGCGGGGCTGCACCGGGCGCGCAGTTGCGATACCATCGGGGCACGCCTCTCAGGGAGACAGAATGGATCCAAATTCAATCGTGGTGCTAAGCCTGCACACGCCGAAGGAAAAGCTGTGGGGCGAGTTGCGCGATATTTCAAACGCCGGCGTCACGATTCGCGGCATCGACCTGGGCTCGTTCGACGATTTCATTAGCCAGGTGCTGCACCCTGAAGGCGACCGCGTGGGCTTGCCAACGCTTTTCTTTCCGATGTTGCGGATCGAGAGAATCGCGCTTGATGAAGCGCACGGCTCGATTCCTTCGATGGCGGAAATTTTCGAGAAGAAGACCGGACGCACGCTTGCCGAGTACCTGACGCAATTTGTGTAAAGGCGCGCGCGATTCGCGCTAGTGTGTAACCCTCGATAGTTATGACGAGCCGAATCCTCACCGTCCCGAATCAGCTCACGTTCCTGAGGCTGGCGTTCCTGCCATTTTTTATCATGGCGATTCATTACGAACGCTACAACTGGGCGCTCGTAATCCTGTTTGTAGCGGGGCTCAGCGACGCGCTCGACGGATTGCTCGCGCGTGGACTGAATCAAAAGACTCCGCTCGGCGCATACCTCGATCCACTCGCGGACAAGCTGCTGCTATCGACCTCCTACCTTGAGCTGGCGATTCATCAGAAAATTCCGTGGTGGCTGACGATTCTGGTGCTCGGGCGCGACGTGCTGCTGCTGATGGCGAGCGCGGTGATCATTATCACTGTCGGATACATGTCGTTGCCGCCGAGCATCTGGGGCAAGCTCACGACGCTTTTTGAAATTACGCTGATATTTCTCGTGCTGGTGCTGCAGATTCGCGAAAGCCCGGTGCTTGCGACGGCGAAGGACGCGTGCATGTACATCGTCGCGGGGCTCGTGTGCATTTCGGGATTGCACTACAGCATTGTGGTGTCGAGGCGGCTGCACACCGGCGCGTGACGCGGCGCGCGTGTCAATGCGTCAGCCGGCCTGTTTGATCGCGATGTAGGCGACAAAGGCCGTGAACGCGATGCAGGCGAGCACGACAAGTCCCGTTCCCCAACCCAAAACGCTGGCGATGCGATTTTCCGCGGGCGACATCGGCCGGCTATCAACCATTACTTTGCCGACCAGGAAACCCGTGAGAAGGCCGCCGCCGTGCGCCCAGTTATCGATGCCGGAACCCGGCCAAAATCCGATGATCGCCAAATAAACGATCCACCGGACCAGCTGGCTCCTCAGCATCTGCATCTGTGCGCCGCTGCGCTTTGTGGTGATTGCGAGCATCACTCCGATTAGGCCTAGCAGAGCACCCGAAGCTCCAACGCTGATGGTCCTGCCGAAAATTCCGCTCGCGAGAAAAGCACCGACGCCCGTGATGAAATACAAAAACAAATAGCGGGCCGAACCGTAAACCTCTTCAACTTGCGGCCCGACGTCCATCAATACCCACATGTTGAAAGCGAGATGGACGAGACTTCCGTGGAGAAGCGTCGGCATGATGAGGCGCCACGGAAAAACCTGTAAATCGCCCGGCCACGGACGAGAGCAACCGAAGATTTGCGTTACACCATTGCTGATCGCGCCCAGATTCATCAGCGCACCAAACCCAGTTTCCGCCGGCGGCTTGAAGCCGTTGTAGCGAACAGTGATCGCGAATGTGATGGCGTAGAAGATGCACGTAACAGTGAGTATCGCGTACGTTGCGGGCGACTCGGCCGGTAGCAGTCCGCTGAGCCCGCGGCTCGCCGCAGCGAAGCCGAAGTTTACGTTGGCTCCGCAGTTTGCGCATTTCGTGGCGGTGGCGCCGACGAGCGTGCCGCAAGAAGGGCAGAGGCGTGGACGCGGATTTTCCTTCTCGCCGCCTCCAAAAACTCCTTCCAGTTGCTGTTTGTAGCGTTCGAGTTTGTAGCGGACGCGCGGTGAAAGTTCCAAGAGTGTTCCTTGCGATAAGGAAAGTGCGTTTCTATAATAACGCCGAAGCGAGCAAACCCGTGAACCGGCCAACCGCGTGAAATCGATCGAGCCCCGCGCTCCGTTCCTCCAAAGTTTGAGTCATCCCGCACGGCTGAAGTGCATTCGTTGCGCGCGTTTGGCGGCGGTGCTGGGCGCGATAGCGCTCGGCGTGGCTGGGTGCGGAAGCCACAACAATGCGTCGCGCACGCCCGCGCATTCCGCCACACCACAACCTTCGACGACTGCTGGTTCGACGACGAACTCGAACGCGACGCCGGGAAATCCGAATCCATCGGGGCCGCCGCCGGCGATCGAGCATCAACCGGCGATTGCGGGGCAGTATGTGGAGGAGGGCGTGGCGTCGTGGTATGGCGTGCCGTTCAACGGGCGGCACACTTCAAACGGCGAAATCTACGACATGCACACGATGACGGCGGCGCATCGCACGCTGCCGTTCAATACGATTGTGCGCGTGACGAATCTGCGCAACGGCAAGGCGACCGAAGTGCGCATCAACGACCGCGGGCCGTTCGTCGCGAATCGCATCATCGATTTATCGCTGGCAGCGTCTCAAGCGATCGACATGGTGGGCACCGGCACGGCGCAAGTGCGCCTGGAAATTGTCTCCGCCACGGCGAATCCGACAACCGGCGCGTTTGGAGTGCAGGTCGGCGCGTTCCTGCAAGCCGAGAATGCGAACCGGCTCAAGGCTCAGCTGGAGCAGCAGTATCCGCCGGTGAGCGTGGCGACGTACGACTCGCCGAATGGCACGTTCTACCGTGTGCGCGTCGGGCGGATCGCGACGGAAGAGGCGGCCCAGGCTTTGGCGGACAAGCTGCATACTGAGCAGGGTTACACGACGTTCGTGGTGCGGATCGACAACTAGCGCGGCTGACGCGCCATGCTCGTCGCGCGCGTTGCGCTACTTGTGAGTGAGAACGTAAACGCCGTCCCAATCGGTGGGCGGCGCCGCAGCAAGATACTCCGAACAACGATCTGAGAAGATGCGCGACGGGCCGTCGGTTGGCCAACGCGCCAGCACTTTTTCGAAGTGGCTGCGCGCTTCGGCCCAGGCGCGCTGTTTATAGGCTTCGCGGCCCTTCGCGAAGATTGCAATCATTTCGCGGCCGCCGGCGGCAATCACATCCGCGGCAAGAATTTCGTATAGAGTCACAGGCTGCAATTTTCCTTTCACGCGAATCAGGTCGAGTTCGCGGAAGACGATATTTTCATCGGTGACTTCGGCGCGCGTGAATTCGCTGGCGAGAATACGCGTGCCGTATTCCTTGTTCAGGCCTTCCAGGCGGGCGGAGAGGTTCACGGCGTCGCCGAGCGCGGTGTAGCCGTAGCGCAAGCTCGAGCCCATGTTGCCGACGGACACGATTCCTGTGTTGATGCCGATTCCGATTTCGAGAACGGGCTTGTTCTGCTCGAGCCACGTTGCTTGCAGTTCGGCGAGACGGGTGAGCATCGCAACGGCGGCGTTGCAGCAGCGCGTGGCCTGGCCGGGTTCGATGTAAGGAGCTCCCCAGAAGCCCATGATCGCGTCGCCGATGTATTTGTCGAGCGTTCCCTGGTAACGAAACATCACGCGAGTCATCTCGGTGAGGTAGTCATTCAAAAGGTCGGCTAGCTCCTGCGCGTCCAGCTTTTCCGAGATGGAAGTGAATCCACGAATGTCGCTAAAGAGGATCGTGAGCGGCGCTTTGCGCGGCGCGACCAGGTTCGGGTCTTTCACGACGCGGCGCACAACTTCAGGCGGGGCGTATTGCTGGAATGTGCCTCGAATTTTTCGTTTCTCGCGTTCTTCGACGAGCACCCGGTAGAGCGCTACGAGGCTGACGTTGGGGATCAGGGTGAAGAGTGCGGGTATTACGAAATTGAGCCACCAGCCGCGCGTGAAGGCGATGTAGTTCACCGCCGCAAAGGGAATCACGAGAGCAAAAGCGAGGGGCATCCATTTCGGCTGAACGACGGCGAGCCACAGGCCGATCGGGAGGCCGAAGAGCAGGATGAAGCCGATGTCTGTAAGCACCTGCGGGCCGGTGTGAACGAGGAACCGGCGGTTCAGAATGTTGTCGATTACGTTGGCGTGAATTTCGACGCCGGGAAAATCGAGGCCGCCGAAGGGAGTGGCGCGATTATCGGCGATGCCGGTGGCGGACGCGCCAATCAGGACGATTTTGTCTTTGAATGTGCCGGGCGCGAATTTTTTGTGCGCGACATCTGCGAACGAAGTGTAGGGATAGGTGCGCGCGGGGCCGTGATAGTTGACGAGCAGGCGACCAACGTCGTCGGGCTTCACGATGAGATTCGGGCCGAATTCGATGGAGACGACACCGGCACCGCCGTAATTGAGGATCGTGTCGTTATTCGAGAGGCCAAGGTAGAGACGGACGGTTTGCACGTCGAGCGAAGCGTAAACGTCCCAGTTGGCGCGGTCGGCGTCGCGGCCGTAGGGAACCGCGAGGAACACGCGGCGGACGACGGTGTCTGGATCGAGCGCGACGTTGAAAAATCCGCAGCCGCCTTTTTCGCTGGAAACGGCGCCGACGAAAACTTGAGCGTTCGCCTCGGCTCCACGCGGCAATAGTCGCAGCCCCTCATATTTTTCGATCAGGTCGAGGCGGCCCTGATTGCCCTTCGCGGCCGTGCCGGTGGGACGAACCTGGGGGAACGGGAAGAAGGCCATTAGATTGGCGTATTCATCGAGAGCTTGAGGCGAAACGCCTTCGAGGTCGGTCTGCGAGTAGAGAAAATAATTGCCGAGCACGACGCCGCCGAAATTGGTGATCGAGTCGGCGAATTTTTTGTCGTAGCTGTACTGTTCTTCTTTTTGCGCGAGCAGTTTTTGCACGTCGCCGGGCACGGGCTGACCTTTTTTCGCGCGGTCGGCGAGTTCGGCGGATAGATTTTCGAGCGGCAGCACGGTCTGGTCGGGCTTGCTGAACGTCATGTCGAACGCGACGACGCGCGCGCCGTCGTCATGCAGCGAGTTCACGGCATCGGCGAAGTTGATGCGAGGGAACGGCCAGCGGCCGAGGACTTCCTGCGAGTGCTGGTCGATGTCCACTATGGTGATGCGCGGATCGACGGGCGTCTGGCCGCGGAGCTGGAAGCGCGCATCGAGGCTGGAAAGTTCGAGTCGCTGAATGAAATCGAATACCGGCATCGGGCGCTCGCCCATGAACGTGGCGCCGTAAACGGCGAGAGCGACGACGGTGACCGCAGCGCTGATGGCGATCGACGCCCAGTGCTGCTTCCACTCGCTGAATAAATTGGCGATCGTGTTGCGGTCTGGCGTGGACATTCGGAACGAACGTTCCTGCGGGGCGGAAAATCAAAACCGAGCGACGCAAGGCTAACAAACGGGCGGAGTGGTTTCAAGGACGTCGCGAGCGCGAGGTGTGCGTTTCATGCGCATTTTCGGCGCTATTTGCGCCACGTTCCGTGTGATTCGTTATACTGAGGCGAACGCTTCGCAAAGCCCAGCGCGTGCGTTGACTGTAGTGCTTCGTGGGAAATTTCAGAAACGATGCCCCAAAAGCCGCAAATCTGGGTATTCAAAGGATCGAGCGCGGACAAAGTGGCCGCGGGACTCGGCGCGCAGTACGAGGTGCGTACGTTTGATCGGGGCGCGGGCGAGCTGGCAGTTGCAGGCGCTGAGAGCGTGCATGTGCCCGTGGTGGTGATCGACGATGGCACCGCGGTCTTGCCCGCCGGGCTTGAGAGCGGCAACGCAAATGTGCGCGTGATCCGGCTGCTCGGAGCGGCAGCGGCGTCGCAAAATCACGCGTTTCTGTATGTACCGGATGCCAGTCCGCGTGAGGCACTGGAAAGCGCGGTGCGGGCGGCGGTGGAAAATATCGAGCTTGCGGCGCGTGAACGGAAAGCGCGCGAAGGCTTGGCCACGGCGGAACGCCAGCGCGAACAGTTGAACGCGATCGGCGTCGCGCTTTCGAGTGAGCACGACATCAACGTGTTGCTGAACCTGATTCTCGCGAAGGCGCGCGAGATCACCGGCGCGGACGCGGGGTCGCTGTACCTGGTGGAAGAGGGAAGCGACGGGAAGAGCCAGCTGCGCTTCAAGCTGACGCAAAACGACAGCCTCGATTTTCCTTTCAAGGAAGTGACGCTGCCGCTTTCCGAAACTTCGATGGCGGGGTACACGGCGCTGCGTGGCGAGACGCTGAACTTCGACGACGCGTACAAGATGCCGCGCGACCTGCCGTTCCATTTCAACGACCACTTCGACAAGCAGACCGGCTACCACACCCAGTCGCTGCTCACGCTGCCGATGCGCAACGCCAAGGGCGAAGTGCTCGGCGTGCTGCAGCTGATCAATTCCAAAATCGATCCCGCCGCGCACGTGAAGAACGCCGCCGATGCGGGGAAATACGTGCAGCCTTTCGGGCCTCGCGCCGTGGATCTGGCGCTCTCGCTCGCGTCGCAGGCGGCGGTGGCGTACGAAAACCGGAAGCTCTACAACGAGATCGAGACGCTGTTCGACGGGTTCGTGAATGCGTCGGTGACGGCGATTGAACAACGCGACCCAACGACTTCCGGCCATTCGCAGCGCGTGGCGCTTTACACCGAAGAGCTTGCGAAAACGATTGGCGAGCTGAAGACGGGGCCGTACGCGAATGTAACGTTTGACGCGACGCAGCTGAAGGAAATCCGCTACGCCGCGCTGCTGCACGATTTCGGCAAAGTCGGCGTGCGCGAAGAAGTGCTGGTCAAAGCGAAGAAGCTGTATCCTCTGCAGCTCGATTTGCTGCGCCAGCGATTCGATTATATCCGCAAAGAAATCGAGGCGACTAGCGTGCGGCGCAAGCTGCAGGTGTATCTGGAGCGCGACCGCGGCAACGCGCTGGCAGAGATCGCGCGGCTCACCGAGGATTACGATCAGCGCATCAAGCGCATCGACGAATATTTTAAATTTATTTTGGAATCGAACGAGCCGACCTTGCTCGAAGGCGGCAAGTTCGATAAGCTCCGCGAAATTGCCAAGCAATACTACTTGGACCAATCCGGCATCGAGCGGCCGTACTTGAGCCCGAACGAAGTAAAGATGCTGCTGATTCCGAAGGGTAGCCTCGACGCGGCGGAGCGGCTGCAAATCGAATCGCACGTGGTGCACACGTTTAATTTTCTGAAGCAGATTCCTTGGACCAAGAGCCTGCAAAAAATTCCCACGATCGCGCGCGCGCATCATGAAAAACTCGACGGTACGGGCTATCCCTACAAGCTGCATTCCGCGGAAATTCCGCTGCCCGCGAAAATGATGACGATCTGCGACATTTACGACGCGCTGACCGCGGCCGACCGGCCGTACAAACGCGCCGTGCCGGTGGAACGGGCGCTGAGCATCATCAATGACTGCGTGAAAGCCGGCGAAATCGACGGCGAACTGGTGAAACATTTCATCGACGCGAAAGTGTACGAGCGGGCGAGCCATCCCGCAGCCGCGAAATAGATGAATAGACGCGTGGTCCTTCGCTTCGCGGCGGTCGGTGTTGGGTGCGTTTTTCTATCTGCGTTCGCGGCGTCGCGGGTCGCGCGTGCGCAGTCTTCTCCCTCTACCACTTGGAAAGTAACGATCGTGATTCCGCCGAGGCTCGTCGCGGGACAAGAGGCAACGGTCGCAATACTCGGCGTCGATGGCCGGCTCGCCGAGGGCATCACTGTCGATTTCGGGGAGGATCAGCGGCGGAAGACGGATTCGTCGGGGCGAGCGACGTTCACGGTGCCGACCGGCGTGGGATTCGTGATCGCGAATGCGCTGGGCAGTTCGGTGGCTGCGCTGGTGGACGACGCGGTTCCTCCCTCGACCGCGCAGGGAATGAAGGTGCCGGCGGTGATCGCGCAGCGCGACCAGTTTTTGATTTGGGGCACGGAGTTTCACGGCGACGCGCAGCAGAATCACGTTTCGTTCGGAGGCGATCCAGCGTTTGTGCTGGCGGCGTCGCCGGAGTGCCTGGTGGTGGCTGCGGGAACGCGCGCGATTCCGGGGCCGGTGAAAATGTTGATTTCATCGCCGCCGGCGCAGTGGAATGCTGCGTCCACGGTGGTAGGGCTGAATTTCGATCCGCCGCTGCCGCCGCTCGAGCCGGACAAGCGCAGCCGATTGCAGCTGCACGTGCAGGGAAGCGAGCTGCCGCTGCGTGTGCTCGTCTCCAACAAGACGCCGCGCATTCTCCATTTCATTCGCGGCGACGAAACGCAGGTGACCACGTCGGGCGGCGAGCAAAACACGGCGTCGATCGAAGTGCAGGCGCTCGCCACGGGCGATTTTTCGTTTGACGCGCGATTGCTGCCAGACCCGGATGCGGACATGGCGCGTCGTTTTCTCGAGGCTGCCGAGATGCTCGCGC
>Ga0206966_1212_pt1 | contig 13320 bp, 11 predicted proteins | sample Alteio_BWOrgHeat_23_FD_152970 | JGI IMG/M metagenome (GOLD analysis project Ga0206966, IMG submission 152970) | Enriched cells from forest soil in Barre Woods Harvard Forest LTER site, Petersham, Massachusetts, United States -... | ecosystem: Environmental > Terrestrial > Soil > Temperate forest >...
TTCCCTTTCGTCCGCGGGTTACGTTGAGCGACTTTTTGGGACGCAAGCCGGAGGCTGGTGCATGAGCGACTACCTGGCCGTCGGCGGCGTGACCGCGGTGATGAAGGCGTTGCTGAATACAGGTGACAACGCCGCAGGCGGCCCGCCTATCGTTCTGCACTCGGGGCCAGGAATCACCAACATGGCGCCGGACCTCATAACTACGGGTCCCGATGAGCCTCCGCAGTTGAATCTCTTCATGTACTACTCCAGCATCAATCCCGCGCTGCGCAACAATAACCTGCCCTCAATGAACTCGAGCGGCACCCAGCTGAGCAATCCGCCCCTGGCCATCAACCTGCATTACCTCGTGACCGCATACGGCGCCAATCCATTTGATCCGGAGATACTCCTCGCCTACGCCATGCAGGTCTTTCACGACACACCCGTGGTGCCGCGCAGCGTGATTCAGTCCGCGTTGAGCGGACTGGTGGCGAAGGGGACTCCCTCCAATGAGCTGAAGTTGATCTCCGCCAGCACGCTGGCCAGCCAAGTCGAGCACATTCGCATCACCCCCGAAACGCTGACCACCGAAGAGATTTACCGCCTTTGGACGGCATTCCAGACCAGCTACCGGCCCACCACCTCCTATCAGGTCTCCGTCGTCGTCATCCAAAGTACACAAAGCTACCAATCGAATCTCCGCGTGCAGCAGCGATCGCTGCTGGCCCTGCCGTCGATCGGCCCGGTGATCTCCGGCCTCTCACCGACGATGGTTGCCCCGGGTCAGACACTCACCATCAACGGCAGCAACTTCCTCAATGGTGATCCCTCGAATACGCTGGTCTCCTTCGACGAGGCTGCGCCGGTTCCCGTCTCTACCGTGCAAGGCAACTGCGTCCGCGTGATTGTGCCCGATACGATGGAGGCCGGCACCTGCGACGTGCGCGTGATGTGCAACGTGACATTCCCGTCTTCACCTACCGCGCACCCCTGTTTTGCCTCAAACCCGGTCCCCTTCCAATTGATCCCGGTAATTCAGCCCCCGGCCGCGCCTCCGTTTACCGCACCTCCGTACAAGGCCGCGCAGGGCGGGGCGCTCACGGTAACGGTTTCGCCCACTGTCGGCAGCCAGCAAACCGTGGTGGTTTACATCGGCAACCAGGCAATTCTGCAGCCGCAGGGTTCGCTGGTCACCCCCCCCACCACCTCCACCACGGTTGCAGTGACAGTGCCCGCCGCTATTGCCGTGGGCAGCTACCCGCTGCGCGTCGAGGTAGACGGAGCTCAGAGTCAACTGACGCAGGACACCACGTCCGGCAGCCCGACCTTTGGCCAGTGGTTCCCCCAAGTGGAGGTGAGCTCATGATTGTCCGGGATCATGAGATCTCCACTCGCGAAAGGCTGATGCCGGCGGCATTCGAATCAGAGGAGCTGGATCGCGACGCAAACCGGACGAGCGGCGATGAGCCGGAAGGCAAACCCTCGATCTTTTGGACCGAACTCGAGCGCGTCTATCGCCGCCTCGCCGCCTACGGCGCCAATGCCGAGCTGATCGCCGCAACAACCCCGCCCGCTCTGCCCGAGCGTTGGAATTCTCTGGCAAAGATGCGTGAGCTCTTCGGCCTGAGCGAGTTTGAACTCGACATTCTTCTGCTCACCGCAGGCGCGGCGCTTGACGGCCGCTTTAGTGCAGCCTTGGCCGCAGCACAGCCGGTGTCTCCCGTACCCACGTTGGGCCTGGCCGCCGCAATCCTTGAAAACCCCCACTGGAGCGCGTTGAGCAGGATGCGCCCGCTGCGCTACTGGCGGCTGATCGAGATGGGTCCGGCACCGCTGATGCAAGCGCCGCTCATCATTGACGAGCGAATTCTGCAGTATCTTCTGGGCGTGCCTGCGGTGGACGAGAGACTCGAACTGATCCTTCATGCGTTGGCGGCTGACGAAGAAGAGGACGTCGAGGCGCTCTCGCATGCGCGGAGCGCGGACTTGCGGGAAGCGGCAACCCGCGGAGCGATGCATTGGCAGCGGGCTTCGCATGGAGCGCTTCTGCTGACCGGCGGCCGCGCCAGCGAGCGCACCGCGCTCTTCCGCGCAATGTGCCGCGTTGCTGGTTTGCATTCTTGGGTACTCGACGCAGCAGATGTGCCGGAAGCCGCGGCGGACCGCGAACGGTTGGCGCGGGCCGTCACGCGCGAGGCAGCCCTATGGCCGGCGGCGCTGCTGGTCAAGACCGACCGGCTGGAAGCCGCGCCGTTGCTCGACGCATGGCTCCGCCATCTCCCCGCGCCCGTGGCCGTGGATGTTGAAACCGGTTCTGCTGCCGAACGGCTCGGCGGTCACCGGATTGCCGCACCATCGCTGAGCGCAGCCGAGCGCAAGTCGATCTGGCAGCGGCGACTGGGTCCGCTCGCCGACGAGTTGGACGGCGAACTTGACGCCATCGTTGAGGCCTTTGCGCTCGACGCCAAAGAGATCCGCGATACCGCCGAAGCCATAGAAGAAGACGCGCTGCTTAATGTCGACAACGCGCGCGGTGCGAGTGCGTTGGGCGCGGCGGCCTGGCGGTTCGCCCGTACGGCCGCGCGCCGCTCTCTCGATGAGCTGGCCACGCGGGTGGAGAGCGGTTCGGATTGGCCGGATTTGGTTTTGCCGGAGGCCCAGACCAGCATCCTCCGCCAGGTTGGGGTCCACGCGCGCCAGGCATCGCTGGTGCATGGAGAGTGGGGATTCGGCGCTCGCTATGCGCGCGGCTTGGGACTTTCCGCCTTGTTCTCGGGCCCGAGCGGCACCGGCAAGACCATGGCCGCGGGAGTGCTCGCGCGCGAACTTGATCGCGACCTCTACCAGATCGATCTGGCCACTGTAGTGAGCAAATACATCGGCGAGACTGAGAAGCATCTGCGCAAGATCTTTGATGCGGCCGAACGGAGTGGCGCGATTTTGCTCTTCGACGAAGCCGATGCGCTTTTTGGCAAGCGTAGCCAGGTGCGCGACAGTCACGACCGTTATGCCAACCTCGAAGTCAGTTATCTGTTGCAGCGCATGGAGTCCTATCGAGGCATCGCGATTCTCACGACCAACATGCAGAATGCACTGGACGCGGCCTTTCAGCGGCGGCTGCGCTTCGTGGTTCAGTTTCCATTTCCCGATGTGCCCAGCCGCGAGAGCATCTGGCGCAAAGTCTTTCCCGCTGCCGCGCCCACCGAGAATCTGGACTACGAAAAGCTGGCGCAGCTCAACGTCACTGGCGGGGCCATTCGCAACATCGCGCTGCTCGGCGCTTTTCTCGCCGCCGATGAAAGAACTGCCATCTCCATGCGCCACATGCTTGAGGCCGCGCACACCGAATATGCAAAGCTCGACAAGCGCTTGTCGCCGGCTGAAACCAGGGGGTGGGCATGAAGAGCCTGCATCTGCAGATTGACCGCATCGTAGTCGAAGGACTGCCGGAGTCCGGGCAGCGACGCTTTGTACGCGCTCTCGAAGCTCAGTTGCACGAACTGGCCGAGAGCGGCATTGCGGACTCGTTTACGCGCAATATGCGCAAACGCGTCCAGGAGCTCAACGCGGGCCAACTACGCCCAGGGGCAACCCCCGAGCAGGCCGCGGCGCAGGTGGCCCGATCGATCCGCCAGAGCGTCTTCCCCGCCGGACAAGCGGCCAGACAAACAGACAGTCCAGCACTCAGCCCGCGTCCCTCAATGGCTTCCAGCGCACAAATAACGACCAGCGGCAGCAAGGCGCGCCACCATGTCTAATGTCTCTCCATTGCTTTTGAAAGGTGCGATTCTGGTGCTGGAGCCGAACACCGGTATCCCGCTCAACACCATCAAGCTGCAATACAACCCGGAAAATATCCGCCGCAGCCTGCAACCGCAGAGCGTCGGCGACCTGCCCGACCGTACCGAAGTGCTGCGCCTCAAAGGGCCGCCGATCGAGACTATTCACTGCGATGTCGAGATCGACGCGACAGACCAGTTGGCCGCCGGAGATGCGACCACCATCAGCTTCGGAATCGCACCGCAGCTTTCGACTCTGGAACTGCTGGTCTATCCCTCCAGCGGCGTGCTGATCGCGAACGAGGTCTTATCGCTGGTCGGCACGGTTGAGATTTTGCCCATGTCGTCTAACCTGACGCTTTTCGCCTGGGGGGCCAACCGCGTCACTCCGGTGCGCCTCACGGGCATTGAAATCACCGAGGACGGATTCGATCCTCAACTGAATCCCATACGCGCCAAAGTCTCGCTCTCGATGCGCGTGCTGAATGTAAACGACGTCGGATTCCTCACGCCGGCCGGCGCCATGTACATGGCCTACCAGATCGGCAAGGAAACCATGTCGCAGCAGTAACAGAGACTCCCAGAGGAAAGGGGCTTCGCATGGATAACGCACTCTCGGCACTGGTTCAGTCCGCTGTTGGCACGGGCGCGCCCACCAACCCCAGCAGTCGATACTACGGAAACGACACCGAGCAGTACACCATGCCGAACGGGACAATTGTGTCTTATCTTTCGCGGCGCATCATTCCCCAGGCCACGATCTACACCAAGACGCAGAACTACAACGTGGTTTCCGGAGACAGGCTGGACAATCTGGCGGCGCGCTTCCTCGGCGACCCCATTCTCTTCTGGATGATCGCCGACGCCAACAGCGCCGAATACTCCGATGATCTCACCGACGAGCCGGGACGTGTCATACAAATCCCCTTGGTCAGCGGAATTCCTGCCGGAGCGCGAAATGGTTAGTCCGCTCTATTTGACGTTGCTGATCGGCCCGATGGAACCTCTCCCGGCGCCGAAGCCGCTTTCCGACGCTCTGGTCTCCGTCGAAGTGACCGAGAGCGCGACTGGGCAGAGCGGATTTCAATTGACGTTTACGCTGGCGGACAAAGGCATCCTCGAGACATTTTTTCTCTTGGCTGGCGGCGCGCCGCTGCCCATTATTCGCGTGGTGCTGTTGGCAACATACCCTGGCATTCCCCAGGTGCTGATGGATGGAGTGGTGTTGCATACAGAGGTGCAGCCCGATGCAATGAACGGTTCCTCGAAGCTGGTGGTGACCGGCAAAGATCTGACTGCGCTGATGGACCTGATCGACTTCAGTGGCCTGCCCTATCCAGGAATGACCTCCGATCTACGCGCCCTCGTGATCCTGGCGAAGTACGCGATGTTTGGCGTCGTGCCCGAGGTAATTCCCGTGCCCGCGCCCGATATCCCTATTCCGCTGCTCACCATCCACTCGCAAAAGAAGACCGATTACAAGTACCTGAAACATCTGGCCGAAGAGGTCGGATACGTCTTCTATCTCATACCCGGCCCGTTCCCCGGCCAGAGTCAAGCGTACTGGGGACCGCAGGTGCGCATCGGCATGCCGCAGACCGCGCTCTGTGTGAACCTCGATACATGGACCAACGTCGAGAGCCTCAACTTTCGCTATGAACCGCAGAACGCGGTGCTCCCGATCGTCTTCATCCAGGATCCCATCACCAAGGTTCCGATCCCGATTCCAATTCCTCCGGTGACGCCCTTTAGTCCGCCGCTGGGTTTGGCCATCATGCCCCCGCAAAAGGTCGAGTTCCTGACCGAAACAGCCAAGCTGAATCCGGCGATCGCCTTGATGAAGGGCTTCGCCAAAGTGACCGAGACCTGCGACACAGTGACCAGCGAGGGGACGCTGGACGTAATGCGCTACGGGCAGCCGCTGCGCGCCCGCAGCCTCGTCGGGGTGCGCGGCGCGGGGATTGCCTTTGACGGAATGCATTACGTGGACCAGGCCACGCACCGCATCAAGCCTGGAGAGTACAAACAGAGTTTTGTTCTGAAGCGCAACGCACTGGTGACGGATACGCCGGTAGTGCCAACGCTTCCATTTTGATTCGCGAGAAGGCCGACAGATCGGTGTTGCAACGACCGGCAAGGATTGATTCAAGAGAGGGTTGGAACAGTGAAGGGGCAACACTACGGAAAGTTTCGCGGAACGGTGATCGACAACGTCGACCCGATGTTAATCGGGCGCTTGATGGTCATGGTCCCCGATGTCTCGAATGTGATTCCGTCGACCTGGGCAATGCCCTGCTTCCCATTTGCCGGAATCCAGAACGGCTTCTTCGCGGTGCCGGAGATTGGCTCCGGCGTCTGGGTGGAGTACGAGCAGGGCGATCCGGATTACCCCATCTGGACGGGGTGCTTTTTCGGCACCGTGGCGGAAGTCCCGGCGCTCGCGCTGGCCACGCCGCCAGGATTACAAGGAATTGTGATACAGACGGTGGGGCAAAACACACTAATGATTAGTGACACACCGGGGCCCACCGGAGGATTTCTGCTGAAGACGACTGCCGGGGCCATGCTGTCGATCTCCGACACCGGCATCATCATCAGCAACGGGCAAGGGGCGACGATTCTGATGGAAGGCCCCTCGATCACCATGAACGAAGGCGCGCTGGAGGTTATCTGATGGCAGGATTTCTGTTGCATCAAGGAGCCGTGGTGATGTGCGCGCATGGCGGGCAGGCGATGCCAACCGTGCCCAACCCCAGAGTGCTGTTGATGGGCATGCCGACGGCGACCATCACCGGGCCATGGACCGTCGCGGGCTGCCCGCTCGTTCCTCCGCCGCTGCCGCCCTGCGTCATCGGCCAATGGATGCTGGGCACTCTGCGGGTCACTTCGTTGGGCCAGCCGCTGACGGTGCAATCGGGCGCAGCCGTCACCATGCCGGGCGGCGGAGCGCTGCTGGCCGTGACCATGCAAACCCGCGTACAGGCCATGTGAGGAATGATGAATCTCGCCTTCCCATTTTCGTTTGACACTACCGGGCGTACCGCGCAAGAGACGTTGGCCGATCACGTCAACGACATGATCGAGCTGATCCTCTTCACCTCGCCGGGCGAGCGCGTGAACCTGCCCACCTTTGGTAGCGGAACCTCGCAGCTGGTCTTTGCCCCCAACAGCGATGTGCTCGCCGCCGCGCAGCAAATGGCGATTCAATCCGGCCTGCAGAACTGGCTCTCCGATCTCATCCGCGTCAACTCCGTTCAGGTCGTCACTCAGGACTCCACGCTGCAAGTCACGGTCGTCTACACCCTGGTCTCCAACCAGCAACAGCAGTCACAGCAGTTCCTCTACGGAGGGCCGACGCAATGATCGCCTTCTGCACCGGCAAACAGCGCCGCAATCTGCTGCTGCAAACTCCGGGCATCAACGGCCTGGATTATCTCGAAGTCCTCGGCCCGCAAGGTTGCGGAAACCAATTGGCGCTGACCTTCCTCAAAGACGTGCGCAATCTTATCCTGACGCCGCAGAATATTTCCCTCACTGGCGACACCCCGCTCGCCATCACAAACATCTATCCCGCGACCAGCGACGATCCGTTGACCATCCTCGTCCAACTGAGCGACAGCGGAGACTTCTCGCCCTACACGCTGACACTCGTAACCAGTCTGACCAACACCGACCCGCCGCCCGGGATCGATTCGCAGCTCAACACTGCCAGCTTCTCTTTCAAGGCCGCCTGCGCCACGCCGATCGATTGCAAGACCGTGCAATGCTGCCCGTCGGACCTCGCCGCGCCGCCGGATATCCATTACCTCGCCCGCGACTTCGCCAGCATTCGCCAGGCGATGCTGGACCGCATCTCGGTGCTGGTCCCTACTTGGACCGAGACCCACGAGGCCGACCCCGGCATCACGCTGATCGAGGCACTCGCCTACGCCGCCGATCGCGTCAGCTACCTGCAGGATGCGGTCAACACCGAGGCCTATATCGGCACCGCCCGCAGCCGCATCTCGCTGCGCCGTCACGCGCGGCTGGTGGACTATCAGATCAGCGAAGGCGCGAATGCCCGAGCCTGGGTTTGCCTCTCCACCACCAAAACGCTGACCGTCCCCGCGGGAACGCAGTTCTACCCGCTCGTTCCCGGGCTCAAGGCCTCCGTCGATCCTGTTGCCGACGCCTATCAGGCCTCGCTGCTCGCGGCCGGCTCCGGCCCGGTCTTTGAAAGCATGGAAGACATCACCATCTACGCCGAGCAGAACCAGATGGGCTTCTATTCCTGGGGCGATGACAACTGCTGTCTCCCGGTAGGCGCAACCCAGGCCACACTCAACGGCGCGTATGACTCGCTCGCCGCCGGCCAGGTGCTGATCTTGGTGGAGGCGCTCGGTCCGCTCACCGGCAACCCAGCCGACGCCGACCCCACGCATCGCTGGGCGGTGCGGCTCACCTACGCCTCGACCAACGATCAGTCTGGCAATCCGCTGATCGATCCGGTGAATCCAGCCCCGCAGCTCACCAACATCGCCTGGAACAACGCCGACGCCCTTCCGTTTCCGCTCTGCATCACCTCCGTGACCAGTGCCGGGGTTCCCAATGCAGCTGTTTCTGTAGCGCTGGGGAACGTGGTGCCCACCGACCAGGGCATCTGGACAGAAAACGAACCGATCGGCAAGGTTCCCTTAGCGCCCGCCGCGCCCGTTGCCGGGTCCGGCTGCAACTGCTCAACCGTCTCCGGAGCAGCCGCCGGGAATCCACACTTTCGGCCAGTTCTGGCCAACCAGCCATTGACCTTCGCCGTTCCTTACGACACCACCTCCTCGGCCCTGCTGCTTCCCTCCGCATCGAGCTTCCTCGCGCAGGATACCTCCTCCGCCAAGCCGCAGATCACCATAACCAGCGATGATGGCAACACTTGGACCCCAATCCAGGATTTACTCAGCCAAAGCGGCAGTAGCTACAACTTCATCCCTGAGATCGAGTGGGATAGCATCGCGCATCTCCTCTTCGGCGATGGAACCTACGGCGCCGCTCCAGTCGCGAACGTCAACTTTACGGCGACCTATCGCACCGGCAATGGGACTGCGGGCAATCTCGGCCGTGAGGCGCTGGCCCATTGCCTCATCTCCGGCGATGGAATCACCGGCGTGCGCAACCCGCTCGCGGCCGCCGGCGGCGTCGATCCGGAGACGATGCAGCATATCGTGCAAGTGGCGCCCTTCGCCTTCCAGACCCAGATGCGCTGCGTCACCGCCGCCGACTACAGCACCATCGCCGCAACTCTGCCCGGCGTCAGCGAGGCGCGGGGAACGCTGCGCTGGACCGGCTCCTGGTACTCGGCCTTCGTCAGCATCGATCCAGCAATCTCCTGGAGCAACACCCTCGCCACCCAGGTCGAGGACAGCCTCGAGATGCTGCGCATGATGGGCACCGATCTGGTGGTCGAAGAAGCAGTCTTCGTCGGCATCCGCATCGAACTCGAGATTTGCGTTGCGTCCAACTTCTTCCAGGCGGATGTCTACGCCGCCATCTGGAAGCTGCTGGTCACCGGCGACAGCTGCACCGGGACCGCCGGCCTGCTCAACGCCGCGAACTTCCAGTTTGGCCAGACGGTCTACGCCAGCCCGATCATCGCCGCCGCGCAGAAGGTGGTGGGCGTGGCGGCGGTGACGCTCAATATCTTCGAACGCATGGATTCGCCCACTCCTTCTGGAGCCACGCCTCCCACGCAGCTTCTGATGGGCGCGGTCGAAATTCCACGCTGCGACAACGACCCCAACCACGCCGATCACGGCCTTCTAGTGCTGACAATGGACGGTGGCAAATGAGCTGCGAATGCCAATGCACGGGGGAGCAGCTCTGCGGATGCTGCGCAGGCGTCACCCAGGAAACACCCGTCGCGGTGGTGAACCGCCCCGCACTCCGCTCGATCGCCTATCGCGTCGGCACCTATCCCACATTTCTCGCCTCGATGGAAGCCGCGCTCTCCTCGTCGAGCTACCCGGCACTGGCTGGCCTGCGCACCCGCGACAGCGGCGACTTCTCCATCGCGCTGGTCGACGCATGGGCTGAGGTGCTCGACATTCTCACCTTCTACACCGAGCGTCTGGCCAACGAAGCTTATCTCGGAACGGCCATCGAAGGCCGCAGCGTCTTCGAACTCGCGCGGCTGGTAGGTTACAAGCCTTCGCCGGGAGTGAGCGCCTCAACCATCCTCGCTTTCACCTTGGCCACCGCGCCGGGCTCGCCAGCCATCGTGCCGCTTCAGGCCGGTACCCGCGTCCAGGGCGTTCCTGGCCCGGGCCAGTCGCCGCAGGTCTTCGAGACCGCCGCCGCGCTCACCGCCACCATCGCCAACAACGCCATCCCCGCCGCCACTTCAATCCCCTGGCAACTAAACGGCGGCGAAACCTCGACATGGATCGCCGGAACCTCCAATAACATCCAGCCCGGCAACCTGCTCTTGTTTATCAACGCGTCTAACGGAGTTCCATCAACCGCCGATCCGGCCGCGGTCGTGTATGTAACCGCCGTGACCCTCGATTCCACCGGAACCGGCAACACCATGGTCTCCTGGGACCAGCCGCTGCCGACGAATCTGGCGGGGAGCACGAGCACGGTTTTTCTCTACATCTTCCGCACCAAGGCGGCGCTCTACGGAGCAAACGCTCCCTCGCCGGGGCTATTTGCCACACCCAGCAACATCCCCGGTTACGGCTCGCCCGATTGGGCTTGGCAGCAGAACGCCTCCTACAGCAACGTCATCAATCTGGATAACGCCTACCCTGGGCTAAACCCGGCCGCAGGGGCCAACCCGACACCCAATCAATTGCAGTGGTTGGTGTTGACCGGCCCCCAGCCCACCGGTGCGCAGAACGCCACGCCTTCGCAGTACACCTCGTTCTTCCAGATCGAGGGTGCCTCGGAGTCGAATCCGGCGCTTTACGCGCTCTCCGCGAAAACAACCCGGCTGGTGCTTGGCAGCAGCGCCGTTCTGCCCGGAGGTGGGGACGCTTCGCTCGACACGGACGAGCTCTTGTACGAATTCGTGCAGGAAACCCGCTCCACCACAGCTTACGTCGGCAACCAGCTTCTCACCTTCGCCAATCTCCGACTCACCGCACCAACGTTAAGCGCCCCATATTCCTATGCGCTCGCGACGGGAATGATCGTTCCCACCTTCGCCGAGTCGATCACTCTCGCCGGCCTGGAAACCATCTCCGACAACGCGCCCATCGGCGTGAGCGGCAAGCGGGTGCGCATCGCTCCCACCCAGGCGCTGACCGGGAGCGGCACGAACGCGTCCAGCAATGGCGGATTCACACCCTCCGGCGCCACCGGAGCTCTCGCCGCCAGCCTCAGTCAGCCATTCCTCATCGACGCTTTCCCGCCGATCGAGGACCCCAACATCTCCGGCAACCTGCTGTGGAGCGTGCTCACCGTCACTGGCCAGCCCGGAACCCTCTCCGTGCCCGCCGCTTCCGTGCAATTGCTGCCCTCGGTCACGGCCGATGCTCTCGCCGGCGAGGCCGCTCTGGTCTCTGTCGCAACCGTGAAGGGAGCCACCACCGTCCTCACGCTAGCCGCCCCACTACAGCGCCTTTACGACACCCCGACACTCAACGTGAACGCCAACGCCGTCGAAGCTTCGCATGGAGAGACGATGCGCGAGGTGGTCGGCTCGGGCGACGCCACCAATGCGGCGCTTCAGTTCCAACTTAAGCAGTCACCGCTCACCTACACCTCGGCGTCCACCTCGGGTGGGGTCCAAAGCACCTTGCAGGTGCGGATCAACAATCTGCTCTGGAATGAGGTCTCGAACTTCCTCAGCTCCGCCCCCGGCGATCGTGTCTTTGTCACCCGTCCCAGCCCCACCGGCGGTCCATTCCTTCAGTTCGGCGACGGCATCCAGGGCTCGCGCACGCCAACCGGGACCTCCAACATCCAGGCCCAATATCGCAAGGGGATCGGCATCGCCGGCATGGTGGCTGCCGGGCAACTGACCCAGCCGCTCGACCGTCCACAGGGCCTTCAATACGTCACCAACCCCGGGCCGGCCACCGGCGGCGCGGACCCCGCAAGCCCGTCGGACGCGCAGCAGTCCGCGCCCTTGCCCACGCTAACTCTGGGCCGCATCGTCTCGCTTGAGGACTATCAAAACTTCGCTCTGGGCTTCGCCGGCATCTCGATGGCCCTGGCCAGCTGGACCTGGTTCGGTTCCATCAGCGGCATCTTCCTCACCTTGGCCGGCGAAGGCGGCACGCAGCTGAATGCCGGTGATCAGGTTGTGCAGAACCTGATGCAGGCTTACCAGAACTACGGCCTGCAGAATGTGCCGGTGCTGCCGGTCAGCTACGTTCCCCAGAACTTCGAGATCGGCATGCAGGTGCTGGTGAACGCGCCCACCTACGATCCAACAGTCGTGATTCCCCAGGTCTGGCAGGCGTTGACGGCGGCCTTCGCCTTCGGCCAGCTTGCGCCCGGCCAGAGCGTCAGCGCCAGCCAGATTATTCAAATTGCGCAGCAGATTCCCGGAGTCATTGCTGTCAACCTCACTGCGCTCAACCTGAGCGGAGCCGCCGGCGCCCAGCCTGCAAATATTCTCTGCGCCAGCGGTCCTAATCCCGGAAATGCCTCCGGCACGCCACCCCCCACCGGCGCGCAGGTCCTGCTGCTTGACCCGGCATCGGTGGGCAATGTGGGAGTGTGGTCATGAGCACGACGCCCTCGCCCATCTACTCCCTGCTGCCTGCGGTCTTTCGCAATCGCGACACCGCGCAGGGCGGCCCGCTGCAAGCGCTCTTTGCGGTGCTCGAGAGCCAATACGGCCTGGTGAAAGACAACCTCGCCCAGCTTTACGACGACCAGTTCATTGAGACCTGCGCGCCCTGGGTGATTCCCTATATCGGCCAGTTGATTGGCTTCGACACCGTCTATACCGCCGCGCTCACCAGTCCGGATAGCCGCGCCGAAGTAGCCAACACCATAGGCTACCGGCGGCGCAAAGGCACACTGGTTGCGCTCGAGCAAATCACCCATGACGTCTCTGGCCGGGCCACCATGGCGGTGGAGGAGTTTCGCAACCTGGTCACCACCCTGAGCCTGCGCGATGTCCGTCCCACCCAATTCGCCACCGCTAGCCTGCGCACCGCCGCCGACCTCGAAGACCTCAACGGCCCATTTAACGCTCTCAATCGCACCATCGACGTGCGCAGCATTACTCCCCGCACCAGCTCGCCGCAAGTGCCGGGCGCCACTCCCCTCGAAATCGTCCTGCACGGCCCGGGCCGCTTCAACGTGCCCCAGGTCTCCGTCTGGATGTGGCGCTGGCAGAGCTGCCCGGTCACCAATTCCGTGGCATTCCCTCAGGGTGGTGGCGGATATTCTTTCAGCTCGCTCGGCGGCCCGGTTCCACTCTTCCAGACTGTCCCCGACGAATCAGCGCCGTTCTCTTGGCTGGTGCAGGAAGAAGATGTTCCCGAGCCGATCTCGCTGCAGCGCTTCTCCGCGAACCTGCCCAGCTTCTATCCCAGCAGCATCGAGTTGATTGCCGACGGCAGCCCCGTGC
>Ga0206966_1213_pt1 | contig 13294 bp, 6 predicted proteins | sample Alteio_BWOrgHeat_23_FD_152970 | JGI IMG/M metagenome (GOLD analysis project Ga0206966, IMG submission 152970) | Enriched cells from forest soil in Barre Woods Harvard Forest LTER site, Petersham, Massachusetts, United States -... | ecosystem: Environmental > Terrestrial > Soil > Temperate forest > O...
AGCCGAGTGCGGGCCCTGTGGGCCGAACGTATTGACCCATTGGCCAAACCACAAGCCTAGCGTAGCCGCCGTGGTTTGCTGGTTGGTCAAGGTCCATTGACATCGCGCAGCGTCGCCAATAATGTCGACTCGAAGCTCCATACGGATATTTGATTCCGTGCAGGCGCCATAAAAATATCGGTCGCTGGCGCCCCAGTAAGCTGTATCGATTCCGCCTTTCCCAAAAAAGGCTGCGTTAGCCTGGGCTGTAGTGGCGGTGCCCTTCATGAGAGCCGCGACGGCTAGGTTTCCACTGACACCTGTATAGGTTCCCATGGTGAGACCAAGCGCATCATCGATGGGCATATTCGAAAGCGGAGGGTCATCTTGAATCGATCCTCCGTTTGGCAGCGGTACATTCTGATCGGCGCCCTCATAAAATCCAAGTCGACCCGGCATATCCAAAGTCGTCGTGGGTTGCCCCATACATCCATCGTAGGTGACCTTACCGGTCGCACCCATAACGGCGCCAAACAGGGCATCGTATTGGAACTCGATCCCATAGTCGGTCGAGTATGGATCCATGGTCACAGCTGGGTCCCAGCAATAAATGACCCAGTCTTGATTTGTCAGAGTCGGAGGAGGGAAATCAAGTGGGTTTTTCTGGGCTTCAGCACTAGCGGCCAAACAACCCATCACACCTAAGAAAAGGAGCGCCTTTGTAAGCTTGCGGTTCATCGTATTTCCTGTCAGATATTGTTAGAAACTGCCCCCGGCCATGTTCTTAGACGGGGGCAGAGTTCTATTTAGGTCGCACTTCTCGCGAATTCTATCCTGCTTTTCCTTTGCCAACGCGAATCTTCGTGTTGGTGCCTTTCTTCGCCTTGGGCGGAGGTGGCGGCGTTCCAGTAAAGAAGAACGTTCGTGGCGGGCAGAAGATAAACGGTTCGTGAGTCAATGCGTCCGGAGCGGGCCCCGGCACGTCAGCGATGTTCCTGGCTCCATAGCGCCAGTAAATCGGTGTCGTCTGACTTGCATTCGGGAAATATACGCCTGGATCGATACCAGAACCTGGGTTCTGGATCGTACCGGTCTGATTGCTAAAGAAATTGGCTACTTGGAAGAAGGTTCCCTTAGCAAAGTTGATCGTTGAGGAGAACTCCAGAACGTACTGTACGGTAATGGGAGATGTTGTTCCAAGAACCGATGTCGTAGAGAAGTTTGTAGCGCCGTTCAAAGACTGACCTTGAAGTGGCGTTCCAAGAACGGGAACGTTAAGTGGCGTTGCCAGACCAACTGCCGTAACTTTCGAAGTCAGGAAGTAGCAGAGCTGACCGCCGCCAGTCGTCGTGCCAGTCGTACCGGCGGTCGACGTAGTGCCCGTACCAGTTGTACCGGTCGTACCAGTCGTGCCGCCAATCGATCCCGACGTGCCTGTTGTACCGGTGGTGCCTGTCCCCGTTGAACCGGTCGCCGTTGAACCGGATGCCGTCGATCCCGATGCGGTTGATGCCGTGCTCGTGCCGCCACTTGTCTGGCTCGAGCTGCCACCAGGCAAGTCGATCGACAAGAGGTCATAGACTTCTTGAACTTGGTAAATGTACTGTTGACCGACCGCGATACTAGGAACGGCGATCGTATTTGCCGAGTCAAAGGATTGAGCGTAGTTGCAGACTTGGTTGAAGCCAGCCTGATTAGCCTGGAAGACGGCGTAGTCGAGGGCTCCGATCGCGAAGGTGTTACCTAGAGCGTCTGTATAGTCCTGAGACAAGCCGTTTGCGACTCCGATCGGTGAATCCAACACGTCGTTGCGCCAAATCTGCCAAGCAGCTCTCTGTGAGTTGCCGCCCGCAAATGCATTGGGACTCCAAGTGAGATGAACCGCAGGAATACCTGCTTCATTCGGATACATTGTCGCTCGAGCAGCCACGTTCGAAACCGTATCTTGGCTTCCACCGTTGCCGGCGCCAACAAGCGCGACAACTACACCAAGGACGAGAGCGACTGACACAAGACCAGATGGGAACGAAGTGTTCCGAACCGGATGAACGTGGATATCCCCAGCCGGATCGACGTCGACGTCGGGCACCTTAAAGACGACGCGAATTCGGTCGCCTGGCTGAATTCCACGCTGAATATTGCTCGCCACAATATAGGCGCTGTCGGGCTCTACTTCTGTAACTCGTGCCGTTGCAACCTGCTCTCGATTCCGCAGCACGATGACTTCCTGACCGGAGGTAAATCCTGCCCGGGCGCCCTTGTTGATAAGCGCCTTGTTCTCTTGGGTGTTGAGAACGGTACCAACCGGAAGCCGGTGGCTCTTGATCTGGTTAACGGCTTCATTGGCAGCCTGTAAAATCGCGTCTTGGATCAAGCTATCGTCTGAGACGCTGCCCGATCGAATGGCCGATACTCCCTTAAGAGCGGCGCCGTTTACAGGAAGGCCAGAGCCTACGTCGTAAACGACGATTCTCATGACGATACTGGCCTGTTTGCCGCTCCCCGTTGGGCTCACCTGATAGCTGGCGATTTCGCCCTTTACGATCGACGACGCGCTAACTTCCTGGCCTAGACGAAGAAGGTTCACAAGTCCATCGGGTGGAGAAGAAATGCTTAGGTTCTCGGTAGCTCGCTTTACGGTATCCGCAGGAACGACGTCGAATTCACCTGACTTCCCAAGAGCGCTAGAAAATGCCTCGGCAGCTTTCGCTCCGTAGGTAGTCCCTGGGGACTTCTTGTTGACAAATTCCGTCACGGCCCAGCTCGGTGGCGCAGAAAGCTGCGCATTCGCTCTCGCGATTAGAGCGAGCGTGATGGATGGCAATATCAGAGCCGCTATGGCGACCTGACTGATGACCTTTCCGGTTAACGATGCTTATATTCAAAAGTGGAATGCCACGCCGGTTGGCGCATTAGGCAGCGGCACCGAGAAGCGAGTCATCGTCGCCTATTACCGAACTACCTGGGGTGTTTCAGACTACGCTAAGCCCTATTCCGCGATTATCGATGGGCCGGCGGTTGTAGCGACAAGTCCAGGGAATCCTGCGAATTTCCAAAATGCACCGATTACGGTCGGCGTCGATATCGACGATACGCGCGGATTCTCACAAGACGATCAGTCCGTACCCTTGGAAGACATCGAAATCGATTTGGATCTTCCGCCAGGAATGACAGATGCCAATAACCCAGCCAGCAATCACATGGTTAAGTTCTTGAACATTGTCCAGCCGCAAACCGTTGCTCACGTAGCTTTCACGGTTGCTGTCGATCCGACGCTATTTGGAACCCAGCAATACACGGTGACGATTAAGCCGAATCCCGGCTTAACGAAGGTTTTGACGGCAAACGTCGTCGTAGCAACTCAGCCCTACCTACAGTTGAACGGGAACGCAAACTTAGTTACGGCGCCTTGGCAATTTAGCTCGTCCGATTGGGCCACGATTCTTGGTGCAAGCGGTTTGGTACTCGACCAAGACTACCAAGTCTTTGGATGGGATGCCGTTGCCCAAGACTATGTACTTCAAACCGATCCTCAGAGAGGCTTTGGTTCGTTTGTAGTTTCCAACCAGAGCGTTGGTTTCGTTCCGTTGGGTGGAAACCCACAGCAGCCAAACGACTTGCAGACGGCGGCTCCGCAAATCATCATGCAGCCCGGTTGGAACTTGATCGCAAATCCATACAACTACGCGATTCCGCTTGGTCAGTTAGTTGGTGTCCCTATCGCGGACAACACAAATGCCTATACGTTCACGCAGTTGGTTAACACAGGATATGTCAATGGATTCTTGGCCTTCTGGAGCCAACTGACTCAAGCGTACGACTACACGACGAGTTACTCCGATCTGATTCAACCCAATACTGGGTATTGGATTTTCGTCGAAAGCAATCAGCCGGTGACGCTTGTTTGGCCTCCGGTGTTCCAGCCATTCTTACCGAATTTGGTCGACAACCACAATGCTCCAAAGAGTAAGGTTGGATCCGCTGAAATCGCCGGCGTTCCCTTGTGGTCTCTGCAACTCGCAGCTCGATCGAACGGAATGATCGACAGTAAGACTTCGATTGGTCAAACTGCATCGCCACAACTCGTTAACGCACTCACCAAGTTCAAAGCGCCGAAAGCGCCCGTAAAGAACGCGATCACATCCGCGATCGCTGTTCAAAAGGGAACGAAGACGATGCTTCTGGCATCGGCCCTTACAGGAGCGAACATTACGTCTCAAACCTGGGAGTGGCAAGTCTATACGCAGGCGGCAGGCCCCGTAACTTTGACCTGGCCAAACATGAGTTCGGTACCGAACAACGTTCAAATCAAATTGATCGAACCTTCGGGAGCGCAGCTTCAAATGCGGCAAGCAACGAGCTATACCTTCAATGCCAAGGCTCAAAGCGTTCAGACGGTTAAGCTGGTCGTAACGACCGGGCCTATGCTGCCTGTTATCGAAACCCTGGGCGCATCTGCCGGCAAGGCGCTCGCGAATGTGTCGTACAAGCTATCCGTAAACGCAACGACTACGGTTACGGTCACCCAAGGCGGACAGCCGATTGCGACCTTACTTAGTAACAGAGCTGATAACTCCAACTTAACTCTCGGGACATCGTGGAATTATTTGGATTCCGCGAATCGTCGAGTGAAGGCAGGTACGTATCAGGTTGTTATGACTTCGACTCCGTCGGGTGGCGTTACCGCGTCCAAGTCGGTCTCGATCACGGTCGGCAAGTAGGCCGTTAAAACAAATGGGAGCGAAGCAACTTCGCTCCCATTTTCAATTGCACCCCACCTCTTTCGCGTTTGCAGGGATGTCTATGCCCGCCGCTCCACGAATCCTTGCGTTTACTCTCCTTCTTCTCGCGTTCGCGAACGCGTTGGCGGATTCCTCCATCAAGCTGACGCCGTTTCCATCGATGAGTGTCGCGGATGGCAGAAGCACGGTCACGATCACGGCCGAAATTCGGGATCAGAATGGCCATGTGGTCGCTGACGGCACTCGCGTTGAATTTGACACGACGGTAGGCACCTTCCGAGAGACAAGCGCGGCTACGGTAAGCGGTTTCGCACGCGCGGTGTTAGTGGCTCCCACAACATCCGGTGTGGCAACTATCACGGCGACGGCCCTTACAGGCGGCGTAAGTCCAACAACTTTGACATATGAGTTCTATGCCGACCGAAGCTCTCTTTCGTCCGCGAAGGAATACATTGAGATCGTGTCTCCCAGCTATATGCAGTACGCGCAGCTATCGTCAGGCGTGAAGATTATCGCTGCCGCGGCCCCAAATGGCGGCGTGTCGCTAAAGTATAGAGACATTTCTTTAACAGCCGACGACATCCAGCTCTCAATCAATGAGTATGAATTAAGAGCCAGAAAAGTGAAGCTGAAGATGGGGAAGTTCGAGAAGGACTTCGACGAACTTAATTTGCTGCTAGATAGGAGGACGGGCTTTGGTACCACAACATACAAGAGAAAGCGCCCCGACGTATTCGTCACCCAAGGACCTGGACTAGCGTTTGCGAAGCAAGGCACGGCCGGACAACTTCAAATTCCGCCCGATGAAGATCGTTACGGGCTCGTCGATGTGGGGAGATTTGGCGTCTCTGCTTCGGAGAAAAGAAACCCGGCAATCTTTTTTACCTTTACGGACCTAAGCCACGCCGCCTCAACGATTTCCGCCCGAAAGGCGATCGTGTTTCCCAAGCGTAAGATCCAATTTCAAGCCGCGAAAATCTACATTGCCGGATCGAAGGTCTTTACGATCCCGCTTATGGAGTATGACTTGACTATTGCAACTCCTCTCGTTACCGAGCAGATGCTCGGAATTGAGGACAGTCAGCTAGAAATCAATTACCCCTATATTCTTTCTATGAAGCCGGGCGAGACCTCGCTTCTGCGCTTTCGGACCGGTGACGAATACGGCCGAGGCGAAACTGTCGACCGAGGCGCCTTTCTTGACTACGAACTCCACTGGGATCGTGGCGACGACATGCAGGGAAGCTTCATTTTCTCAGGGATTGGTCGAACCGACTGGGATGCGGCTTTCAGCGAATACCTTCGACTGGATGACAGGACTTCCGCTTCGGCGCAGCTCTTGACTCCGGCCGGTACAGGCTTCTTCGGGACTGCCTTGATGAGTCACCAATTCAACGGCTTCTCGGCTAGCCTAAGCGGTGATGCATCCCGCACCTTCGAAGGGATTCAGTTCACCACTGAGGACTATTCGGCCACACTGGCGAAGGACCCGATTAAGGTTGGCGCGTTGCCACTAAAGCTCTTTCTTGAACTGACAGCCACATCATCTTCAAACCAGCTTCTTCACGAAACGCAGTCGGGAGAGGGCACCCGAGCCAGGCTGCAGTCTACGCCCATTCACGTTATCGACCGAAATACAACCGTAACTTCAAGCGTCACCGCAAGTTACCTTTCTGGACAAAACGAACTGCATGGGCCCCAGTTTCTAGCAACATCGACACTAGCACACACATTTAGTTCCGCATTTTCGGCAGGTTTAACGTATAACTTTACGCGAGACGGTTTCAACGAGTACGTCATCGGCGAGCATCAACTATCGCTCCAAACGACTTACCATACTGGTCGCTTCGAATTCACCAACATTGCGAGTAAGAGCTTAGACATCAAACGCGAGACTCTCTTCAGCGATCTGGGGTACAAGTTCAGCAACTTATGGCGAATCAAAGCGGGATATACCTACGACAACTATCTCGATACCACGTACATAGACTACAACTTTGGGTTCGGATACAGGATCGCCTGGAGAGAAGTTGGGTTGATCTGGTCTGAACAAACGAGACGTATTGGATTCCAATTTCTTGGCGTTACGGTTTTTTAGCGGGTTAGTCCTTGTCCTAATGACTTCGGCCGGGTATGGCCAAGCGTTTGGGCGGTTCGGGTATGAGCAATCCGTCGCTCTACCAGGTCTCAAAATAGATAAAGAAGGCTTTGCCGCCGCCGACCCAATCGCGGATAAGATTCGGTTTGCCGTTCCTTCAAAAGATTGGAAACCTTCATCGACCAGCGAAATTGAGCAGATTGTCAATCTATCTGGGAGGGCGGGCTGCCCTTCCCAAGCGATGTTCAACCTCGCAGGACTTGGCTTCTCGCTTTACTTTCCGCTCGGAATCGACCTGAGGATCGGGACGCTTGGCGCCCCATATTTAAGCTGGGAGCAAGGAACCGTGGGAGAGAACGTAGCAACTCCGGAAACGAGGTGGCTTGTGATCTCATTTCGAGATCGTCAGCCATCGGTCGTATTAGGGTTTCCCAATGGGGCCGCTAGTCTTAGCATAACGGGCAAAGCCGGATCTTGGGCGATCAAAAGCCAGGGCAAGTTCAAAGGCTGGGTACGCGTCGGCCTACCCCAAGGGCTCGACGCCCAACTTGCTAACACGGCAGCCTCCCTCGGTCGTATCGCCAAAGCTGCATCGGCCCAAGCTCGCTTTTGGACTTCGATGCCTCCCAGGTTGCTTAAGACGAGTCTCGCGTCGGATCTCCATTCGGTAACGGCTACATGGCAGTTCGATCAAACGGGAGCGGTTGTGCCTCCCGCCGCCGACTTGGCATACATTGGCGGATACCCCTTAACGATTCAAACACCTACCTCGCGTCTGTCTGGCTGGACCGAGTCGGGTCCAACCGATGTGGTGACGGGATCTTCGCTTACGATCCGGTTCCCGGTTCGCCGTGTCCCGACCGGTCGCTGCCTGACAATAGGAACTTTAGCTACGCAGCCGTTAGGCTCGGCATCGTTCTTAGATATTCCCTCCGTTGCGAGATTGGCTTTAGAGACGCTTTCTGCGGGCCGGGACTCACTTACAAACAGGAGCGCTCAGAGTACGACAAACGAATACATCACTCAAGCCGGCTACTCTCTTGAGCCTTGGAGCGGCCAGCAGTTGCCTTTCGACCGGACCGGCAAGGGTATCGATCTAGCCGCTGCCCATGCCTTGCTTGCTCAAGCAGTGACTTCAACCTCGAAATCAACCTCTGAGTCAAACTCCCTTCTCACTTCCGTATGCTGGCGGCAGGATTGGCTAACTTGGCGGGTGTGGGTACCCGACGAGGCAACGGCACAACGCGCAGGAGCGCTCGCGTCAATGGCGGGCGCGCTATGTCCGGAACCCGAGCGAAGGCTTGCTGCAGCGATGTTCCAAGCAGGGCTAAGCGGGTACCGCGGGCTGAACGTTTGGAAGAAGCGGAAAGGGCTTATCGATCAGACGCCAAAGCTTATCGAGCCACTCTACGGTCTTCGCAAAGGCCTATTTGGCCTACAGGGGCCGGAAGAAGATGGAGAAAGCTTTGCGAAGTCGCTGTTGAGCCCGCTACGTATCTTTAGCGAAAGTCCCGTTACGCTTCTCAAGCAAGGCCCCGACTATGCCCTTCAAACCGACCCTGTAGAAGCTAAGCAGTACGTTATTATGCTTGCCAGCGCCTACCCGATCGAAATAAAGAGCCTCAATAACGTCTCGTATATTAAGGTCGTGTCTGCGCTAGGATTTACCGAGATCCATTACATTCCCCAGGTTACTGGGTTATGCGAATTCAAACTAATCCTCCCATCCTACGCCCAACCCCCACCCCCAATCTCACCGGTCCCCAACTATTCGGAAACGGCGCGATAGCGGAATCGATTAAGTTCCGGTTAGGGAACATCCAAATCGACATTGTAGTGGAGGCCGACATTTTGGTTTCGGACAAGCGCGCCTTCGACGACGCTTTTGGCGGCTACCAGCAGGTTGTGGGTTTCGATGGGATGCTGTGAGTACAAGACCGCAGGTAGGGAATCGTATTCTTCGAGAAGCTCTTTAATGACGGAGTCGGCTTCCTTGAGCCCGTGATTGGTCCTTACGATGCCGACGTCTGCGGTCATCGTTCGCTGAAGCGTGCGACGCAACCGGATCGATTCGGCTTCCGCGATACAGTGCTTGGAAACACGGTCGACCTTCGAAAGTGAAGGCATCTCGTCGTCTTTTGACGCTTGGGCGGCGGCAACCGCAAACACGAGTGCCTCAAGGAGGCTATTGCTTGCCAATCTATTGGCCCCGTGAACCCCGGTACTTGCGACTTCGCCCGCCGCATAAAGCCCCGGGATACTCGTGCGCCCGTCCAAATCGGTCGACACGCCGCCGCAAGAGTAGTGTTGAGCGGGCACGACCGGGATCCAATCCTTTTCGATTTCGAGGCCAATTTCCCTTAGCCGTTCGAAGATCGTGGGGAATTCGTGCTGGATGAGAGGCGGGTTCAGGTGGGTCATGTCCAGATAAACGCACCATGTCCCGTGTTTTTTCATTTCGGCCTCGATAGCCCTCGCCACTACGTCGCGCGGAGCCAATTCGAGCCTATCGTCGTAGTCATACATGAACCGTCGGCCAAGGTGATTCCGCAATGTCCCTCCCACCCCGCGCACGGCTTCTGTGATGAGAAAGCTTCGAAGCTGGGGGTGGAAGAGAGTCGTTGGATGGAATTGCATGAATTCCATCCCTTCCACTCTTGCGCCAAGTTCGAGCGCCAATGCGATACCGTCGGCGGTCGCAACCCTAGGGTTGGTTGTATGCTGATACATCCTCCCGCACCCTCCTGAGGCAAGAAGCGTAGCCTTTGCCGTGAAGTGCTTTAAGCCCAAGCCTTCGATCTCAGCGGAGGCGCCAACGCATTTGCCTGAAGAGGAAAGCAGTTTCGTTACGAACGCATGCTGAAAAACAACGATCTCGGGATTCGCCCGCACCGAGGCCACCATCGCGCGTTCAACCTCCCAGCCGGTCTTATCCGCATGGTGAACGATCCTATTTCGGCTGTGGCCGCCTTCGCGTCCAAGCGCTAGATCCTCACCGGAAACGTCGAATCTAGCTCCTAAGTCGATTAGCCACTGAATCGCTCCCGGCGCGTGCTGAACGAGGTACCGGACCGCTTTCTCATCGCACAAGCCGGCCCCGGCGATCAGCGTATCTTTCTCGTGCAACTCCCAGGAATCCGCTTCCCCTACAGCGGCCGCAATGCCGCCTTGAGCCCAACTCGTGTTGGAGTCGGATACTTCGCCTTTGGTAAGAACGCAGACTCGACCGTGGCGAGCCGCCATTAGGGCGAAAGTCAACCCAGCCAAACCGCTGCCGATGACCAAAAAATCAAATCGATCGGAATTCATCGCACCTGCCTATTTGTGTCCGGGAACTAACTTAGTCAACTTCACGGCGACGTCGTTGACAACAACCGGGATTGGCATTCGCACCTTGCCACTTATTCCCACATGAATGGTGCTGATGCTAGTCGCCTGACCTCTCCAAGTATCCCAAATCTCCATTCGCCAATCGCCGGCGGACAGGCCCTCAAGGCTGATGATGCTCGGCTGCACGGGCGGGAACTGGGTCTTATCGACAATCACTCGATGCCAAGTTCTGCCTTCAGGTCGCGCCCAAACAATCACCGTCGAATTGCCTTCAATCGCCCACGCTTGAAGGGGCGGGCCGGTCCTCTTATTGAGATCCACAAACCGATACCCGGCCATGAACCAGTCGTTGCCGATATTCTCAACCGTGATCGTGTGATCTCCCGACGGAACCGTGATTCCGTACCGTCCGGAATACTTTGAAACTGATCCGCCCTGTGCTCCATTTTCTCCTGCCGGAAAATCTCGGGTCATCACCGGATCGCCATCGAGGGAAAGCTGCAATGTTGCCCCACCCGAGCCGGAAACATCGCCTACGATAACGTCAAATCGCGTTTGTCGGTCCAGATTGACTTTGAACCGAACGGGATTGTGCCATGCGGGATGATTCCGCTCACCGTGCTGGATTCCGGGCAGCGGCAAATCCCCGTCGGCCTTTCCATGGAACACGGTTACGATGTGAGGCCGGTTCGCATCGCCATCCGCCCACTGCACGGGGCCACTTTCGAAAGAAAGATCTTTTCTCTCGGCAGGGATAGGCGGCTGCTGATATCCGATGTCGACATTTGAGCGATGGAAATCTTCCCCCGGCCAATCGATACCTTTTGCGAATTTTGCGGCGGCGCCAAAGAGCGGATAGAGATTCTTGGGGGCGATCAAACTGTCCCACCACCAGGGTATTGCCGCTCCAGAACTCCCAGTAGCTAAACTCATCCAAATTGGATCGTGGATTTGGAGCCCAGTAGGATCTTGAGCCATTCGGGGACTGGAAGCGTCGGCGCCGATCTCGCTGACAAAATGCGGCTTTCCCCACTCGGCCTTTCGAGACTGTTGGTAGAGGACGCCCCCGGCCACATCGGGGTTATTATACGAATGGGTTTGTGCGAAATCCAACTCTGGCAACAAATCCAAGTTGCGGTTTCCCATGCTGTTGGAGAGGCTCGTCGATACAAGATGGTGGTAGGGATCCATCGCTCTCAGGGAATCTCCCATCCGCTGGTGCCAAGCTTGGACGACATCGCTAGAATCATCTTCCGTTAGATCCACTTCATTCCAAAACTCCCACGCCATGACGTTTGGGAACGCCGAGTAACGGGCCACCAAATACCGGAGCTTCGCCTTATAGAAGCGGTCCATTTGCGAGTTCGTCCAGAAGTCGGTCCAAATTCTTAAGGGCCCGCCATTGTCGCGGTTTACCGGCGCTTTATCCCAAGCGGGGAATGCGTCGTGGGCGCGCAGGGTGTTGTACGAATCGATCGTAAGCATGACGTTCATGCCGTTTTGCTGAGCTTTTCCCAGGACTTCGTCGAGCCGCCAGGCGTTGGCCAGTTCGAATTGGCCCATACCTTTGCCTTCTTCCGATTTACCGCTCAGCTCCATGGCAAAGGTTACCCACGAGGGACCGAGCCACAAGCGCGTATAGTTCGCCCCGACACCGCCGTACGCAGGAAGCCATTCGTCGTAGCTAAAGCTTCCGCGGTCGTTTCCCCAACAGATGTTTGCGCCGATCGGATAGTAGGACGTCCCATCCGAGTATTCGAAGTACTGTCGATTCCTCGGGCTGACCTTCAAAAAGCCATGTGCGTCGGATGCCTCAGCTTTGAAATGTATCGGTTCGGATGTGATTGAACCGGTTCGGTCCTTCACCGAAAGAGTCAAGGTATATAGGCCCGTTTCCATTGGGCACACCCTCAGCCGCCATTCGGGTTCTTCTTTCTTTGTCAGAACCTCTTTACCGTCCTTGAGCGCCCTGTCGAACGATCGGTAGAAAAACCCAGGGACGGAGCAGGATTCACCTTTTGGGGAAATGACTTTTGCATCCAAACTTATGTCGCTTGGATCGAAAGGGTTGTCGAAAGTCGCACCCAGGTCTACCTTGAATTCTTCAACCTCAAATCTCTTTGTAACCGGAGTCAGGGGAGTAACCGACCGAATCGCAAGCGGCTCCTTCTTGAAGTAAGGAGTTACAACCGGTTCCCACTGACCCAATTGAAGCGCGAACGTGGCCAGCAAGAGAGACATACCGTTCCGTCGACACCCAACACCTAATAGAGAAACATCGGTTTGCCCAGCATATCGGACATTTTTGGACGATATTCATGGACGTCGTAAAGTTGGTTAACGTCGACACGGCGGACACCGCCAAGAATGTCATTTATTGGAACGATGCCGTACCTTCCTTCCCTTAAATTGACCATATATCCGGACTTGCCTTGCAAGATCATCTGAGTGGCGAGGTGGGCATAACTCATGGCAACCATTCGGTCCAACGCATCTGGCTCACCGCTTCGCATGAGGTAAGCGACTTGCTGATAGATGATGTTTTGCCCGGTTAAATGCTTGATGGCATCTCCCGCAATCGAACCGATTCCGCCACGCTTTCTGTGTCCGTAGGCGTCGGCTTGCCCCGTTTCTATGATCTCTCCGTCCACCATTTGCGCGCCTTCCGAAATGGTCATGATTGCGTAATGGCTTGGATTCCGCCTTTTATCGTCGACCAGCATTTTCGCAAGGCGTTCTACATCGAACGGCACTTCCGAGATGATCGCTCTGTCGACTCCGGCCAGATATGCCGAGATCAACGACGTTTCACCTGAATTGCGGCCGAACAGCTCCACGATACAGAGTCGCTCGTGTGAGCCGGCTGCCGTTCGCAGTGAAGTTATGAAGTTGACGCTTCGAGACACGGCTGTCGAAAAGCCAATACAGTAGTCAGTTCCAAAGACATCGTTATCCATCGTCTTGGGGATCGCGACGACGGGAAAGCCTTCTTTGTCGAGTCTGTGCGTATAGCTCAGTGTGTCGTCGCCACCGATCGTGATAAGCGCATCCAAACCAAGTGTGCTGAGATTTTTAAGAACATGGGGCGTAAAGTCGAGCACTTGAGCGGTTGGATCTACCGTAAGTTTTCGGTCTTGGAGGAAGT
>Ga0206966_1214_pt1 | contig 13179 bp, 7 predicted proteins | sample Alteio_BWOrgHeat_23_FD_152970 | JGI IMG/M metagenome (GOLD analysis project Ga0206966, IMG submission 152970) | Enriched cells from forest soil in Barre Woods Harvard Forest LTER site, Petersham, Massachusetts, United States -... | ecosystem: Environmental > Terrestrial > Soil > Temperate forest > O...
CCGGATCAGCAGCGAGTGCCTTGTCGAGCTTAGCAAAGTTACGGCTCATGCGCGGGCAATAGTCTGCCAGCGGACAGCGCGTGTAGATGAACGTAACGAGCAGTACCTTGCCACGGAATTGGCCGATGTGAATCAGCTTGCCATTCTGGTTAAGCAGCTTGAAATCGGGAACGGGATCACCGGCGTTAAGCGGCCGGTAGGCGACAGGTGGCTTGTAGTCCGCCTTTGCGTGGCCGACGATAACGATCTCGTCAAGCACGCTGCTGCTCTTCGATGCGAACAGCGTGGCGGTGATGGTGTCGGCCGGGTGTAGCTCGCCGATGACGCCGGGATTCTTCAGCGTATAGGGCATCATCATCGCGTCCATGTAGCCGGGAATGGCTTCGGCGTCGAGCGTGACAACGCCCTTTGCCGTATCCGTGGAGACGACGACTCCGCGTACTTTGTATTGTTTTACGTCCTGGCTCGCGGACTCAACCTGGTTAGGATTTTCCTGTAAGGAGCCGCCACGGCAACCAGTAAATCCGGCTATGGCGGCAAAAGCAATGAAGGAAAGCAGGGGGATCGGATGACGCTGCACCTCTCAGTTTACACTTAACGTTGCTCCTTCCTGCGATGCAGCTTCCTGGCGAAATCGAGCGCGCGTTTGAGAGCGGTGCGACCGTTCTCACAGCCAATGTACGTGCTGCGCGCTGGCTCAAACGTGAATACGCATTGCTGCAACGCGCCGCAGGACGCCGGGCGTGGGCGACCCCGCCAATCGAGGATTGGGAGAGCCGGCTGCTGCGTTTATGGCAGGCCCATAGCATCGCGGATCCCGACGAGCCTCTGCTCCTCACCAGCCTGCAGGAGCGCAGCGTGTGGACACGCATGCAACGGGACGATGCGGCGTTGCTGGTATCGCCTGCCCGCATGGCCGCGCTTGCCGAAGAAGCCTATGCGCTGCTCTGTGCCTACGAGGCGCATGCGGAACGCAATCGTCCCTGGGGGCAGACAGATGCAGAGAGCTTTCGCCTATGGGCTGACCTCTTTGACCGCGAGTGCGCCCAACAACGCTGGATGAGTCGCGCGCGTCTCGAGTCGCACATACGGGAAGTCATAGGCAAGGGAGGATTACCGCTGCCCGCCGAAATTCTGCTGCTCGGCTTCGATCGCATTACGCCAGCGCGGAAGAGGTTGATTGCGGCGATGGAAGCGCGGGGCACTGAGGTGCGGTTTGCCACACTGGACGCTCCTCATCAGCCACGTCGCCTGGTGAGTGCGACAGATCGTCGCGATGAGATTACGACCTGCGCGCACTGGGTTCGCAGCCTGCTCGAAGAGAATCCTTTGTTCGAAAACGCGCCGCGGCGGGTCGGAGTGCTCGCGCCCGATGTGCGTACAGTGCGCAGCGACGTTGAGCGCATCTTTCGCCGCGTGCTAATGCCAGAGACGGATGACATATCCACCCCAACCACCCGCATGCCTTTTGAGTTTTCGCTGGGAAAGCCACTCGACAGCGTGCCGGTGATCCGCGCCGCAATGTTGCTGCTCCGCTGGATTGCCAATCCATTGAGCGAAGAAGAGGTTTCGTGGTTCCTGCTATCTGGGTTCTTCAGCGCGGATGCGTCCGACTATCTTGTGCTGGCGAGCTTCGACGCCAGCTTGCGGAATTCCGGCTCACTCTCGCTCGAAATTTCGCTGCGCAACACCGTGAGGAAGATGAGAAGCGATCGCTTCCCTTCCCTTGAAGACCTGCGGACGCGGTTGGAGGGCATCTTGAAGATCGCTGCCGTAAACCACGTCGCCGAAGAAGCCCGCGTGCCCGGCCGTTGGATAGACCTGGCACAGCTTCTGTTACAGCAGTCGGGCTGGTCGAGCTCGCAACGCAGGGACGAGATCGACTTCCAGGCGCGGGTGCGATGGGAGCGGATGCTGGATGAGATAGCTCTGCTCGATTTTGATGGGCGGCGTATGCAATATCACGAATTTCTCGACGTTCTTGAGACGTTGGCGCACGAGACCATCTTCGCTCCGGAATCCCACGGCGCATCGGTGCAGATCATGGGCGCACTTGAAGCATCGGGACATCAATTCGACGCAGTGTGGTTCCTGGGCGCAGACGATCAGAACTGGCCAATGCGTGGAAGACTGCATCCGCTGCTCCCAAAAGACCTGCAGCGCCGTGCCGCGATGCCCCATGCAACGGCGGAAGATGACTGGGAAGTCGCAAAGGCGGTGACGGAGCGCGTTACGGCGAGCGCGCCGATGGTGATCTTCAGTCACGCGGAGCGGGATAAGGACGGCGAACTGCGGCCGTCGGCATTGCTCGCGCATATTGCGCCAGGCGCGCGGTGGGAAGCATCGGCGAAGCTGCTCTCCGAGCTCGACGTTTGGACATCCGCGCACGCGGCGAGCAGGCTGGAAGAGATCACCGATGCATCCGGAAAGATTGCGTGGCCGCGCGAGCAGTGCGCCGGCGGAGCGTCAGTACTCAAAGATCAGGCGGCGTGTCCCTTTCGCGCCTTCGCGGCCAAGCGGCTGTACGCAGAAGAACTCAATCGTAGCGACTGGGGCCTGTCCGCCGCGGAGCGTGGGCTGCTGCTGCACAAAGTGATGGAGCGCCTGTGGTCTCCCGAGAATGGTCGGTTGCATACTCTCGCTGATCTGCAGGTGGCGATTGCCGAGGGCCCGCTTCAAGCTGTGATCGAAGGGGCGATCGGGGATGTTTTCGAGAAGCTTGTCGCAGAGCAACGCGGCGACAGGTGGATGGAGGCGTATCTCGCGAGCGAGCAACGCAGACTGCTGACACGCCTTGATGAATGGCTTCGCAAGCACGAGGCGGAGCGCTTGCCCTTCACTGTGGAGGCGACCGAGAGGGTGCTGGATGACGTGAGCGTGGGCGGACTGAAGCTGCGGTTGCGCGCCGACCGCATCGATCAAGTGGCGGATGTCCAGCAACTGCTCGTCGATTACAAGTCGGGAAAGGTATCAACGAACGATTGGGATGGCATGCGGCCGAAGGAGCCGCAGCTTCCTCTCTATGCGACCTTCGGCAATGTCGAGAACGTGTGCGGCGTGGTGTTCGCGCGGATCAACGTGGAAAAGACCGGCCTCGAAGGCTGTTTGAGCGATGTGCGCGCGCAGTTGTTTGCGGACAAGAGCACGAGTTCGAAGCTGATGAAGAATCCTTATGACGACGCGACGCGCGACGAGTGGAGGGCGGCGCTATTGAACCTGGCCGAAGATTTTTTGTCCGGCCACGCGCAGGTGGATCCCAGGGATGGCATGAAGACCTGCAAGTTCTGCGCTCTGCCGGGGCTATGCCGTGTGGCGGAATTGCGAGAGGCGTCGACCCAGGACGAGACAGAACCGGGTGAAGGCGATGAGTGAAGCCGTGGTCCGACTGATACACGAAAGGAATGGGGATCTTGACCAGCGTGCGCTTGCCCTCGATCTGTCGCAGACGTTTATTGTGCGCGCTCCGGCGGGATCGGGTAAAACCGATCTGCTTACGCGTCGTTTTCTTAAACTGCTCGCGGTCGTGAGTGAGCCGGAAGAACTTCTCGCAATCACCTTCACGCGCGCGGCGACGGCGGAGATGCGGTCCAGAGTGTTGAATCACCTCGAAGAATCGGCCCGCACACCCGAGCCCGCACCTGATGAGGACGAGCGGATAACGCTGGCACGTACTGCACTGGCCAACTCCGAGGCGCGGGGCTGGAGAATCCTCGAGCAGCCGCAGCGGCTGATGATCGAAACTATCGACTCGTTGTGTCTGCGCATCGCGCACGGGCAGCCGCTCCTGTCGCGGATGGGCGGAATGCTAAGTCCCGCAGAGCGTGCGGATCTGATGTATGCCCAAGCGGCACGGCGCACACTGGGGCAGCTCGGCGGCAATGACGCGGCGCTCAATCATGCGCTCATGCATCTGCTGGCGATGCGCGACAACAATTTGCCGGACTGTGAAAAGCTCCTCGCGGAAATGCTGGCGCAGCGCGACCAGTGGATACGAGCCTTTCCACTGACCGGCGACTTGGAAGAGGCTGAATGGGACAAGGTGCGATCGAATTTGGAAGCTCCTTTCCGGCGTGAGGTGAAGCGGGCTCTGAGAGAGGTATACGATTCGCTCGCATCCGAGCCGACGCTTGCCGACGAGCTGGTGGAGCTGGCCGATTATGCGGCGAGCAATTGTCCCGAGAATTTTGGATTGCTCTCAGGCTTAGGAGCGCTCCCTGCTCCGGAGAAGCTGGCGATTGAGCACTGGAAGTGTATTGCCACGTTTTTATTGACCAAGAACTACGACTTTAGAAAGTCAGTGACCATAAGTCAGGGCTTTCCGCCGTCCGGGCTGCATGCGAAGGAGCAGAAACGGCGCATGGAGTCGCTCCTCGGACGCCTCCAGGAAATCCGCGGCCTGCGCGAAGCATTAGAAGGATTGGCCAAGCTCCCCCTGCTGCGGTACGACGAAAATCAGTGGCAGACACTGCGGCACCTCTTCATGACGCTGCGGCGCGCGGTCGCCGAGCTGCGCGTGATTTTTGCGGAGAGCAATGTCGTCGATTTCACGGAGCTGGGAATTGCGGCACGGCAAGTGCTGAGTGATACGGAGGTCAATCCTGACCTGCTGCTGGCGCTGAGCGGCGGTCTGCGGCATCTGCTGGTAGATGAGTTTCAGGATACCTCGCGAAGCCAGTTCGATCTGGTCCGGTTGCTGGTGCGCGCGTGGGATGAGGGCGATGGGCGGACGTGCTTCCTCGTTGGCGATCCCATGCAGTCCATCTACATGTTTCGGCAGGCTGAGGTAGGGCTGTTCGGACATGTGGAGCGCTGCGGCATTATGTGGGATGAGTCGACGATTGCGTGTCAGTTGGTTCAGCTCTCGACGAATTTTCGTTCGCATGCGGGATTGACGGAGGAGTGGAACCATATCTTCGCCGCGGTCTTTGACGCAAACGCGCCGGTTCCCTTCTCTCCGTCGTATTCCGCGGAGCCGGCAATGATCGCGGACGCGCTGCGAATCTATCCGCAGGTCATCTATCCGGAAAGCGCGGGCGGGCCATCGCCCGAAGAAAAAGACGAAGCGCAAGAGCACGAGGCGCAGCAGGTGCTGGAGATTGTCGAGCGTCATCTGCCGGAGATAGCACGGGCCCAGGCGGCGGGCGGCGAGTATCGCGTAGCCATCCTGGTGCGCGCAAGGTACCACCTGACGAAGATCGTGTGGCTACTGCGTGAGCGCAGGATTCCCTTTCGCGCTCTAGAGCTTGAGACGCTGGCGGAACGGCAGGAGCTGCTGGATTTGTTATCGCTGACACGAGCGCTGTTGCACCCAATGGACCGGGTCGCGTGGCTTTCGGTCCTGCGCGCGCCGTGGTGCGGTTTGACCCTCCGCGATCTGCACACGCTCACTGGCGCGGACAACCGCGAGCTGAGAAACAAACCGATGCTGGAGTTGATCGACGCGCATCTGCATCTTCTGGGCGCGGATACTACGGAGCGGGCCGCGCGGACGGTGGCGATTCTGAAGCAGGCCTTGGCAACGCGATTCGAGGGAATGCACGCAGCTTCGTTCTCGCAATGGATCGAGCGCACATGGCGCAGCCTGGGCGGAGCATTTTGTGTGGATGCCGCTGCGTACGAGAATGTGCAGACATATTTCTCCATGCTCAATGATGTGGCTCCGGACGGCGTGGCGTGTATGACCGGGGATTTTGACGCCGAGCTGACGTGGCTGTTTGCGCAGCCCGATCCTATCGTGAGCGAACGTGCCGGCGTGCAGTTGATGACCATTCACAAAGCCAAAGGGCTGGGCTTTGATGTGGTGATCGTTCCGGGACTCGACAGAAAAGCAGCGGCGGACCAGTCGTCACTGATCGTTTCGCTGGAGCGCACAAATGCGGACACGGGCGAGGACGAGATGCTGGTGGCGCCAATCGATGCCAAGGGCGACGACAGGCATCCAACCTATCGCTGGGTGCAGAGGCTGCGCGCGGCACGCTTTGATGAGGAGATCAAGCGGCTGCTCTACGTGGTCTGCACGCGAGCGAGAAAAGAATTGCATCTGCTGGGGACGGCCACCATGACTGCGTCAGGACTGAAGGGTGGCGACTCCAAGAGCCTATTAGACGTGGGATGGCCAGCGTTCGCGAAGACGTTTGAAGAGGCGGCGGAGAATCGGGGCCCAGAGAAGGTCGTCGATTTCCCGCTGGCTCAGGCGGTGCAGGCTTCATTTTTCGAGTTGTTCGATCTTGCTGCCGGTACTGAAGAGCGCGGGCCCCGGCTTACCGTGAAGCGGTTGCCTTCGGATGCGGAGATAAAACCGCGAGCGAAGAATGTACTTGTCGCTGGTACGATTCTGGCAGAAGCCGAGACAGCCGAGTCGGTTCGTCCGGAAGGCTCGCGCCACGCGCGCGTTATTGGGAGCACAGTCCACGCGCTGCTCGATCAGTTAAGCCGTGGAGCGGACTTCTCTACGTTAGTGGGGCGGACGCGAAACATGCTGCGTGTGGCGGCATTTTTAGGCAGGGCACTCGACGAAGCTGCCCAGGAGGTGCTGACGGCTGTCAAGAATTGCACGAATGATCCAACAGGACGCTGGATTCTCGAACTGCATTCCGGCGCCCAATCGGAAGCGTCGTGGACCAGCTGGGGAGATGACACGCCGCAAACCTTGCGCGCCGACCGCATCTTTCGCGCTGGAGCCGCGCCGCTTGAAACGGGATTGGATTACTTGTGGATCATCGACTACAAGATGAGCGCCCCCACGGGTGTGCCGGTCGAAGAGTTTCTCGCAAAGCAGAGGGGCTATTACGCGCCACAGCTTGCGAGATATGCGGACGCACTCAGAGATCTTGAAGGGACAAACATGCCGTTACGTCTGGGTCTTTATTATCCGCGCGTGGCTCGTTTCGACTGGTGGAGCGACAGCGACTGACGCCCTCAGACCGGCTTGGTTTCGTTCACATGCATGTGGTGGCGGACATCCGCGCCGCGCACCCAGAAGATCACATCTTCTGCGATATTGGTCGCGTGGTCTGCCACACGCTCCAGGCTGCGCGAGATCATGAGCGCAGTCAGGGCCTGGGGCGCCAGTTGGGGTTCGCTCTTCATCACGTTCAACAGCGTGAAATAGGCAGTCTCGTTCAGCTTGTCGACGCTGTCATCCATGGAAAGTACGGAATCGGCGATAGCAGCGTCGCCTTCGATGAAAGCCTGTAACGACTTGCGTACCATCGCAGCGGCAAGGCTGGCCATCTTGGCCGTGTCCACCGGGAGGTCGACGACGGGGAAGGCCTCCAACTCGCGCACCCGGTCGCTGATGCTGGTAGCCGCGTCGCCCACCCGCTCCAGGTCGGCGTTGATCTTGATAACGGCAAGGATGAAACGAAGGTCGATGGCCATGGGCTGTTCCATGGCGAGGAGGTCGAGGGCCATCTGATCGATCTCGCGCTCGAAGCGGTTGATGGCCAGCTCACCGTGATCGACAAGATCGCAGACCGAGAGATCACGCACACGATAGGCTTCGACGGCGCGCTGAATCGACTGCTCGGCCATTCCGGCCATGACCAGTAATTTTTCTTTCAGATCGTTCAAGCTGCGCTGAAACCGAAGTCTCGTCATCCGAACCTGCCCGTAATGTAATCTTCTGTCCTTTTGTCGCCGGGGTTTGTGAATATCTTATGAGTCGAATCGAATTCGACAAGTTTTCCGTTCAAAAAGAATCCGGTGCGCTCTGCTACACGTGCCGCCTGCTGCATGTTGTGCGTCACGATGACGATGGTGTACTGCGACTTCAACTGAAAGATCAAGTCCTCGATCTTTGCCGTGGATACAGGGTCGAGTGCCGAGGCAGGCTCATCCATCAGTAGCACTTCGGGGTCGACAGCCAGCGCGCGGGCAATGCACAGGCGCTGCTGCTGGCCGCCGGAGAGACTGGCTCCGGATTTTTTCTTCAGGTCGTTCTTTACTTCCTCCCACAAGGCGGCATTCTTAAGCGAGCGCTCGACGACCTCGTCGAGAATGCGGCGATTGCGAAAGCCATTGAGACGCAATCCCGAGGCGACGTTGTCATAGATCGACATGGTAGGAAAAGGATTGGGGCGCTGGAAGACCATGCCGATGCGGCGGCGGACCTCGACGGGAGACACGTCCGCATAGATGTCGATATCACTCATCCTCACCGAACCGGTGACACGGGCGATGGGATTCGTCTCGTGCATGCGGTTGAGGCAGCGAACGAATGTGGATTTGCCGCAACCGGATGGACCAATGAGCGCCGTGGCCTCGTTAGGGGGGATGGGCAGATTGATATCCAGAAGGGCATGGTTTGTGCCATACCACGCGTTCAAATTAGTTACCTGAATTCCGACACCCACTAGCTCGCCCCTTTCAAAACACCGCGCGTAGTCACGTATCGCACGAGAGCCACCGAAACTACGATCAAAAGAATCAGGACCAGCGCTCCGGCCCATGCCAACCGGTGCCATTCGTCATAGGGAGAGATGGCATACACGTAGATCTGAAGTGGCAACGCGGCGATCGGCTCGTTGAGGCTGGCGCTCCAGAATTGATTGCCAAAGGCTGTGAAGAGAAGCGGCGCCGTCTCGCCGGCAACGCGCGCGAAAGCCAACATGCAGCCCGTGATCACGCCCGGCATAGCTGTGCGCAGCGTAATCGAAAGCACGGAACGCCAGTTTGGCACGCCTAGTCCAAGAGCCGCTTCACGTACGGCGTGCGGCACCATGAGCAGCATCTCCTCGGTCGTGCGCGTGATGGTGGGAATCATCATAATGCCGAGTGCGATGCCTCCCGACACCGCCGAAAAATGCTTTTGCGGTAAAACGATGAGCGCATACACGGCGATGCCCATGACGATGGATGGCACGCCGTTGAGCACGTCGGCGGTAAAGCGGACAGCGTTCGCCACCTTGCCGCCGCGACCGAATTCCGCAAGGAAGATACCCGCTGCAATCCCGATTGGAACGCCCAATGCGCTTCCCACAGCCAGCAGGAGTCCAGAACCTACGATGGCATTGGCCATTCCGCCGCCGGGTTCGCCCACGGGCTTGGGAGTTTGCGTGAAGAAGGCGAGATTGAGCGAGCTTGCACCCTTATAAAGCAGGTAGATAAAGATCGCGACGAGGGGGGCGATTACCAGCACGGTGCTCAAAATCGCTAAACCAGTTGCCGTATGGTTGGACGCGAGGCGCCAGAGACGGTTGGCACCGCTCGTTTTGTATCGATTCGTCATCGTTCCGTTTTCATCTCTGGTCGCCATATCATCCCGTCAAGCCGCGCGTGGCGGAGCTCCGCGAGTGACCGCCCACACCAGCACTCGCGCCAGCGCATTCACAATGATGGTCACAATAAAGAGCGCAAGCCCAATCTCAATCAGCGCACTCAGATACATGTCATCGGAGGCTTCGCTGAATTCGTTCGCGATCACACTGGCCATGCTGTATCCCGGCGCGAGCAGATTCTTCACAATCTCCGGCCGATTGCCGATCACCATGGTTACCGCCATGGTTTCACCCAAGGCGCGGCCCAGGCCAAGAATGATGGAGCCCACAATACCGATGCGCGCATTGCGCAGCACGCCCATGCGGATCATCTCCCAGCGTGTGGCGCCGAGTGCCAGTACCGCTTCCCGCTGGGAGTGCGGAACTGCGGACATCACCTCGCGAGTGAGCGATGAAATAACGGGTAGGATCATGATGGCCAGGATGACTCCTGCGGCCAGCATGCCAATGCCATAATTCGGTTCTGTAAAAAGCCCTGTCCAACCGAGAAACCGGATAAGCCCGGGATTGATGCGCTCGCGCAGCATCGGAACAAGCACAAAGATTGCCCACAGACCATAAACCACGCTGGGAATGGCTGCCAGTAGCTCAGTAAGGAAAGAGAGAACTCCACGCAGAGCGCGCGGGCACATCTCGGTAATGAAAATGGAGACGCCGACAGCCAGCGGAACTGCAATGATGAGGGCGATCAAAGAGGAAACCAGGGTTCCAAAGACAAATGGCAGCGCCCCAAAGTTGCCATTGACTGGGTCCCACGCTGTATCGAAGAAGAACTTGATGCCAAATTTAGTGAGGGTGAGCTGCGAGCGAGCGATTAGCTCGCTGGCGATCAGCGCAACGATGGCAAAGATGCTGCAAGCGCACATCAGCATCAGCCAGCGGAAACCTCCGTCGGCGACTGACGAGCTGCCCCGAGCCAGCAGGTGCTTCCGAATTGCCGACGGCTCTTCGCCCGGACGAGGCGCAGAGGGTGTTTCTCTTAGCTGAGAAGGCGTTTCGAAGGGTCCGGGCACACGAACGTCCTGAATCTTAGAGTTCACCAGTATCTACCCTAAACGCCAAAAATAAAAACTGGGTTAAACACATTGAAAAATAAGGCGTAAGGATAGCCAAAAATCGGATTTCAACCGCAGTCGTCAGAGTAAAGGTCTGATTGTACTGTGGAAAAGAAGGCGCACCCTCACGGTCGGATGCCGCTGCGAGCGCGCCTCGGGTTTGCTTCGGGCTTCTATTTCAACTGCCCGACAGTCCCACGAACCTTGTCCGCGACCGTCTTCGGCAGGGGAGCATAATAGAGTGCGCTAACCTCGGATTGCCCGTGGTCGAGCATCCAGTTAAGAAAGTCTTTGATTACCTTGGCCTTCGCGGCGTCCTGCGGCTGCGTGGGGATCAGCAGCCAGGTAAAGCTGGAGATGGGATAGGATTCCTTGCCGGGGGCGTTGGTGATCGACACCCGGTAATCGGCGGGCATCGCCTTGACGTTCGCTGCGGCTTCCGTCACGCCGTCGATGCTGCCTTTCACCCAGTTGCCGGCTGCATTCTTAACATATCCGTACTGAATCTTGTTCTGCAGAGCATATATCAGCTCGACGTAGCCGATGGTCCCCGGCAGTTGGCGAACCATGGCGGCAACGCCTTCGCTGCGGACGGCGCCAATGCCGACCGGCCAGGCAACCGCAGTGTTTTTGCCGACGTTGCTCTTCCATTCGGAGCTAACCTTGGAGAGATAGTCCGTGAAAATGTAAGTGGTGCCGCTGCCGTCAGAGCGATGCACGACGTTGATCTTCGTGGCGGGAAGATTTACGCCGGGGTTGTCCTTCGCGATGCGGGGGTCGTTCCAGTTGGTGATCTTGCCCAAGTAAATGTCCGCCAGAACATCGGGAGAGAACTTCAATTCGGTGTTGACGCCCGGCAGATTATAGATGGGAACAACAGCGCCCAGAACGGTGGGAATATGTACCAGTTTCACCTTGGACGCGGCAATTTGCTCGTCAGTCATAGGACCGTCGCTGGCGCCAAAATCGACCGTGCCGGCCGTCGTCTGGCGGATGCCGCCGCCCGAGCCAATGGGCTGATAGTTGATCTGAACTCCGGGATGTTGAGCGCTGTATTCACTAAACCATTTGGAGTAGATGGGTTCCGGAAAGGTCGCTCCAGCCGCATTCAACTTTTGTGCAAGACCCTGGGACGCCACGCAAATGATCGCCGCAGCCAAAAACAAGCTTTTTCTCACTACTTCCCCCTCGTGAATCTCCGTGCATTGTCGGTTGTGATTGTTACAGCCACTTTACGGAGAGATGAAAAGCGAGAGAAACCCCTTGCCCTCAATTTACATTAAATTGTTTGCAATGAATCATTTATGCGGGCACTAATCATCAGCCGAGATCAGGCGGTCTCGTTCTGGAGTACCCCGGAGACGGCCAACGGCAACGTGAAAAGAAATGTGGCGCCGAAGCCCAGTTCGCTCTCCACGCGAATGGTGCCGCCGTGGGCAAGCACAATGTGCTTGGCGATGGCTAGCCCCAGGCCAGTGCCGCCCGACTCACGCGACCGCGCCTTGTCTACACGGTAAAAGCGCTCGAAGATTCGGTCCAGATGCTCAAATGCTATGCCGGGGCCGAAGTCCTGGACGGAGAATTCAACACAGTCTTCCATTTCGCGTGCGCCTACCAGAACGCGCCGACCACCTTTTCCATATTTCATTGCGTTTTCGATGAGGTTGCCAAACACCTGCGTAAGCGCATCTTCATCCGCAAGCACAATCGCGCCGGTGGCGCCGCCGGATTGAAGCGAAACGTCGGAGTCGAGAACCATACCGGTAAGCGACTCGATGGCGTCGTGAACAAGAGACGAGGCCGAGACGGGGCGCAGCTTCACCTTATAATCGCCAGATTCGACGCTGGCCAGCGCCAGCAAGTCCTCCGTGAGGCGCGTCATGCGTGCAGCATTTTTGAGGATCGTGGTAAGAAACTCGCGCGCGCTGACCGGAATTTCGAGCGTGCCGTCAAGCAGAGTTTCGACGTAGCCGGAAATGGATGTCAGCGGTGTGCGCAGTTCATGGGAGACGTTAGCGATGAAATCCCGCCGCGTCTTTTCCGCCCGCTCAATCTCGGTCACGTCATGTAGCACCGCGACCGCGCCGCCATCGGGAGTAGGTGTGGCATTTACTTCGAAAATCCTGCCCGGCGCAACAGAGGTTGCTTTGCCACTGCGCAGTTCACGATGATGAAGAGCGGCTTCGACACAAGCCAGTACCTCCGGATCGCGGACAGCGTGTACCAGCGCATGACCTTGACGCACCGCGCCCGGCACGATGCGCTGCATTACGGCATTGGACCAGCTGATTCGCCCTGCGGCGTCAACGGCAACCACCGCCTCCTGCATGCTGTCGAGCAGCGCGGCCAGCTCACGCTGCTTGGCTTCGAGCGCGCGGAAGCTGGCTTCAAGGCGCCCGGCCGTGGCATCGAGAGCGTGCGCTACTTCGGAAATCTCGTCGAGATTCCCTTCCTCGACCCGCGCTGAGAAATCTCCGGCGGAGATGCGGTTGGCAAAGGTGACGATGCGGTCCAGGCGCGCTGCTCCGCGATGCGCGAGAAAGGCGGCCAGCAGCGTAGCCAGCGCCATCGCGACAAGCGAAACCAATAACAGATCGCGGCGCAGGACGCGCATGATGGCATGAATGCCGCTGAGCGAGGCCGCGAGACGCACAATGAGGTCGTCTCCAGCAACCGCGACATAGAGATTGTCATTGCGCTGCGACTGGCCCACGCTTTTTGCGTCGCGGGTTGCCTGGCGAACCTCGGGAGGAATCTGATCCCCGTTCTCGACCGGTTGCGAGCTGGCAAACACGCCGCCATCATGGGCGAAGAAAGCTACCTCTGCGCCCGCGTCGAGTTCTCCC